>CENJ01173726.1_pt1 | contig 22295 bp, 21 predicted proteins | sample 356161 | NCBI WGS metagenome assembly CENJ01 (sample SAMEA2619531, study PRJEB7988) | marine metagenome | biome: marine biome (ENVO:00000447); feature: surface water layer (ENVO:00002042); material: "saline water (ENVO:00002010), including plankton (ENVO:xxxxxxxx)" | depth 5 m
ATGAAAGTTTACTACGAACAGGATGCCGACCTTTCCCTGATCCAGTCTAAAAAAGTCGCTGTGATCGGTTATGGTTCGCAAGGCCACGCACACGTTCTGAACGCACGCGATTCAGGTGTGAAGGATATCGTTGTCGGCCTGCAGGAAAATTCCTCTTCCCGTAAGAAAGCAGAAGCTGAAGGCCTGACGGTCATGACACCAGCGGAAGCTACGAAATGGGCTGACGTTGTGATGATCCTCATCCCGGACGAGAAGCAAGCTGTTCTCTGGGCAAACGAGATCGAACCACACGTTCGCGACGGCCAGCACATCATGTTCGGCCACGGCTTCAACGTTCACTACAATCTGATCCGCCCTAGCGCGAATGTAGACATCTCCCTGTCTGCACCTAAAGGCCCAGGCCACACACTGCGCGCTCAGTATCAGATGGGCTTCGGCCTGCCAGGCCTGATCGCTATCCATCAGGATGCGACCGGCACAGCGCAGCAAGTTGCTCTGTCTTACTCTAAAGCAATCGGCAACACCCGCGCAGGCGTTATCGAAACGTCTTTCCGCGAAGAGACTGAAACCGACCTGTTCGGTGAGCAGGCTGTTCTCTGCGGCGGCATTGTTGAGCTAATCAAAGCTGGCTTCGAAACACTGGTTGAAGCAGGCTACGCTCCAGAGATGGCTTACTTTGAGTGTCTCCACGAGACCAAGCTAATCGTAGACCTGATCTATGAAGGCGGCATCGCCAACATGAACTACTCTATCTCTAACACAGCTGAGTATGGCGAGTATGTTTCTGGTCCACGCGTTGTGGATTCTGAAAGCAAGAAAGCTATGAAAGCGGTTCTGGAAGACATTCAGTCCGGCAAGTTTGCACGTGACTGGGTCCTCGAGAATCAGGCTGGCGCACCAAGCTTCCACGCAACACGCGCACGCATGAACTCACACCAGATTGAAGAAGTCGGCGAAAAGCTTCGCGGCATGATGCACTGGGCGCAGAACGACCGCCTGGTCGACAAAGCACGCAACTAAGCCGCGTAATTCTTTACTCAATCAAGGCTGCGTATCGAAAGGTACGCAGCCTTTTTTGTAGGCGGCAAAAGACTTTCCCCCCAACGGAGAATGGCCTTTCATCAGATTCTGAAAACACGCATTGTGAACTCAAAGAGATGATCAGTTCTGGGGGCATTTCCGTGACACATACGGCAAGAACATTGAGTTTCCTTCTTCTGGCCGCAGCCGGGTCTTCGCTGACAGCACAGGCTGCCGATTACAGGCTCACACCGGGGCGCTGGGAAATTACCGAAGGCATGAGCCTTTCCAGCAATGCCACTCCGTCTCAGACCCGCTCCATCTGTATTCAGCACAATGAAACGCGCGTGACTGAGAACTGGTTTGTCGATCTGGCAAAGCCATCTCAATCCTGCAATTCCGTCATTACGTCTGCCAGCGCAAACAGCGTCGAATTTGATCTGGTCTGCCCAAGTTCCAATGGCGACATTTCCGGTCCGGTCGATGTAAGCGTATCCAGTGGATCGTTTTCCATCTCCAGCGATCTGGCACTGCAACTGGGCGGCCACCCGCTGCCAATGCACCGCCAGCTAAACGCCCGGAATGTCGGTCAGTGCTATTAGCCAACGCTGCAGAACCGCCTCAGGCGTGTCTTTGAATTGCCCTATTTCCGGCGGACAAAAGACAGGACCTGAGGAGGGATGCTCATGCGCCGCACTTTCACACTTACAGCTCTGATCGTATCTGGCCTGATCGCAGGAACGGCCGCAGCGACTGAAGATGCGGAAATTTCCGTTGCACCCGGCCTTTGGAACTGGTCACACAGCACCACGCTTGCTGGCGTGCCTTTCAGCGAAGAGAACACCGAATGCCTGCCGCCCGACATGGCCAGCGTGTCTCTTCAGGAAATGGCTGACGATTTGAATCAGGACTGCGTTGTGTCAGATATTCAGCCCATTCAGGCTGGCTATAGCTTCACCCTCACCTGTACAGGATTTTACACCGGTGAAGCCGAAGGCACGATGACCAAATTGTCTGACTATCAGCTCCAGATGGACGCTGAAGGTCAGGTTGGCCTTGCTGGCATGGAGGCAGACTTTTCTTTCTCAGCACGCGCTATGCGCGTCGATGAGTGCCCTGTCCGCTAACTCACCTTCAAACCAGTGTTCTGGGCTTTCGTGAGACGATCACGCAGGCGGAAATAGTAATCCCCGCCCCAGCCCAGACCCAGAGCGTTGGAACTTCGTCAAACACCAGCCAACCGATCACCGCGCTCCATAAAAGCGCGGTATATTCTGTTGGAGCCAGTTTTTGAGCGGGTGCGCGTGAATAGGCAGATGTCATCAACACCCAGATCATCATGCCGAAAAAGCCGAGCATGCACAGAATGGGAATATCGCCGAAATCTGGTTGATCAGCCAGCGCGAAGTTCGGCACGGCAAGAAACACAGAAGGGAAAAAGTTCGCATAGACGGTGACGGCGAAGGCGCCATCATCGGCGGCCCGCTTTCGGAGCATCACAACTGAAATCGCGTAGAAGAAAGCCGCGCCCAATACCGCGACGAGCCCCTGTATCTCTTCCGCAGTGAATTGAAGGCTTAGATCGGAGCCTGCGAATGTGACGGTAACCCCGACAAAGCCAAGTCCCGCGGCCAATACGGCATTTCCTGCCGGGCGCTCTTTCAACATTAGCCAGGCGACGGGGACAATGAGCAGCGCAGCTGTAAAGCCAAGAGTAGTTACGACGGCAAGCTCCAGCCGGGACAAGGCAAAGAAGAACAGCGTAGTTGCCAGCGCATGAATAAGTCCGCGCAAGGCATGAAAGCGCGTCGCAGCCCAACCCGGAAGTCGACGTCGGCTCAGGAAGAACGGCACAGACACGAATAGTGTGGCGAAAGCGAACCGCCAGAAGGCAAGCGCGAACAGGTCGACAGACTCGTTCACATAGCGGACGGACGCATCCATCAAAGTTCCGAAGAACACCGCCATCATAGCCGTGACCAGGGGAGACGGCAGCCATTTCTCTGATAATTTCATGCCGCACCCTTTCGGAAAGTCGGCTGTCTTACCTGAAAACATCTTTGTGACCAACTTAAAGTCACACCTGACTGGACGCGTTCAGTTTTCATGGTCACATTCAAAGAAAAATCGTAGGGAGTGGAGCAGATGATAAATCAGGATCAGCACAAGATACCGACCGGTACAGACCCGCATACCCCTGCGGCCGACCTGCTGAAAGATATCGATCTTTCCGGAAAGACAGCCATCGTAACCGGCGGATATTCGGGGATTGGGCTAGAAACCACACGCGCTCTGGCAGGCGCTGGCGCGCGGGTGATTATTCCTGCGCGAGACCTCGGGAAAGCCAAAAGTGCGCTATCCTCCATTCAGGGACAAATCGAGATTGCCCCCATGGACCTAGCAGACCTTTCATCTGTTCGAAAATTTGCGTCGGATGTGACCGAAGGTGCAGCCCCGGTTGATATTCTGATCAACAATGCCGGCATTATGGCCTGCCCTCTTTCGCGCACAGCGACGGGTTGGGAAACGCAATTCGGCGTGAACCATCTGGGCCATATGGTGATGACGCTTGGCCTTCTGCCTGCGCTGCGCAGGGCATCGTCGGGCGCACGGCTGGTGTGCCTGTCTTCGACGGGGCATGGCATTACAGACATTCACTGGGATGACCCGAACTTCAACTCTCACGACTATGACAAATGGCAGGCTTATGGTCAGTCAAAAACGGCCAATGCGCTTTTTGCCGCGGGTCTGGATCAGCGCGAAAAAGACAACGGCATCCGTGCCTTCGCTGTGCATCCGGGCGGCATTATGACAGATCTTCAGCGCCATCTGGGCAATGAAGAAATGGTTCAGCTCGGCTGGACAGATGAAAGCGGCAATCTGTCGGAGCGGGCCAAAGGCATGTTTAAAACACCAGCCGCCGGCGCATCGACTTCGATTTTTGCTGCCACCTCCCCGCTTCTGAACGGCAAGGGCGGCGTTTACTGCGAGGATTGCGACATTGCCGATCTGGCAGACGCCGATACGGCCCGCTACCATAAGGTTCGTGGATATGCGGTCGACACGGAGGCCGCCGACCGGTTATGGACGTTAAGCGAAAAACTCATCGGAGACGCCTGAGCCATGGCTGACATCGTCAATCTTCGGAATTTCAAAAAGCGAAAAGCCCGCGACGACAAAGCGGGCGAAGCTGAAGCGAACCGAGCTAAGTTTGGCGCAACCGGAAAACAGAAAAAACTCAGCAAGCTCGAAGCCGAGCTTGCGCGAAGAAAGCTGGATGGCGCGAAGCTGAGTAAAGACGAAGACTAGCGGCGCTGGGCGAACGCAATCGCGTCGACATACCAGATATCATTGACCAGTTCATACAACAGGTCGAAACGCACGCCCCCAGATGGCATTGGGAAAGACCCTCGAAGACGCATACGCCCATCAGCCAGACGGTGTGGTGGCACATCAAACTCTGCCGCCTCGCCAATCGCTTCCACCATTTCATTTCGATAAGGCTCAAGCGCGCGGAAATGTGTTGGCAAAAACTCCGGCGAGACTTCATTGCGCATACGCGGCGACAAGATCAGCATGAAACGATCAAAATCACGCTCTCGCTGAGCTTCATTGATCACGATCAGCGTCGACCAGAGGATTTGGTGAATTTCAGACAGCTCTGGCACGTCTTCAGATTCCGGCTGCATGTCCGGTTCAATACGCGGCACATCCAGCTCCGGTGTCTCCGCGATCATCGGCTGAGACGGCTCAATCATAGCCGCGCTCGCCAGAACTGTTCGCTCTGGCTCAGGCTCGGGCGCAGAAATCACTGGAGTTGACGGCCGGCTTGCGATTTCGACTGGCGCTTCTGCCTCAACGACAGGCTCTGAGCGAAGCGCTATAGCCGCCATCTGAACAGGAGCTGCTTGTCTTGGGCGCAGCGTCACAGCCGGCTCGGGAGAAGGTTCAGCGCTCGCAATCGTCGCCGGTTGGACGGGTGTAACAGGCTCGGGCGTCACCGTGCTTACAGCCCGAAGCGGCGCAGATTGAATAGCATCAGAACGGTCTGTTCGCTCGACCGTGCGAATATAGGTTCGCGTCACCGTGCGCGGTGTTTCAGAGACGGCTGTGCCTGTATCAACAGGAGCGCTTACAGACGTCGTCTGAGACGATTCAGGCGCGACATAGCGCGTATAGGTGCGCGTGACTGGTGCGGCCTCTGTCGTGGTCTCACGCGGCGCAGTGACGACGGTAGCCGTTGACGTCATTTCAGACGGTGCACTCACTGTCGAGCCATCGTCCACCCGGCGCACATAAGTACGTGTGACTGTGCGTTGTACGCTCGGGCTAACCGTCATTTCCGGCGCAGCCGCCTGCGCCAAAGCCGTCGGCGTCAGAGCTCCGGTTGCACCAGCAATGAGTGCCAGCGCTGTAAGCGACCAGGCAGTTCGCGGGATTGAGGCTCCAAAGGATCTGTATCGTTCTGACATGCATTCACTCTGAATAAGACTGTTTCGGCGCGGCTAAGCCGTAGAATTTCTAAAGTGAGCAAGAAACATGCCCGATTTACGCAAGGTGATGTTTGACAAATACACTCAACGCCACCTTATCTCCGTTAAGAATAGACGGACAGATGACGGGAGTGAATATGTCTGATTATGCACCGCTTTTTGAGCCTTTCACGCTGAAAGGCGTCACTTTTTCAACTCGCATCGCCATGGCGCCTATGACTCGGTCATTTTCGCCCGACGGCGTGCCTGGTGAAGATGTTGCAGATTATTACGCTCGTCGCGCAGCGGCTGATGTTGGTCTGCTGATTACAGAAGGCACCACCATCAATCGTGGCGGCGCTTCTTTTGATCCGAAAATCCCGAACATTCACGAAGACAAAGCGGTGGCTGGCTGGCGCAATGTCGTGAACAAAGTTCACGAAAACAACGGCAAGATTGCGCCGCAGATCTGGCACGTCGGCATGGCGCGCAAGCCGGGCACAGGTCCTGATCCTGAAGCTCAATCCGACAGCCCGTCCGGCATCACCTATAAGGGTAAGGAAGTCTATGAGGCCCCTACCCTTGATGATGTCGACGCCATGATCGAGGCCTTTGTTGATGGTATCGCGACCGCAAAGGACGCAGGCTTTGACTGTGCGGAAATCCATGGTGCACACGGCTATCTGGTCGATGAATTCTTCTGGGGCGCGATGAATGTCCGCGACGACAAATATGGCGGCTCTATCGAATCCCGCGCTCAGTTCGCCGGTGAAATCATCTCACGCGCCCGTAAGCGGGTTGGACCGGATTTCCCGATTATCCTGCGTATCTCTCAGTGGAAACAGTTCGATTACGATGCGCGCCTTGTGTCCTCACCGGATGAGTTCGAGCGCTTCCTGAAAGTGTTTGTTGATGCGGGCGTAGACTGCATTCACTGCTCACAACGTCGCTATTGGGAACCAGAATTCCCTGAAGTTGACGGCGATAACGGGCTGAACACTGCCGGCTGGGCTAAAAAGCTCACCGGCCTTCCAACCATCACAGTTGGTTCCGTCGGCCTGTCTTCTGAATTCACCGGCGCATTCCGCGGCGAAGGGTCAAAGACCCGTCCGCTGATCGACGTTGTAGAACGCCTCGCCAAGGGTGAGTTCGACATGGTGGCAGTTGGCCGCGCTCTGCTTCAGGACCCACTCTGGGCGCAGAAAGTACGCGAAGGCCGTATGGACGAACTTCACGATTATGACGCAGAAGCGCTTAAGACGCTCTTCTAATTCCGGATTCGAGATTCATGATCTCGGATTCTGATACAATCTCTACCTCTGGCAGCGGGAAGATCAGCTTTCCGCCGCCAGCCAGGAACTCAGCCTCACGCTCAATAATGCCCGGACGGAAATGCCATGGCAGAACGAGGAAATAGTCAGGCTGCATTGCGCGCGCGACCGTTTCCGGAACAATCGGAATATGTGTTCCAGGGGTAAAACAGCCCCATTTATCCGGGTTCACGTCAGAAATGGCATCCAGAAGGTCCGGACCAATCCCCGCATATTGAAGAATGACATTGCCCTTGGTGGACGCGCCAAGGCCAAGAATGCGTTTGCCGGACGCTTTAAGGCTTTTCAGCTTGTCGACGAGCATTCCTGCATGGAAGGCAGAACGTTCGGCAAAATCCTTATACGGCGCCATGGTCGCAAGGCCCGCCTCATCCTCTGAGCGCAGCAAGCCTTCAATCGCCTCTGAATTCACTTCGAGAGAGGTGTTTGCTTCGTGAGTCGCCGTAACGGCGAACGAGCCGCCATTCACATCATTCAGAGCGACATCGACAATCTTGAGCCCGGCCTGCGCCAGAATGCGCTTCACAACGGCCAGTGAGTAATACTCCAGATGTTCCTGACACACTGTGTCATAGGCGAGCTGGCTCATCATCAGTGGCAGATAACTTTGCTCGAAATGCCAGACGCCATCCTTGGCCAGAACGCTCGCGATTTCACGCACAAAGGCGTGCGGGTCTGGCAAGTCATAGAACATGGCGATTGAAGTAATGATGTTCGCCTGCTTATCGGAGTGACGCCGGAACGCCTCCTCAGAGAAGAAGTCGACCTCAAGATCAATATCGCTGGTATAGAAGCGGCGGAATTTTTCCGCACTCGGGTCAATGCCAACGCGCTTCAGGCCGCTCGTCTGATACGCCTTCAAAGACGTCGCATCATTGGCGCCAATATCCAGTACCACATCACCATCGTTCAAAGGACGAATACGTGTTTCGAGGTCTGAAATCTTGGCTTCCAGATGGCGCACCATTGAGGCATTCAGACCCGACCGATAGCCATAGGTTTCGCCATACATCAGCTCGCCAGGGTAATCATGAGCCAATTGAACAAGACCGGATTCCTCGCACCAGGAAAGCTCCAGCGGACTAACCGACACTTTTTCATCGATAGACTTCGGGAACACTCCCGTGAGAGACTGGTTTCCAAGATCCATGATCGTTTTCAACGGCGCGTCCGTCAGGCGGCACCTTGTACGGCGGGGAAAGAGCGAAGCGCCCGTGTTAACGTCAGTCATGAATGAAGCCCCGAACAGGTTTGGCAAAGAATGCTGGAATCTGAACGCACTGGGACTAAATTTTAGTAAAGACTAATGAGAAGGCTGAAATTATGAAGAAATCTCCGCCAAAAATTGAGCGCAGCCCAGCAGAGTGGCGCGAGCTTCTGACAGAGGAACAGTTTCGCGTGGGCGTTAAAGAAGGCACCGAGCGCGCCTTTACTCCCGGCAATCATAACGATGAAAAACGTACCGGAGAATTTCACTGCGTAGGCTGTGATACTGCGCTCTGGTCATCCGATCACAAATTCGATTCCGGAACGGGATGGCCCAGCTTTTTTCAGCCTCTATCGCCAGACGTTGTAGGCACTAAAACGGACTTCAAACTGTTTATGCCCCGCACAGAATGCCATTGCGCCGTGTGCGGCCTGCATATGGGGCACGTCTTCAAGGATGGCCCTGCCCCGACCGGTGAACGCTGGTGCATTAACGGTGCAGTTCTGCGCTTTATCCCGCTCTCAGAAGGCTGATTTCAAGCAATAAAAAACCCCGACCCTGCGAGGCAGGATCGGGGTCAGAGAGTCGGCCGCTCATGGCTTTTTGAGGGGGCTCACTCGCAAGCCGACAATTTCAAAATCAGTTCACTGGCTGCCAGGAAATGGTCAGTTCATGAACTTCTTCATTTGCACCCGGAGCAAAGTTTGCAGAGCGTGCAAACGATTCTGCTGCCCGGCGGAATGTTGCGTGAGAGCATTCAGAGACGTTGTAAGACGCCGCAGAACCATCTGCATTCACATTCAGCTCGACAGAGCATTGTCCAGCCATGCCACGTTCAGCGGCATAGAAGGGATAATCAAGAGATCCCAGAGTCACCGGAAGTTCAGGTCCGGTGACGTCGATCGTAAGGTCGCGGGCGTCAGAAGCGACGTCCAGTTCGGCCGTTGCGGTCGGCATCACGCTGACGACAAGGGCCAATGTGCCAAGCACTCCAACAAGTTTGTTCATGACACTAATGTGTTGCTTTATGACATTTTTGTCTACAAAAACTCAGACATAGCTTCAGAATATTTCAGAAGATTCTGTTTTTATTGAATGTTATAAATAACATTTTCGATAGATTTGTGACACTAAGGCTCGGCAAATGTCGTATCCGGAACAATTATGCGACCGGATTGAATCATCGTCGCGCGCTATCACATAATGAAGCAATTGAGTTTCTTATAGCATTGCGCAGCCGTGCATGCTTTCAGAGTAACACCTTATTTTTACGCTGGAGTTCTGATGACGCGTACGCCTCCTCTCGCCGACCGCCGCCCGATAACACTCGAACAACTCGGTCGTAGCCGCACCTCGCCTTATGCCTGGCTGAGAGATGATAACTGGCAGACCGTCATGAAGGACCCTTCGGTTCTGAAACAGGATATTCGCGAGTATCTTGAAGCGGAGAATAGCTACACTGCAGACATGCTGGAAACGCCGACTGAGACGCTCCGCGAAGAGCTGTTTCAGGAAATGCGGGGGCGCATAAAAGAAGACGATTCCTCCGTGCCCGCACCGGACGGGCCATATGCTTATTTCACCTTCTATCGACTGGGTGAAGAGTATGGCGTGTTTGCCCGCAAGCCCGTGGAACACGCCTTTGATGAGAGCTGTGAGCCGGAAATCCTTTTTGACGGCCACGCCGAAGGTCACGACCTCGCTTATTTCGATATTGGCGATGCACATCAGTCACCAGACCATAAGCTCATGGCTGTGGCGGTGGATGACAAAGGCTCTGAATACTACACCATCACCATTCGCAATATTGATACGGGTGAACACCTTCCCGATGTCATCGAAAACACGACGGGCGACTTTGTCTGGGGTGCCGGGTCCAATGTTATCTTCTGGGTAAAAAGGGATGAATTTGGCCGCTCCTGCGCTGTCTATCAGCGTGTGCTTGGCAGCAATGAGGATGTGCTGATCTACGATGAGCCTGACCCCGGCTTTTTCGTAAGGGTGGATTACAGCCCTTCCGAACGCTTCATTTTCGTCAGCGCTGGCGGTCACACGACCAGTGAAACTCGCTTCTTTGAAGTTGATCAGATCAACCCGGACCTGAAGCTCATTGCGCCGCGCGAAACTGACATTCAGTATTCACCGATCGATTTTGATGGTGCCTTCTACATCCTCACAAATGCCGATGACGCGATCGATTTTAAAATCGTCAAAGCGCCATTCGACGCGCCGGGCCGAGACAACTGGCAAACGGTGATCGAACATACGCCCGGCACCCTGATTCTGGATATCGATTCCTATCAGGATCATCTGGTGCGCCTGGAGCGTAAAAACGGGCTACCGAGCATCCTTATTCGCGAACGAGCCAGCGCCGAAGAACACGCAATCACATTTGATGAGGCCGCCTATGACCTCGGCTTTGCAGGCGGTTATGATTTCAAATCTCGCATTCTGCGGTTCGGCTACGCCTCGCCAGCAACGCCTGATCAGATTTTTGATTATGACATGACGAGCCGCGAGCGCATTCTACGTAAAACGCGGGAAGTACCATCGGGCCATGAGGCATCTGACTATGTGGTCGAACGCATCTCAGCGCCAGCTGAAGACGGCGAAACTATTCCTGTCACGCTGTTGCGTCACAAATCAACGCCCGTCGACGGCACTGCACCGCTACTGCTCTATGGATATGGCTCCTATGGCGTCACGGTTACGCCGGACTTCCGCACTGGGCGCCTGAGCCTTGTTGATCGTGGTTTTGTCTATGCCATTGCCCATATTCGGGGGTCCCAAGCCAAGGGCTATGCATGGTATCTGGATGGCAAATTAGAGAAGAAAACCAACACCGTCTCGGATTATGTTGCCGCAGGACGTCACCTGGTAAGTCTCGGCTACACATCAGAAGGCAATATCGTAGGCCATGGCGCTTCTGCAGGCGGCCTTCTGATGGGCGCGGCGTCCAATCTGGACCCAACCCTGTTCGCGGGCATTATCGCCGCTGTGCCCTTCGTCGACGTTCTGACGACCATGTCTGACGAGGACCTGCCTCTCACGCCACCAGAATGGCCGGAATGGGGCAACCCGATCACGTCCGAAGACGATTATGAGACCATTCTAGCATACTCTCCTATTGATCAGGTCACTGAACGTCCCTACCCGGCCATGTTGATCACAGGGGGCCTCACAGACCCACGTGTGACCTATTGGGAGCCTGCTAAATGGGTCGCAACGCTTCGCCACGAAGCGCCTCAGGCCGGCCCCTACTTTCTCAAGATCAATATGGATGCGGGCCATGGCGGTGCCTCAGGGCGTTTTGAGGGGCTGAAGGAAACCGCCACCGAATACGCCTTTGCACTCGCCGTGACTGGAAAGACGGCGGCTCTGAACCTGAGCACAGACTAAATAGCGCCATACAAAAAACAAAAAAGCGCATGCCTTGGCATGCGCTTTTTCTTTTGACTGAAGGTTTAAAACCTTACGAGTTAATCGCCGCGACTTCAGCTTCGACTTCAGCAATACGCTCGTCAACTGTAGCACAACCTTCTGGAAGATTGTCCGTACCGAGGACTGCGAGCTCTTCGCAGCTTTCTTTCTCGTTCAGGAAACCCTGAAGACGCGTATTTGCCTGGAACAGTCGGAATTGACGCTGTGTCAGTTCCTCTGAGTCGAGGAAGCGGATCCAGCCGTTCGCGCTCTGACGACCGTCGGAGAAGTTTGACGCTTCACGGAAATAGTCGCGTGCTTCGCCTTTACGATCGAGCTCATAAAGAGACTGACCAATCATGACGCGCGCATAACCTGGCTCGCTCAGACCACCACGATCAATCGCCTGAGTGTAGGCTTCGATGGAGTCTTCATATTCACCCAGCTCGAAGAGTGAACGACCAAGACGCTCATACATTTTACCATCGGAGCTCATTTGAGCAGCCTGACGGATGACTGGAAGCGCGCGGTCAAACTCACGAGCAACCTGATACAGCGTCGCGAGAAGCTCAAGGCGGTCAAAGTTCTGAGACACACGACCACGGTTCATTTCCATTTCGAGGATGCGAGCAGCCTCATAAGGAACGTTGAACTGGTTGTAGAAGTTCACAACACGCATGATCTCGTCTTCGGTTTCGAGAATACCGGTGAGATACATTGCTTTGTAAACTTCGAACGCGCGACGGTCCTGATCGGCCTGGAAATAATCACCAGCAACGGCATCCCATACACGACGATCATTCGGATCCATGCGCAGAAGGCGCATGAGAAGCTCGGCTTTCTTCGCACGATCACCCGTACGGTCGTACAGGAAGATCAGGAAGTCGAGAACCTGACGCGTTGCATTGTTGCCGTCGGAGGCAAGAACACGTTCCGCGTAAGGAACCGCTTCTTCGAAACGGTCTATCTGTTGGTAGAGAACAGCCAGCTGCCAGTTCTGGTCACGTGTAGGCGTTGCACCCGTCGCGAGCCAGCGGTTCATATAGTTCAGCGCCTGCTCAAGATTTTCAGCCTGAAGGTAGAGCTGAGAAATCGTGTAATAGGTGCTACCGACCTGATCGCCTGTGATCGCGCCAACGCGGATCGCTTCTTCCAGGTCAGAAATAGCGCCGTCACGGTCGCCGTTTTCAATTCGGATCGCAGCACTGAGGCGCAGCATAGCACCGCGCTCATAACAGTTCAGTTCCATTGCGCGCAGCTGGTTAAGCTGCTGAAGGGCTGCTGACGGGTTGTCGTTCTGAAGCAGTTCGGTTTCCGCATTCAAATAGACCTGTCCGGCCTCAGAACCGAATTCAGTCGCTTCACACGCCTGTTGAGCTGCTGCCGTTCCGGCCGTTGCCATTGCAATCAATGCGGCACCGAGGACGCCAGTCATCCATTGAGCCTTAAGCATCGTATTCACTCCCTAGCCGTTACGGCCTGCTAGTCATCCAATCTGTACTGTATCGGATAGACAAGATTATCCTGACCAACCGGTACACCATCCACAATTCTGGCAGCGAACTGATTTTGTTCGACCGCCCGTACGCTCTCACGTACGAAAACCTGATCTGAGCAGTTGGCCTCGATGTTAAACGGTCGACCTACTGCATCTATAGAGAAGCGGATTTCACATTCACCTTCCAGTCCCCTGGACAACGCACGATGCGGGTAATCCACAGCGAGCGGGCGAAGTGGCACTGCCTCTTCCCTCATAATCACTGGACCCGGCCCTCTCACATCGCCAAGAACGGCGGGCAACAGCGTCGGCTCCGGATCCGCGCTCGGGGAATAGTCCCACGGCTCGAAATCCACATCTGGCGACGGAAGACGAGGTAACCTGGGCGGTTGGACCACATCAGGTATAATCAAGTCTTCAGACGCACTTTCCACGGCCCTGACTTCCGGCTCCTCAGGCGTAATCTGAGATAAAATCTCTCGAAACGCAGGTTCCTGAAGTTCAACTTCGTGAACAGTCACCAACCGATCCATGATCAGAAACAATCCGATCGTTAGTCCGGCGGCGGGGATCAGACTGGCCGCAACGCGGCCAGATCTGGATGGAATAATCTTTTTACTGACTGACATGATCCTCTCCGTTCCGGCGCAATCTCCGCGCGCCCTCAGGAGGGTTATATCATAACATTTCCGTGAACTCCACTTAATGTTATGTTGTCACATGCCAGCCTCAGCGATTACTGCAGGTTAAATGTGATTGGATAAACCACGTTCACACGACGAGCCGCCTGACCACGAACAATCTTCGGAGCAAATTCCACACGGCTTACAGCACGTTCGGCCTCGCGGACGAAAACACTGTCAGTGCAGGTTGCTTCGATATTGAATGGTCGACCACGTTCATCAACGTCAAACCGGACATCACAGCTACCTTCAATTCCACGCTCGGCCGCACGAGACGGATAAGATGGTACCGGAGGACGAATTGGCTGAGCATCACGGTCAGACACAACGACTGCATCAAGCGCGAAACCGGATACGTTACCGATTTCAACCTGAGCCGGAGCAGCACCCTGGATCTGCGGCGTTGGCAGGTTCACGTCAGTACGTGAAGATGACAAACGCGGCGGAGGTGGTGGCTGATCAGCGTTCTGAATACGTTCGACACGCTCACGCGTAGTCCGACGGATTTCAGTCGTCTGCTCCTGAGGCGTAATGCGTTCAAGTGAGCGGAACTGGTTTTCGCCGAGTACAATCTCTTTCGGCTCGATGAGGAGCCCCATGATGATGAACAACGCGACAACAATAACGCCTGCGAACGGAATGCCAGCTGCCAAACGGATGATTGGATTGGAAAACATTCTTTCTATTCTCCTTTAATCAAGTTCGGTCGACACGTTCACTTGTGCCTCAGGGTCAGCGCCAACTACGGCCTGCATAACCTGATCGAGAACACCAGCTTCGGAGTTATTGTCCACCTGGAGAACAATTTCTCCACGTGGATTGGATTCGCGCAGTTCACGGATTGTGAACTCAACTTCGTTGATGTCGATACGCTCACGGTCGATGTAAACATGGCTGTTTTCATCAATGGCGAGAATAATGCCCAGAGGCGCAACACCAGCGTCGTTTTCCGCTTCAACCCGATTGATATCTACACCCGGCAGTTTGATAAACTGCGCTGTAACGATGAAGAAGATCAGTAGGATGAACGTCACGTCCAGCATAGGAGTCAGGTCAAGCGCCTGCTCTTCAGCCTGACGGGCACGTATTTTTCGAGCCATGAGTTCCTCCTATTCCGTCGCGTCGACTGTGAAGCCGACACCTTCGACGCCTGCGCTGCGTGCCTGGTCAACGATCATGATGACAAGACTGTTGCGGGCCAATGGATGAGCCTGAACAAGAACGGCGCTTTCTGGATCTTCAGCAATGCGTCGTTCAATCGCCGCGCGAACGGAGCCAATATCAGAGAGGCGGCCATCAACTCGCACCATGCTGTCCTCAGTGATCCGGATCAGGATCGTAGGTACAGGGTTTACCGGCTGATCCGGCGGAGCCGGAGGCGGTGGTGTGAGGTCAATCGCGTTTTCCTTGATGAAGGTCGCGGTCACAATAAAGAAGATAAGCAGAATAAATACGATGTCGAGCATCGGAGTCAGGTCGACTTCGGATTCCTCTGCTTTACGAGTGCGTCCTCTCATCCTTCAATCTCCAGCTTGTCTGCGACAGTCTGAACTTTACGGCTAACCGTGCGGTCCATGCTGCTGGTGAAAATGATGCCGGACAGTGAGGCGACCATGCCTGCCATTGTCGGGATGGTTGCGCGAGACACACCACCTGACATGGCCTGAGCGTCAGAACCTGAAGACAGGGCCATAACGTCAAACACGGTAACCATCCCCGTAACCGTACCGAGGAGACCAAGTAATGGCGCAAGAGCCACCATTGACTTAGTCAGAGACACATTCTGTTCCGCCTGTTGGCGAACTTCAGAGATCAGCTTGTCGCGGATCCAGTGAGCGAAGACTGAGGATTTGTCCTTACGGGCATTCCATGCGTCGATCGCTTTCTGGGCCACGGCGTTGTGACCAAAGTTGAAGTAGAACATTCTCTCCAGGATCAGTGCCCACATCACAAATGTAGCGAGCATGATCACCAGGAGAACGGGTCCACCCCGATCTAGAAAGGTCTGAAGGTCAGCTAGCATATGCTTGCTTCCTTTCGATCCTGCGACGGCTTACGCCGCCGCTCCTTCACGTTCAGCACGTTCTGCAACGAGGCCAGCAGCTTGTTCGTCAAGAAGCTGAGAAGCAGAGCGGGATGCAGCCGCACATACTGCGTGGATGAGCAGAAGTGGGATAGCCGCACAAAGACCCATAACCGTGGTCATAAGAGCCTGGGAGATACCGTCAGCCATAAGCTGCGGGTCACCAGCACCGTAAATCGTGATCGCGGTAAAGGTCACGATCATACCGATAACCGTACCGAGGAGACCAAGAAGCGGAGCAACGGATGCGAGAACTTTCAGAATGTCGTTCAGGCGTTCGATTTTCGGAGATTCTTTGAGGATTTGCTCGTCGAGCTTCATCTCAAGAGTTTCAACCGGAGCATTACGGTGTGTTTCGTATACAGAGAAGATACGAGCCAGCGGGTTACCGGAACCAGCTGTCTTAGACTTCGCTGTAGAACGCATAGCGCCAGTCATCATGATGATAGAGATCAGCTTGAAGAGGCCGAGCAGAACACCAACAATACCGAGCGCGATGATGACGTAACCAACGGTACCACCAGCTTCAATACGATCATTGAAAGTTGGGAGTTTGCCGTATGTGTCGAACAGCGTGCCTTTTGTCGGGTCAACCGGAGCAGCAACAACGGTGCCTTCTGATGCGTTGATCAGAGACGACATAGCGCTGGAGAAGTTGCCAGGAGGCTGTTTTGCAAACGCTTGCAGAGAGCCGTTGTTCATTTCAACGAAGCGTGTGCCATCAACCGTAACAGCGTTGAATACGCCGACGCGGAAGACTTCTACAGTCTGAGTTTCGCCTTCGCCACCGATCTGAGCTACTGGAGCAGAGAAAGATGTTGCTTCGGACTGAGCAACCATTTCGAGAAGGATTGCTTTTGGCAGACGGTCAAGTTCTTCACGAGTTGGAAGAGACTGAGACTGAGCAACTTCTTCGAGACCTTCTACGCGACCTGTATACTGAGCAGATGCGAGGGAGTTACGAAGAACAGGCATAACCTGCTGAGCAGCTTCACGGAACTGACCGTGCAGCTGACCGAAGTCACCAGCAAGTTCAGTTACTTCGTCACGAAGGTCAGCGAGCTCGCCTTCCGTTGCCGTAACCTGGTTAGCCAGAGCCTGACCACGGGAGTTTGCAGCAGCAAGCTCAGAGCGGAGAGTCGCCATAGACGCTTCCTGCTCGTTCGCTGCACGACGGAACTCGTTCAGACGCTGTTGGTTTTGTTGAGAAAGTTCGTTCGAGTCACGACGAACCGCATCAAGCACCTCTGTGAGAGAGCTGATCTGAGCGGTAGCCGGGAGAGCGGAGACGAGCGCACCAGCGCCGAACATTGCGGCGGCAGCAAGCGCTTTTACTGAAAAGGTTTTAGTTTTCATAATTACGATACCTCTAATCACTCAGTACGCTTACTGTGCGTTCGGATCCGGCCAAGTGAATGGTGTGAGCGGCGCGGTCAGGACAGCTGGTTGAGCTGTGCCTTCAGCGATACGGATCGCGTCCTGGATTGGACGACGGAAGCTTGATGGAAGAACTTCCCAAGCGCCTTCGTAATCATTGGCGGTGCGGTCCCAACGAGCGACTTCGCCGTTAGCTGGGTTGTAGTAAACCAGAGCGACGCGACCGTACTGGAACATGTCAACAGCGATAGTCTCGCCAGCAGCGTTCGTGATTGAACCCTGATATGTGTCGATCGTGTTACCGTACTGCATTTCAGCCTGATACGCTTCAACGATGAGGCGGTAGCGTTCAGCCGGTGTAACGTCTGCTGCGCTCATTGCTGTATCCAGCTGAGCGAGGCGCTCCATACGCATTTCGGTTTTGAATGGAAGGTCAGCTTCAACGAATGTACGCAGATCTGCGATCATTGCGAGCATCATTGGCATCATCTGAGCTTTAGTCTCGTCGATGCGCTCGAGCTGTCCACGTGTAGACGCGAGTTCTTCCTGTTGAGACTCTACAACTTGTTCCTGTTGAAGAACGTAGAGTTCAGCAGCTGTCAGCTCTTGAAGCATGGAACGGTACTCGCGTTCCAGGTCGCTGCGCTCGTCGTCAAGCTGGTTGATCTGAGTCTGAACCTGCTCCGCGTTGCGCGTAGCTTGTTCACCGATCTCAAGTGCCTGCTCCAACTGCGCTGATGCAGGTAAACCAACCAGGCAAAAGCCAGCAATCAGTGCGTTGCAGGCCGGGTAAAGAACATTCTTCATGTTCGCCTCTCACTCCCATTGTGCGCGTATATCACGCGAGAAATCCGCAAATCGGCAGACAAGCGAGCGCCTGCTGCCGTTAAAACTCATAGTCCTGCACACACACGCAGGCACAGTTTTCTGGGAAATCGACAGCGCTCAGCTGATCGCACCCAAATATACGGATGTTGGCCATCCGGCTTATCTGTTGAGCCAGTAGAAAGACTGGCTTTGACTGACGCTAGTCCCCGAGCGACCCACCGACGCTATCAACCTTCACAAAAAGATCAATACACCAACTCAACAGCTTTTTTTGCAGCTGGCACCTGAAGGAAACCGATGGCAACTCCACAAAAAAGGGGTCGCAAGAGCTTCCTACAAAACCAGCCGTCGTTGGGATTGCCCGCTTCTGGAATGAATGTCCAGAGTGAATTTTCTTCACTCGTCATGAACTGTTTACGCCTTGTGGAAACTGCATTTCAATTAAGCAGCGCGACTTACACTGAGTTTTCATTTATGATTATCTTAATTCTTCAGAAGGCCGCGTTTTCCTTGGTTTCACCTTGGGGAAACCGTCAAAAAAAATTCTTATTACGTGACCTCTCCCGCGAACAATCTGATGAATTTTCCCGCAGGTATGGTGGTATTTTATTCAGTGCGTACACGTTCATAGGGGAAATCCATCCAAAAAATTCCCCTTAAGCATTTTGCTTATGCCAGATCAGGGCGCTTTCGAACTTTCTTTGGAATGTATTGTCTTAGACGTCTTTAGACCGGCGAAAAGCACGCCTCACCACTGAACAGTGAAGACTGGAATCCGCTCTGAAGTTATCAGCGCAGTCAAATTCCAACTGCATTTGTCGGTTTTCAGGACTGTGTATCCCGGCTTTGAAATTCCGTTCTTCTCGACAGACGAACAGGAAATCCCGGTATGCATCGTAAAGCCAGCAAGCACTGCCGCTCCACGAGTGCTTCGATCACGCTTTCATGAAAGGTGGCTGGGGCGCCAGGATTCGAACCTGGGAATGCCGATACCAAAAACCGGTGCCTTACCGCTTGGCGACGCCCCAACGAGCGGCGGTATTTACAAAATGCTTTTTCAGTATGCAACCTAATTTCTGAAGTTTTCTGGCATTACTTTCGGATAAAAATACCGAACTGCAGAGAAATGCCCAGGATTGCAGAATATCTTTGCAAAAAATTTGGAAACCTTTATTCCTTTTCGATAAGAACTTTCTGTGTCTTGATGAGTAAGGAGCCGGTTTTGAAAACTTTTTTCGCGTCGCTGATTGGGGGATTCGTTGCGCTATTCTCATTCTTTGTGATTTGCGCGGCCATAATCATAATGGCTTTGCCAAAATCTCCGCCCGCGCCTGATTCCGTTGTACTGGAATTAGATCTGCGCGGTGAGATGTCTGATCAGCCTGCGTCCTCCGGTCCGCCGATATTTGCAACGCCCGCATTTATCAATGTGATTCAGGACCTTTATGCCGCTGCCGACGATGACAATGTGCATGGTGTCTTCATTCGCGCGAATGATTTCAGCTTCGGACATTCCCGTGCCGAAGAGCTTCGCGACGCGATCCTTCACCTGCGCGAGGCCGGCAAATTCGTTTACGTACACTCTCAGGGCTTTATGGGCGTCAGTCCGTCTGCCTATCGCTCCATTGCCGCTGCTGATGAAATCTATCTTCAGCCGGGGTCTGAAATTGTCGTATCCGGCATCAGCACAGAGACCATGTTTATGGGCGAGCTGTTCGAGAACCTCTCTATCTCTGCCGAGATTGAGCAATTCTATGAATATAAGAATTCGCCGAATGTGTATCAGCAGACTGACTATACCGACCCTCACCGCGAAGCGATGACGGAGCTGATTTCAGACATCTGGGAAGTGACGCTGGCTGATATTGCCGAAGACCGTGGTTTCGATGATGTCGAACAGCTGCGTACACTTCTGGAAAGCGGCCCTATTCCAGCAGAGGCAGCACTTGAAGCGAACCTCGTCACCCAGCTCAACTGGCCCGAAGACGCCTCTGAAGCGGTTCTGGAGCGTGCGGGACACAATGCAGAGCTTCTGCCTATCTCATCCTACACGCCTCCTGAGCCGGGCGCTTCCGCACCTGCTATCGCTATTGTGGGCGGCGAAGGCACCATTATCACGGGTGGCGGCTCAACCTCGCCTTTCAGTGACGAAGGGACTTTCGCATCAGACGCCATCTCAGAGGCACTGCTCAGTGCCGGCCGTAACCCGAATGTCGAAGCCATCGTGTTTCGAGTAGATTCGGGTGGTGGCTCGGCCATCGCGTCTGAACAGATCTGGCGCGCCGTTGACCGCATCCAGAACGAGATGAACAAACCCGTCGTGGTCAGCATGGGCTCGCTTGCAGCCTCAGGCGGCTATTACGTCGCCGCTGGCGCTGATGCGATCTTCGCGTCAGAGACAACCATTACAGGGTCTATCGGCGTGTTTGGCGGTAAGTTTGCGATCGCAGACGGTCTTCGTCGCCTGGGCATCAACCCAAGCACGCTTGCTGTCGGTGGCGAACTCGCAGGCGCGTATTCGACAGAAAGCTTCACAGAGACACAACGCAGCCTCATGCACGATGCTCTGGAGCGCACATATGACCGTTTCATGCAGATCGTATCTAACGGCCGCAACATTGATGAGGCGCGCGTACGTGAAATTGCTCGTGGCCGCGTCTGGAGCGGTACAGATGCGCTGGAGTTGAACCTTGTTACAGATATTGGCGGGTTGATGGATGCAATTGAACGCGCCGCGCAGCTGGCTGATATCGCCGAAGATGAAGACTTCCGCACGATCTACTATCCGCAGCCAATGACGCTCGATGAATTCATCGGGGAAATGTTCGGCGCTTCTGCTGACACCGCCGAAGCAGCAGCTCATCTGAACACCCTTATGTCTGATGAGCGCGTGCAAATCCTCATGGAACACGCCGCAGCGCTGGATGCGCAGGGCATTCAGGCACGGTCAGAATTCCGCGTCCATTAAAGGTCTAAACCTTCAGGCAAACAAAAACCCCCGCTCCATAGAGCGGGGGTTTTCTTTTATAGTCGTTCGCTGTGAAGCGGATCGAGCCTTAAAGACCGCCCGGTCCACAATCCTCACGCAGATAGCGCGCCATGGTCTGATACATGGACATGCGGTGATCATAACCGAGCGTATTGTCGAAGTGATCCGCGCCTTCCAGAACGAGGAATTCATATGGCTTGTTGTAACGATCTAGCTCAGTGATGAACTGCTCAGACTGGTTGATGCGGACACGCTGGTCGAGGTCACCGTGAATGATCAGCATTGGCACAGACACGTCTTCAGCCATGTTTACAGTCACGAGGCCGTCATAGCCCTGCTCCAGCTGTGGACGCAGAACGCGGTTACCCGTGAAAGCAGCACGCAGCTCGATCGGGTCACTCACACCAGCGCCCGGAATAACGCACTGATAGACCTGCGGAGAACGCACGGACGCAGCAAAGGCAGAATAGCCACCAAAGCTCCAACCGAACATTGCTGCACGATCCGGGTCACCAAGCCCCTGCTCTGCCAGATATGTGATGCCATCATCCATGTCGTCAGACATAGCAAGGCCCCACTCACCGAACGATGACAGCCAATGGTCTGTGCCAAGGCCGGTTGTACCGCGGAAGAGCGGATCAATAACCAGATAGCCCTGGCTCGCCAGGAACTGACTCCACTCATCAAATGGAGATGGGCGGTAAGACACCCATGGACCACCGTGTGGCATAACAACGATTGGGAACGGACCTTCGCCATCCGGTATCGTCAGATAAGCCGGGATCTGGCGTCCATCACGTGCAGAATAGGTCACAAAAGTCTGCTCGTGCAGATCTTCTGCTTCCAGATTCGCGCGCGCATGGCCCAGAACTTCAAGGCCTCCATCGCGGATCAGATAGTTCGTACCCGGGTCATCCCAGTTCGTCGTGTAGACGGTCATGACGGATTCATCACGGCTACGGCTGGTGATATAGACATCAGAATCGGGGAAAGCCGCTTTGATGGAGTTGTGAAGCGCTGCTTCCTGACCATCAATAAACGCAATCTCCTGGCGGCCTTCGTCATTATAATAGACGAAACCAATAATCTGACCTGCTTCATCAGGGTTGGAGCTATACCAGGCGCTCTCAATGTCCTGACCTTCTACAGACAGCATCTTCTCAACAAAGGATTTGCTGTTCAGGTCGAACAACCAGACAGACGCGGTATCCTCGCCATTGGTTGCGGCCACGAAGATCATGTTCGGATCAAGCGGGTCGAAACCAAGAACTGAGAAACGGTTGGTATAGTCATCAACCGATGCGCGATACATTTCTTCCCAGGATGAATCCTCACCCGGGCGTCGAGTATAATAGATAAAAGTACGCGATGCCGCGTCATACTCGTT
>CENJ01017088.1_pt1 | contig 22242 bp, 21 predicted proteins | sample 356161 | NCBI WGS metagenome assembly CENJ01 (sample SAMEA2619531, study PRJEB7988) | marine metagenome | biome: marine biome (ENVO:00000447); feature: surface water layer (ENVO:00002042); material: "saline water (ENVO:00002010), including plankton (ENVO:xxxxxxxx)" | depth 5 m
AAGACTTCTCTTTACAAATAAAACTGATTTACATTTTTCAACATCTAATACTGGCATTCCATAAATTGGACTTTGAGGATCAGTCTTTGCAACAGGATTTGTAACATCGTTTGCACCAATCACAAATGCAACATCAGCATTTGCAAAATCATTGTTAATTTCCTCTAATTCAAATACTTCGTCATAAGGAACATTTGCTTCAGCTAAAAGAACATTCATGTGTCCAGGCATTCTTCCAGCGACAGGGTGAATAGCGTAAGAAACTTTTATGTCATTTTTTTTTAAAGTGTCAACCATTTCTCTAAGTGCGTGCTGTGCTTGAGCTACAGCCATGCCATAACCAGGTACAATTATAACCGATGAAGCATTTTTCATTAAAAAGGCTGCGTCATCTGCATTGCCACTTTTTACGGGTTTTTGTTCTTTATTTTGAGTTTGCCCAGTTTGTTCAGTTGCTCCAAATCCTCCTAATATTACATTGAAAAATGAACGATTCATTCCTTTGCACATAATATAAGACAATATCGCTCCTGAAGAACCTACAAGAGCGCCTGTAATTATTAATGCAGTATTCTCTAGTGTAAATCCTATTCCTGCGGCTGCCCAACCAGAGTAAGAATTAAGCATTGATATTACCACTGGCATATCTGCTCCTCCTATTGGGATAATTAATAAAAAACCGATTAAAAAGGATACTAATAATAAAATCCAAAATAAATTAGACGATTGTGTTGAACAAAGTAAATAAGTTAAGATTAAAATAGAAATAAGTATTAACGCATTCAGTGGATGTTGACCTTTAAAAGTTATTGGTGATCCAGACATTATTCCTTGAAGTTTTAAGAAAGCAATTATTGATCCAGAAAAAGTGATTGCACCAACTGCTGCTCCAATTGACATTTCAATTAAACTACCAAGTTTAATATTTCCTTGAGTTCCAAGATTAAAGGCTTGTGGGTTTAGAAATGCAGAAATTGCAACAAACACTGCCGCAAGTCCCACTAGACTATGAAAGCCAGCTACGAGTTCCGGCATTGCTGTCATTGGTATTTTGTAAGCTATGAAAGCACCTATCAAACCACCTACAATTAAAAAAATTATAACTACAATAAATCCATATGAAAAATTTCCAATAGATAAAAATGTTACTGTAATTGCAATAATCATTCCCAATATTCCAAAAAAATTACCCTGCCTAGATGTCTCTGGTGAAGAGAGCCCTCTAAGAGCAAGAATAAATAAAATACCTGAAATCAAGTAAAATATTGCAGACAAGTTTGCTGATATCATCAATTACCCTTTTTCTTTTTTTTATACATAGCTAACATTCTTTGAGTTACCAGAAATCCACCAAAAATATTTATTGCAGCTAAGGAAATTGCTAAAAAACCAAACAAACTTGAAGTATTAAATATATTTTCTGAGCTACCAGATAAGCCTGCAATTATTGCGCCTACGATGATAACTGATGAAATCGCGTTTGTAACAGACATCAATGGTGTATGCAATGAAGGTGTAACACTCCACACGACATAATAGCCAATAAATATTGAAAGAATAAATATGCTTAATCTAAATATAAAAGGGTCAATTTCCATAATTTTATTTTACAAGAGTTTTATCAATTATCTCGTCTTCTAAATTAATATTAATTTTTTTACTTTCTTTATCAATTAAATTTGACACAAAATTAAAAACGTTTTTAGAATATAAGCTGGAAGCTGATGTTGGCAACTTATTTAGTATATTAGTTTCTCCCATAATCTTTACACCTCCTCTTTCTGTTAATTTATCTACTTCTGTAAAAGCAGTATTTCCTCCTTGTACTGCAGCTAAATCATATATAACTGAGCCGGCTTGCATTATGTCTATCATTTTTTCTTTAATAATAATTGGTGCCTTTTTTCCAGGAATTAAGGCAGTACAGATAACAATATCAATTTTTTTTAGTGTTTCTGTTAGTAGATTTTCTTGTTTCATTTTAAATTCTTCAGATGCTTCTTTTGCATAACCTCCTTTAGTCTCAAGATTTTCTGAGCCCTCCACAGTTAAAAATTTGCCCCCTAAGCTTTCTACTTGTTCTTTCGAGGCCATTCTAACATCTGTTGCAAAAACAATTGCCCCCATTCTCTTTGCAGTTGCAATAGCCTGAAGTCCTGCTACTCCAGCTCCAACAACTAAAACTTTTGCTGCAGGAACTGTGCCTGCTGCGGTCATCATCATTGGTATTGCTTTTTCAAAATAGGCAAAGGACTCTATTACTGCCTTATAACCAGCAAGATTGGCCTGTGATGACAGTATATCCATTGATTGTGCTCTTGTAATTCTTGGAAGTAACTCTAATGAAAAAACATTAATTTTTCTTTGCGTTAAAAGATCAATTTTTTCTTTATTACTATAGGGATTAAAAACTCCAATTAATGTTTGGTTCTCTTTTATGTTTATACTTAGATCATCTGAAATTAAACCTAATTGGACTATAATATCTGCGTTATTTATAACCTGGCTTACATCTTTATAAATTGACACACCTTCATGAGAATATTTTTTATCATCAAACCCTAAATGAACACCATAATTTTCACTTATTGATACCTCAAAACCTGAAGCTATATATTTTTTTGCAATTTCAGGTGTTATAGCAACCCTTTTTTCGTTTTTTTTATTTTCTGTGACTGAAGCAATTTTCATGTTAAAAATTTACAACAATAATAGTGCCATTAGAACTAAAACTAATAAAACAGCGACAGTTCCCCACAGAACGAATTTTGTAAAATTATTCCATGTGTTTTTATGGTTTTCGTTATCCATAAAAATTATTTTTGTCGTGCTTTAAATTTAGGATTTGTTTTGTTTATAACATAAACTCTGCCTCTTCTTCGCACAAGTTTAGAATTTAAATCTCTTTTTTTAATGGATTTTAAAGAACTTTTTATTTTCATAATCAAAATTTTGTGCCGGCAACGTCCTACTCTTCCGTGCCTTAAGACAAAGTACCATCGGCGCTGAAGGGCTTGACTACCGAGTTCGGAATGGGATCGGGTATAACACCAACGCAATAATCACCGGCGGTAGTGTTATACCTTTTTAAGAAATATTGTAAACAAAGAAATTTTGATAAATTATCGATTATTAACTATGTCTTTTATATATTTTTTAAGTTGGATTGAGCCAAATAGTTTGTAAACTTTATTGGACAAATTCATATTAGTCAAAGCTGAAGCATACCTCTCTCCTTGTCGGGGTGGTAAAAATTTAATATTAGTTCTAAACATTTTAGCCACATCTAAAATACTATAAGTTTTTCTATTTGAAATGCTATAGTGCCTACACTTATTCTTTTTAAATGCATAATAGCATGCTTTAATAGTGTCATTGATATGGGTAAACCTTCTAGATTGTGTTCCTGGTCTTACCACAGTTAAAGATTGTTTACTTTTATATTGATCTTCAAAAATTCCTATAACTGTCGCCATTTCACCTTTGCATATTTGTTTTGGACCATAAACATTATAAAAATAAATTACCTCGTATTTAAAGTTGAACCATTTTTTTAAGTTTTCTAGCATTTCTAGATTTTTCGATTTACTAAATGCGTATGGGGAAAGACTTCTATCAGCTCCATTATTTCCTAAACTAGCAGAAGTTGCTGAGTAAATTAATTTAATTTTACTATCAAGGCAAAATTTAAATACTTCTTTAGTTCCAATGCTATTTGACTCATAACATTGATCAAATTTAATAAAACTTTGATAAATTCTAGCAAACTCTCCAAAGTGGAACACTGTTGAAATTTTTTTGTTATATTTTTTTAATATTCGACCAATATTTTTAGTTTCACCTTTAATATATTTTACCCTTTTATTTAAAATATGATTTCGTTTATTTCCACTCGAATAATTATCAACACTAATTAACTTAAATTTTGTTTTTTCTAAAAGAAATTCAATTAAATTTGATCCTACAAAACCAGCTCCACCAGTAATTATTATTAAATTTTTCATATCTTATATTTTTTTCAGGTAAATAATTTTAAATAAAAAAATTTTGGCTTCATATTAAGATTTTCTCAGTTAAAATATAATTCTAAATATTTATATGGATCTTACAAATAACTCAAACAAAACTTTAGTTTTCATAACTTTATACTTTTCATTACTTGTGGGTTTCTATTTTGGGGAAAATAGCTCTGGAGGTGCTTATCCTGATTTTTTAATGAGAATAAATCTAATTGAAAATTTTAGTAATGATTTTAATAATACATTTCTTAATTATCATAAATTTAGTGATAGACACTCACCTATCTTCATAATTATGATATCCTATTTAAATTACTTGGGTATTGATTTAGATATTATAAGACTAATTAATTTAAATACTTTACCGTTACTAATTTTAGTGTCTTATAAGTGCTTGAACTTAAAATTTCCAACACAAAATAAAAATTTACTTTTTTTTTTTTCATGTGTTTTTTTTCTCTCTCCTACACTAAGATCCATTTCAGTATGGCCTGATAGTAGATTAATTGGATTTCTGTTATTTTTTTGTTCAGTATATTTTTTTTTAAAGTTTAAAACTACTGAGGAATTTAAATATTGTATTTATAGTAATTTATTATTAATTATCTGCTCTTATATAAGTCCTAATTTTTCAGTGTTTATTATATACTATTTTTTCTACTACATAAAAATTATTAAAAATTATAACAAAATAACTTTAATTTTTCTAATTAATGCAATCTTATCATTACCAATTTTTTATTATTTATTTGTTTTGAAAGTTAATTTTTTAACAGTCCAAGCAGCAGGTACTTCAACCATCTTTGATAGTATTAATATAGCTAACAAAGTATTTGTAATATCGTCATTAATATTTTTCTACATGATGCCATTTGCTATAAATAATTATTTTATTAAAAACTTGATAAGAAATTTTAAAATTAAAGATTTATATGCCTCTGTAATAATTTTTTTAATACTTATAGTATTTTTTAATTATTCGCCCACTTATACAGGTGGAGGTATTTTTTTTAATTTATCTTATTTTATTTTTGAAAACGATTATTTTTTTTTAGTAATAACGTTTGCTTCTATCTTATTAATTTTTAATGTGTTTGATAAAAACTTAAATAATTTACTCTTATTTATAATTTTAGTATTATCTAATCCACAGCTAACAATTTATCATAAATATTATGACCCATTGTTAATTTTATTATTTTTTTTGTTTTTTGAATTCAAAATTGATATAAGAAAGATTATTAATTATAAATTAATAATTAGTATCTATTTATTCTATCTTATTTTTCTTGTTTTAAATTTTGCAAGAAACTTAATATAGTTATTTAGAAAAATTTAGGAAATGCTTGTAGGTATTCTCTAATCCTATATCAAAATTATTTTTAGGTTTCCATCCATATTTTTTTGCAAGACTAATATCTAAACATTTTTTAGGCATACCATCTGGTTTAGACTTATCATAGATAATTTTTAATTTAACATTAAATTTTTTCATTATAAATTTTGCATACCAATTTATTGGGTAATCCTTTCCTGTTCCAATATTAATGAAAGGTTCTTTGATTTTTTTATTCATAAAAAAAATTACTGCTTCAGCAAAATCATCTACAAACATTAGTTCTCTTTTAGCTTTACCAGTGCCCCAAATTAATAATTTGTTTGTTTTTTTCTTTTTTGCGTAATGTATTTTCTTGATGAGTGCTGGATAAAAATGTGACTCATTTTGATCATAATTATCATTTTGACCATATAGATTTGGCGGCATCAGACTTTTGAAATTTAGTTTATAAAATTTACTATAATACTCACACATTTTTATACCTGCTATTTTAGCTATTGCATAAGCATCATTACTTTCTTCCAATGCTCCTGTTAACAGATACTTTTCTTTCATAGGTTGTTTACAAAACATTGGATAAATACAGCTTGAACCTAAAAAAAGTAGATCTTTCACACCTGCCAAATATGATCCGTGTATTAAATTATTTTGGGTCTGCAAATTTTCATATATAAATTCACTTTTGTATTTTAAATTAGCCACAATCCCTCCAACTTTTGCTGCGGCTATTATTACATATTTAGGTTTATTTTTTTTCAAAAATTTAAAAGTTTTTTGTTGATCTAATAAATCAAGATCTTTCCTATTTATTTTAATTATATTTTTATAACCACTACTAATTAATTTTCTATAGATTGCAGAGCCCACCATACCATTATGACCAGCAACAAAAATTTTATCTGACTTTTTAATCATTTTTTAATAATCTCAATTCTTCTGTAATCATTTCTTTAACCATAGAATTAATATTGTATTTCGGCTTCCATTTTAGCTCTTTTCTTGCCCTAAAAGAATTACCAAGCAATGTATCAACTTCTAAAGGTCTAAAATACTTCTTATCAATACTTACAATGCAATGATTAGAGTTTTTTATAAAACATTTGGTGTTTGATCCTTTGCCTTTCCATATATGCTCTATTTTTAATTCTTTTAAAACTAAATTTACAAAATATTTTACAGTGTATTGTTTTCCTGTTGCAATTACAAAATCACTTGCATTTTTTTGTTGCAAAATTTTCCACATTGCAATTACATAATCTTTAGCATGACCCCAGTCACGTTTAGCTTGTAAGTTTCCTAAATACAATGTTTTTTGTAATCCAAGTTTTACTTTGCATAATCCATTTACTATTTTTTTTGTTACAAAGGTTCCTCCTCTTCTTGGACTTTCATGATTGAACAAAATTCCATTAGAAGCAAATATTTTATAAGCTTCTCTATAATTTACTGTAATCCAGTGTGAGTATACTTTTGCTACACCATATGGACTTCTTGGATAGAACGGAGTTTTTTCATTTTGTGGTGTTTGTAATACTTTGCCATACATTTCTGATGTGCCTGCCTGGTAAAATTTAGTTTTATTTTCAAGATGATGGAACCTAATTGCTTCTAGAATTCTTAACGCTCCTATTGCGTCTGCATTAGCAGTATATTCTGGTACCTCAAATGAAACAGCAACATGTGATTGTGCGGCTAAATTATAAATTTCGTCAGGTATGATTTTTTTAATAATTGAAGAAACGGAAATTGAGTCTGTTATATCTCCATAGTGTAAAATAAACTTTCTCTTTTTACTGTGTGGATCTTGATATAAATGATTTATTCTGGAGGTATTAAAAGATGATGATCTTCTTATAACACCGTGAACTTCGTAATTCTTTCTTAAAAGAAGCTCTGCAAGATAAGAGCCATCTTGGCCAGTTATTCCAAAAATGAGTGCTCTTTTATTTTTTTTCATAAAAATATGTTTTACTTATTTTAAAACATTCTTTTTTTAATGTATCTAAACTATAAGTAAATTTTATTTTTTGTTTCAACTTAAAGTTATTTAAGTAAAAACTCTTATTTTCTAACCTATTTTTTTGATTTTGGCTAAGTTTAATATTGATTAATTTTTTAGTATTATATTTTAACAACCAACCCACTAATTTAGTCAAAAATATTTTTTTTCCTGCAGAGACATTAAATAATCCCACTAAATTGTGCTTAATTAATTTGTGAATTATAAAACTTATTTGGTTTATGCTAATAAAATCTTTATATAAGTTTTCATTATCAATAAGATAACCCTTTTTAACATTTTCAAATAATATATCTAAAAATGTAGTATGAACTTTTCTAAATCTTTTTTTTGAATTGAAACCGATTAGATTTGAGATTCTTAATATTAGTAGTTTAGATTTCAGCAGTTTTGTAAGTTTATTTTCAGTAATTATTTTATTTCTTCCATAATTTGATATTGGTGAAACTTTATCAGTTTCTTTTATATTTGCTTTAGGTTTATATACTTTCCTTGTACTTAGAAAAATAAATTTAATATCAAGTTTATTTATTTTATTTGCGATTATTACATCTAAATCATTTTTGATATTGTACTTCTCTTTCAAATATTTCTTATTAATAGAACAGTTTAATATTGAATTATATTGTTTTAACTTTACAATTTTAATTTTTTTAAATTTTTCAAAACTAACTTTATATACTAAATAATATTTTTTTAGATTTGAATATAAATTTTTTGCAACAAAACTATTATTTCCAATAATTAAGATTTTTTTTTTCATTATATAAATCTATTAATTAGCTTAGTGAAAAGCCTATCAAAAGAAATAAAATTTTTTAAATTATTTTTTTTATATAAAAAATCTAAAAATTTATGAGCCTCTAATCTTCTTGTCCACCAATTGAGTGAAAATTTTCTAAAATTATAAGATATTGAACCTTTTTGTTGCTGATAAAAAGTTAAATGATTTGGAATTACAAAAATATTTTTTTTATCAATAAATGCTTGATTTATTATTCTAAAATCTAACCAGATATCAGGAAATTTTTTAATATTTATTTTATTCCATATCTTTTTTAAATATTTTTTTTTAATAGCAATACAGCTCTGTGGACTAAATTTAGGCCAGGGTATAAAATATTTACTTCTATTATTTATATTTAGTTTAATTTTTTTTTTTCCATTAAAGAAAAGTATAGGTTTATCAAAACATATCTGCAGGTTCTCTTTATTAAAATAGCTCACTACAGTTTCTACTTTTTTTCTTTCATAAAAATCATCACTATCTAAAAAAAATATAATTTCGCCACTTGATTTTAATAGACCAGTTTTGTAAGAATTAATTTGGTTAAAACTTCCAAATTTTGTTTTCTTATTAGTAGAAAAAACTTTTACTTTTTTATACTTTTTTGCAATACTAAGTGAATTGTCTGTTGATTTATCATCAACAAATATAATCTCTATATTAGAATATGTTTGGTTTGTTATAGATTTAATACACCTGTTTACATATTTCTTGTTATTAAAATTTACAATTATTACTGTAACTTTTTTTTTATATTTTTGACCTTTCATAAATATATTCAAACGTTTTTCTAAATTTCATTTTTAATTTTAAAGATATTTTAAAATTATTCTTTAAAAGTATTTCATTAATATCCTTAAATTTATAATTTTTATTTAACATTAAGTCATAATGATGTTCAAAATATATATAATCTATTTTCTGAAAATCTTTTTGCTCCAGTCCCCGTAAAATATTATACTCATAACCTTCAGTATCAATTTTTAAAATATTTATATATTCAATTCTTTCTCTAGCTACAAAATCCGATGTTTTTAAAATTTTACAATTTTGATTATTTTCAAAAAAAGACTTAGAATTAGAGAAAAAAGTCATTATTTTATTTTTCTTTTTAAAATATTTTGAATTTACATTAATACTGTTAAAGGTTGATGAGGAAGTATCCTGAAATATATTAAGATTTTTGTTTTCATTTATATTTCCTAAACCTAAATTATAGAATTGTATATTTTCTTTATAATTTTTTTTTTTATTAACTAAAAGTTCGTATAATTTTGAATTAGGTTCGAGAGAAAAAATTTTTTTAATATTTAATTTACTAAGAAACAGATCTACTGTCTCACCTTTGTGAGCCCCAACATCAATAATAACTAAATTTTTATTAATAAATTTTGATTTAAAAAAATTTACTACTTTTTTTTTATTTTGAGAGTCAATTATATCAATCAAACTCACCAATAATTTAATATATATTTTATAGAACATTTTATTAAACTTATTTTCGTAATATAATTTTAAAGCCAAACTTATTTTTTGATGTAATAATATCGGAATAAGCACAAGGTGTTTTAGATGCCCAACACATATTGTCTATTGGATTATAAACTATAAAATCAGAATTTTTGAAACTTATCTTAGACTCAACTTTATCAACTTTAAAAAATGGAGATATATTTGGTCTATATTTGTAAAAATTAATCTCCTTGTTAAGTCTAATTATATTTCTGGTTTCAAAAATAAAGAAAACAAGAAATATTATAAAAATTGACATCTTTTTAGCTTTATTTATATCAAGTTTATACCTTGATAGAACCTGTGAAAAAAAAATAAATAAAGGAAGTGCTATTAAAACATAGCCTCCATATCTCATCGCTGGGTGCTTTAAAAACCATTCTAATAATAAAATAAAAACAACAATATAAACTAAAAAAATATTTTTGTTAATTTTTGTTTTATTTCGTTCTTTTGACAAAACCTTAAATAAAATAAAATATAAAGTACATATAAATATTATTCCAAACAAAGTATCAGATACTTTGTTAAAAAAATGTCTTTGTATCCAATTTTGTATCCAATTAAAATTTTTTACATATTCATGTTTTTCTAACTCATGCTTATAACCTGGTCCACCACCAGCCTTGGACCACCACTCATAATGAGTATTCATAAGCTCTACCTCATCTATTGGAATTGCCCACGAAGTATTAAAACATGTCCTTTTTTCTGGATACAAAAAACAGCCTGAATTAAAAAAATTTATAGATAAATTTAAAGACATACTTATAAAAAGAATAAAAATCATTTTTTTATTTAAACTTTTAATAAATTCTATTTTAAAAATTATCTTATAAAAAAGTACCGGTATAATAAATAAGTAAATATAATATAAGGCTTTAAAACTTGAGGCAAAAAATAACAAGATTAATATTAAATCTATATTATTATTTTTTTTAACATCATTTAGATTATTGCTAATATATTCTAAAAGTTTAATAAAAATCAAAAAAACAATTATTTGTGCCGACCTATCTGTTCCATGTTCAGAAATTCTATAAAAGGCAATATTTACAAATGTAAATGAAAACAAGGAAAAGAAAAAAACTATATCAAACTTGGTAAGGTTAATTTTATAAAACAATTTTTTTAGAACAATGTAATTAAAATATAAAAGAATAAGAAATGGACCTGAGTGAAAAAGATAAAATTCAATTAAAGGGAGGTAAAGAATTGAGTGAAAAAAAAATAAAGAGGATGAAGTTCTCCATCCATGACCAAAATTACCTTGTCCTATAATAAATCCGTTTTCTGACAGATTTAGAGCATAAGTTAAATGATAGTACGGAAAATCATCATGATTTTTGTATATGTACAATGATATTAATAAAGAAATGAAAACGTAAAATAGAAGTTTTTTATCTTTAAATGGAATCTTTTTAGTAAAATAAAAAAATAAAAATAAACCAATAAAATGAACTATTGAGTTATGGTAATATCCATGTTTTAGAAAAAAGGATGTAACTATTGAGAGAATTGATAAAAGAAAAATACCAAAAATTCCTTGATACCCTAAATTTAAATTTAAGTATTTTTCATTTATTATTTTAGAAAATCCAAATCCGTAGCCTATAGTAGAAAAAATGATAATTAAAATATAAGAAATAAATATTAAATGTTCCATTTTAGTCTAATAGCTACATGTTATGATAAAATATTTGAATAACAACAACTTAAAAAAATAATATTGTTTTTTTTTATTAATTCTGCTTATTAATATGTTAAAAAGTTATGAATAAACTTACCTTGGTAATTCCTGCAAAAAAGGAAAGTGAGTCTTTACCGTATGTTTTAGAAGAATTAAAAAAATATAGTTGTAAAAAAATAATAATTTTAGAACCTACTGATGAAGAAACTATAAATTCAATTAAAAACTTTGATTGTGAGATTGTTTATCAAACAGATAAAGGTTATGGAGATGCAATAAATTTAGGTATTAATAATGTAGAAACGGAATATTTTTGTATTTTTAATGCTGATGGATCCTTTAATCCACAAGAATTGGGTGGAATGTATAAACAATTAGATAAAAATAACTTTGACGTGATATTTGCAAGTAGATACGAAAAAAATTGTGGAAGTGAAGATGATACTTTTATTACCTATATTGGAAATTTTATATTTACAAAAATAGGTAATATTTTTTTTAGATTAAATATTACAGACATTTTATATACGTTTGTTATGGCAAAAACTCATCAGATACAAAAACTAAATCTAATTAAAAAAGATTTTTGTTTTTGTGTTGAACTTCCAATTAAAGCAAAAAGAGCAAAATATAACTTAGCAAATGCTAAATCTTACGAAAGAGCGAGAATAAGCGGAAAAAAGAAGGTAAATGCTCTTAAAGACGGATTTTCTATTTTAGTTGAAATGATTAAATTATTTTTTAAGAGTATTTAAATTGTATTCTTTATTTTGAATGACAATAAATAAATCAAAAATAAATATTTCAAAAATTATAATTATTTCTTTTTTGTTATTTGTATCAAAATGGTTTCTTTCTTTTACCTTGTTTCCATCAGAGGACAATATTTTAAAAGTTATAAATGATAGTCATTCTGACAGTTATATGTATTTTCATTATATAAAGGCTCTTTCTAACTTGAGCTTTAATAATATTTTTCATCCAAACTTATTATCTAATAAATTTTTGATTATTCCAATTGGTTCGACATTTTTACATTCGATTTTCTTAAAAACATTTGGAATTTTAAGTTTTATTTTTTTTGAGTTTTTTTGTATCTTTATTTTTTTATTGATTTTTTTTTTGATATTTAAAGAGTTAAAAATTTCAGATCAGTCAGCAATTTTATTTACATTATTAATTTTTATTGTTCCAACTTTTTTATCTAAAATTAACTTTCTCAAAATTGATGAAATAAACACATTTGTGAATAATTTTTACAATTTAAGATTTCCAAGACCTTTAGTTGCATCCTTATATTTATATTGTTTTTTTTATATTTTAATTATTGGCACTAAAGACAATCTTTTCAAATTAAAATACCTTTTATCTATATTTGTTTTATTCGGATTAACTTTAAGCTCTTTCTTTTTTATATTTATTTTACAATTTCTAGCTTTTATAGGTGTTTTACTTAAAGAATATAAACACAAACTCTTTATAAAATTAATAAAAAATTATAAAAATATTATAGGTTCACTTTTAATTTTTATTATTTTAATATCTCCATTTATTTATCTATTACTAAATACTAGTGAAAACTATCTTCAAAGACTAGGATTAACAGATATATCTTTGGATGACAAAATTTATTTAATTAAACATTATTTATATAAACTATTAAGACCTAAAATATTATTACTATACTTAATAATTATAATTTTTTATTTTGTAATTACAAAAAAGTTCTCAAATCATATAAAAATAATTGATATTTTTTTAATTTTTTTTCTATCTTCAATTTTTTCTCCAATATTTTATATTATTTTTTTTTCAAAAATTACCTTTTTATATCATTTTAATAATTTGGTTGTTATCACTGCAATTATATTACTAACAATGATGTCGATAGTTATTTGCTCTAAAATTATTTATTTATGTGAGAAAAAAAAATATTATAATTTTTTTAATACAATATTACTGTTAATTATTTTATCATTCTATATTTTTTCAGAAATAAATAACTACTTTTTAAACGATACCAAAAAAGAGGTGAGAAATGAAAGAATTGAAATTATTAATCAAATTAAAAAAAATAAAAATATCAAAATTGATAAAATAAATTTACTTACTTTTGATACAAAATTTATGAGTTGGGCTATTATGAGTTCTATAAGTTCCTTAAAAATAACTGATGGAACTTTTACGGTTAAAAAGGATAAAGAAATAGAAGATGATCTTATAGAGGTTTTTAAGTTTCTTGAACTTAACAGAAATGATTTTCATCATTTTATTAAAAACAAAAAAATAGGCTATAGATATATTAATCATGATGTCAGAATGCTGTTTTGGCAAAAATATCAAGCAAACTCGTTATTTACTTTTAAAAATTCTAAAAATTACGATGATCAAACCTTAAAATTTATCAATAATTCATCTCCATTTTATTCACATCAATTTGCAATTCCTAAAGAGGAAATTTCAAGATTATTAGATAAATTTGATTTTATTAAAGATAATTTTAATTATAAACCTGACATAATTATTTTAGATAATGAACATAAAATTTTAAGTAGAGCATACACTAATAAAGACGATTACTGTAAATCTTATGTTGGTAAAAGATTCACATTACTCACTTTAAAAAAATTTTGTTCATGAAAAAAACTGCAATTGTAATACCTGCTTATAATGAAGACAAAAATATACTTAAACTAATAAAAAAAATTAGAGAAAAAATTAATTCTTTAATTGTCATTGTGGATGATTCTCCTAATTTTAAAACCAAGGAAATTATAAGGTCTATAAAAACAAAAAATATTATTTATTTACATAGAGGGAAAAAACTTGGAAGAGGATCCGCAGTTATATTCGGTTTTAAAACAATTATTAAAAAAAATAAAAATATAGATTGTTTTATTGAGATGGATGCTGACATGTCCCATCAACCATCAGAATTATTTAGGAACATTAGGTTTTTTCATAAAAATTCATTAGATCTATTGATTGGCAGCAGATACCAAATAAAAAGCAAGATAGTTAATTGGCCTTTATCAAGAAAAGTTTTATCAAAACTTTCAAATACTCTTGCTAAATTATTATTAAGAATTCCTGTAAGTGATTATACAAACGGATATAGATTTTATTCAAAACGAGCTGTGAAAACAATTATTTTAAAATGCAATAAATTAGGTGGGGGTTTCATTATATTGTCTGAAATTATATTAGTGTTACATAAAAAAAATTATAAGATTTCTGAAATTTCATCAATTTTTATCAACCGTGTTAGAGGAGAAAGTTCAGTTAACTTTTATCTAATCTTTGAATCTTTTTTTGGATTAATTAAATTGTTCTTTTTAAAAATATTTAATAAAATTTAATTCTTTACTTTTCCATCCAAATCTTTTTAATTTACTGATATCAGCTACCATGGTAGTTGATTTATTTTGTTTAAATAAGATTTTTTTACCGTATTTTTTTGCTATGAGGTTTGCGATTCTTTTCAAATTAGTTTTTTTTCCATTTCCAATATTTATCGTCCCTTGGTATTTTTTTTTCCATAACTTAAATATAATTTTTGAAATTTGATCTAATGAAACAAAATCTCTGAAATGATTAAGATTTTCTAATTCAATTATCTTCTTATCCACATTAATTTTTTTAATTAAACTTTTAAGTAAGAATTCTTTCTGTTTGTTATCAAAAATGCTAAAAATTCTTCCAATACAAAAATTTATATTAGTTTTTTTTAGTTCATAACAAACTATTTTTTCAGCTAACATTTTAGTTTTTCCATATTTTGTAATTGGTTTTAAAATATTTTTTTCATTAATTTTATATTTTGAAAAAGGATAAACGTGTGATGATGATGAAAAAAAAAACCATTTGATTTTTACATTATTTTTTTTAATTGTTTGAACTAAATTTTTTGTTCCATCACAATTAACCTGAAGAGCAACTTTATAATTTTTATTCACAGTTGATATTGGTACTATTGAAGCAAAATGAATTATTAAATCAAAACTTTTATTTTTAAGCCACTTTTCAACATCTTTTTTCTGTCTTATATCGCCTTTAAATTTATAGAATTTAAAATTATTTGTTTTTTTAAGGAAGTTTTTTCCTAAATTTCCACTATGCCCAGTGATACCACACTTAATCATCATTTTTCTGAATAGTTAACAAATTTTTAATTAAAAAATCAACTTTCGATTTGAGTATGCGGCTAGTAGGTAGTCCTATGAAAAAACCTCTATCCTCTATTTCTTGACTTCTAATACAAACATTCATTTTATTATAAAGTTTGTAAAGTTTTGCTGAAGGTTGATTTAAAAAATTCCCGCTCAATATTGGTCTTGTTTCAATTCCTTTAGAATTTATCTTTCTCAAAAATTTTTCCTTATCCTTAATAAATTTAGAATTAATTAAAATTGGAAAGCCAAACCAACTTGGCTCTAGACCTTTCCTGGGCTTAAAAAATGAAAATTGATTATCCCATTTCTCAGATTTTTTAAAATTCTCGATTATAAGATCTCTATTAAATTTTCTTATTTTCATCATATTTTTCAATCTTCTAAATTGACTTAAACCTATTGCTGCAGTTAAATCTAAAGGTCTTAAATTAAATCCAGAATTAATAAAATTAAAATTATTGCTCTTACTGGATGAAGATAGACCTCTATCCCAGCCATGTGCTCTTAATGTATATAATAGTTGATAATCTTCCTTGTTTTTACACACAATCATTCCACCTTCTCCTGATGTTATTTGATGAGAATAATAAAAGGAATAGGTACCAAAATCCCCAAAAGTTCCTAAATGTTTAGATAAATATTTTGAACCCAGGGCTTCACAAGTATCTTCTATCAAAAACATATTATTTTTTTTTGCATATTTTGTTATTTCATCTATTTTTGAACAATTTCCTAATATATGTAAATTCATGATTGCTTTAGATTTTTTATATTTTTTTTGATCTAATAGTTTTTCATCTAAACAAAAAGATTCTAAATCAACATCTATAAAATTTGGTTTTAAACCTGCTTGTATCATTGGCCAAAGTGAAGTTGACCAACATAAAGATGGAATAATGAATTCATCTCCTTTTTTTAAACCATTTTTTTTTAAAGGATTTACAAGACCAAAAGCTACAAGAAGATTTGCTGAAGATCCTGAATTCACCATTAAAGCGTATTTTGCTCCAATAGATTTCGAAAATTCTTTTTCAAAATTTTTCGTTATTTCAGACATTGTAATTTTTTTACTTAAAAGTACCTCAATTCCATCGATAATATCTTGAGAGCTAAATCCATCATCTAATAATGAGTAAGGTAATTTTTTTGTTTTTTCTTTTTTTTGAAACTTATCAATAAGTTTTTCTAAAAATATAATATCTTTCTTTAACAGCATAAATTATGATATTTTATAAGCTTTACTTAAATGATCCCCTAGTCTAAGGGCAAATTGTACAATAGTATAAGTAGGATGGCAATGCCCACCAGTTCTAAAAATTGAACTACCATTTATAAATAGATTATTAACCTTGTGCACTTTGAGGTTTTTATCAACAACAGAGTCGCTTGTATTTAATCCCATTCGAGTGCCTCCTAGCTGGTGGTTTCCTGCAGTCACCTCATAACTTATATCATCTTTATATAAATACTCCTCTAAAGAAAGTCTTCCTATTTCTTCTTTTAAAAAAATATTGCTTAATTCTTCAGTGATTAGTCTTGCACTTTTTCTTTCTAGTTTAGATTTTTTCCAAAAAACTTTGCTAAGTGGAATATTATTTGGATCTTTCATATCGCTTAATTCTATATAATTATAATCATGAGGCTCTTGTTCTTGTAATGTTGCAATTGATATTTCATAGGATTTTTTTATTTTAATTTGTTCATATAAATTTTTTACAAATTTTGGCGCAACACATCTTAATTGTTTAAATAAACTATTATTCTCATTTATATTTTGAAATCGAATGTATAAGCCAGAATTTGATATTTTATTTTTTTCTAAAAAATTTTTATTTGCAGAAATATAAATATTATTATTACAAGTTAAGATTGGTTTATTGTTAATGTTAGATGATTTTAAAAATGTTGAAAAATTATAGGTATCTACAATTCCTTTTCCAATAGTATGATAAGGATGATTCATGTAATATTTTCCAATAGGCATTTTTGGATCAATTAGTTCTTTATTAGAGACTCTAGACCATAATAACAATCTAGAATTTTCAATTCCCCCACAGGATAATATAAAATTTTTACCTAAAATTTCGAACTTTTGATTATTTTTTTTACAGATAACTGACCTAATGTTTTTACCTTCATTAGAAAAATTCATAAAACTTGTATCTAGTGATAAATAAATATTTTTTGAATTTTTAATTTTTTCAAAATATTTTTCTCCAAATTTTACATTTGACCATGCTAAGTTATAAATATTTAAATTATTATTAAAACTTTCATTGTAAAACTTTTTCTTTAAATTCAATATTTCATTAGCCTCTTCAGAATATTGGTCTAAATCTTTTTTTGTCATTGGCCAATTTTTTAAATCATAATCCAACATTGGATTGCAATTTCCTCCCCAAATTGAGCTGGTTCCTCCAAATTTTCTTACTCTAGTTATCTCTAAATCGTTAGAGATATCTCCTATAACCTCACCTTTTAAATAATTTTGGGTTTCGTTATTATATTCAAGACCCCCAGCTTCAATTATTAATGAATTTATTTTTTTTTTTTCTAACTTTAATGCAGTTGAAATACCAGCTGGTCCACTTCCAATGATAATAACATAAAAATTTTTATTCAAAATTTTTGAAATATTATTAACGATCATTTTCTTTTATCAGCCAAATTTTTGAAAATTTATTAATTTTTTTTTTTTTATTTGTCTTTAAATTATTTGTTAAAAAACCAGAAGTAACTGGTTGAAAAATTATAAATAATAATAAAAAAGACTTTATAAAACTTCTTCTATTAATTTTACTCATATTAAAAATTTATTTTATTTATTAAATATATTAAATAAAATAATATGGTAATGATATTTACTATTATTTATGACAACAAGACAGTAAAAATTTATACGCCACATATTTTGAAATATAAAATGAAAAAATTAATTCAAAAAATTGTTAATTTAACTGGTTATGCAATAACAAAAAAAAATTTTGAAAAAATTTATAGAACTTTAGACGACTGAATTAAAAAAATTATTATAAAAGAAAATCCTGTAATTTTTGATGTTGAAGCACATGAAGAAGAAAAAATTAATATTGAGACTTTAGACAATTATGTAAAAAAGAATAATATAAGCTTTATTGATTTGTTAAAAATTGACACACAAGAACATGAAAAAAAGTGCTGGAGGGAGCACCTGAAACTTTAAGGAAAAACATTTCTTTTAGAAGTTAAGTTAATATTTGTTGATTATTACGATAAAAAAAATTCTTTCTATGATTTAGAAAGGATTTTAAAACCAATAAGATTTGAATTATATAGCTTATCTACTCCAAAATTTTCTAAAATCCATAGAATTAAATGGATTGATGTTTTGTATATAAATAAAACATTAAAATAAAAATTCAAAACAATATTATAGATTTGTCCTGTTTTTTTTTTAAGTTTTAAACTAATGAGTAAAAATCTAAAGCTTATTTTTCTTTGAAGATAAATTCAAACTATTATTTAATATTATATATATGATTAAATAAAAAGATATACAGAAAGTTAACAATAAAATTTGTTTTATAGTTACACTTGGATTTTGTGATGCATAATAAAAAACTATCAAATTAAATAGATTAATCATAATACTTACTAATGAATTTAGATAATTTACGTTTAGCTTTATTTTTTTTTTAAAATAAAAAAAAATTAATTGGTGTAAGTGTTTATTGTCTGGATATATAGGGGACAAGTTTTTTCTATTTTTTCTTAAAATTGAAAATAAATTTTCAAAACATGGGTACCATAATAATAAGATTATATAATATGGGCTTATTGCATACTGGTTTAATTTATAAATGCTAATTAAAATAAATGATAATAATATACCTATTAAATAAGACCCACCATCACCAAGAAAGAAGAGACTCATATAATTTAACAATAAGAGAAAACCTAGACTATAAATAAAAAAAAATATTTGATTATTGCTTATTTGTAATTCATTTAATAATCCTAAATTGAAAATATAATAAATTACAATTAGTGAATACCCAATTAATAACCCATTAAGTCCATCAATAAAGTTTGATCCATTGATTAATACTAGAATACAAAATGAAATAAATAAATATGAAAAAATTTTATAGTTTAGTAATTTATCAATTAGTTCTATTCTTGTTGAAGATATAGATAAGTCTAAAAAAAATACAAAACTCAGAACTAAAATAAATTGAATAAAAATTCTTAGTTTTGGAGATTTAAGATAATTTTTATCACTCAATAAGCCTATCAATAATATTAAAAATGAAAAAATTAGAAATTCTAAATTGAAAGAAAAGATATATATAATAATTAAAAATACATAAATTCCTCCAGTTAATTGTGTAATCTTCTGACTAGTAAAGAGCTGATGCTTTTCACCTGTGTAATTTGGTATAAAATTTATTCTTTTAAAAATATAATTTAGTGTAAATATCAATACTATATAAATAAATATTTCAGTCATTAGTTCTTTTCACCATATAATTTAAAGAGAGTAAAAAAAGGTAATAAATCGATGTGATTAAATTAAAATTCATATATTTGTTATAAACTCTAAATCCGTCTAATATTTTTCGGAAGAAAGAGCTAGACAAAGCATTTTTTGATTTTCTCCAACTTACTAGATTTTCTTTTAAACCATAAATCTTAATTTTTTTCTTTAAAAGTTTAAGCCATAAAACAAAATCCTCTTTTGTCTGAATTTTTGGGAATTTTAAATTTTTATTTAAAATTGTTTTTCTCAACATAACTGTGGAAAGGCCAATATCACACGATTTAATTAAATCATTTACTGTAAAAAAATTTCTTGCTTCTCTAAACCCAATTTTTTTATTTTGACCATTTATAATCTTATAAGAAGTATGACAAATATCTGTATTTTTATTTTTTAGAAATTTAATTTGTTTTGTTATCTTATTCTTGTTCCACAAATCATCAGAGTCAATAAATGCAATATATTCTCCTTTAGATTTTTTAATTCCTACATTTCTAGACTCTCCAGCTCCTTCATTTTTATTATTAATTATTAATTTTATTCTTTTATCGATTTTACTTAATTTTTTAATATACTTAAGATTAGTAAGATTTCCTTCATCAAATACTAAAATGATTTCTAATTTTTTATAAGTTTGTTTCAAAACTGATTGTAAGGTTGTTTGAATATATTTTTTTTTTTTATAATAAGGTATTATAACGCTTACTAATTTCATAAAATTTTTATTTAAATAAGAAATATATCCTTACTTGATCCAATTGGTATTGCATTTGAAAAATCTTGAATATTATAAATTTCTTTTTTGGTGGAAACATCAAAAAATTTGTATGTAAATTGATTAAAAAAATTGAATAAGTCCTCAGATTTAAAACTGTTTTCTTTATAGAGATATGATGCTAACTTAGCGAAATTTATTTTAGAAGAAGTTTTCATCAAATATAAAAATACTACTAAAAATATAATTAGTTTTTTTAATTTTATTTTTTTAAGTTTATATATTATAATAATATCCTTTCCTCAAACGAATTATTTATTAATGATGCTTTAAACTGTTAAAATAAATCTAATGTTATATAAATATAAAGTTTGAAGTTTCTCTCAAAAAAAATTGTATATGAATAAAAAAGTTTTAATTTTTATGCCCTCTATAGAGGGCGGTGGTGTTGAAAAAAATTTATTTATAGTAAGTAATTTTTTAACCAAAAAATTTAGTGAATTAGCTTTAATTACCATTTCAAAAAAATATAAAAGGAAATTTAATAAATCTATTGAATTTATTTCTTTTTCATCAGATATTTGGGATAAATGTGGAAGAAGATTCAAATATTTATTATCAATTTATTTACTTGTTAAAGAAATAATAAAAAGTAAAAATCTAACAGTTTTTTCATTTCAAGCAAATGTATACTGTATAATTATTTGTAGACTTTTTAGAGTCAAAATAATTTCAAGATCAAATTCTGCACCCCATGGTTGGTCAAAAAACTTTGTAAAGCGCTTTATTTTTAAAAAAATTTTAAATTTAGCTGATAAAGTAATGGTTAATAGTATTCAGTTTAAAAAAGATATCAAAAAAAATTTTAAAGTTGATGCGGTATGTATTTATAATCCGCTTAATGTAAGTGAAATCAAAAAAAAATCTAAAAAAAAATCACGGAAGATATTTAGTACAAATTGTAAATTAAAAATTTTAAATATTGGTCGTTTTGTAGATCAAAAAGATCAAATTACATTATTAAAATCACTTAAAATCGTAAAACAATTTATGGATTTTGAAGCTGTAATAATTGGCCAAGGTGTTTTAAGATCAAAACTTGAAGATTATATAATAAAAAATAATCTTAAAGAAAACGTTAAATTAGTTAATTTTGTTGAAAATCCCTATAATTTGATAAAACAGTCTGAACTATTCATTTTATCTTCAAAATATGAGGGGCTACCTAATGTAATTTTAGAAAGTCTAGTTTTAAAAAAATTCATAATATCTAGCGATTGCCCTACTGGACCAAAAGAAATTCTTTTAAATGGAAAAGGTGGATTGTTATTTAAGGTTGGGGATTCCAAACAGCTTGCTAGAAAAATAATTTTTTACGTTAAAAATAAAAATAAAATCAATAATTTATTAAAAATTGCTACTAATAACTTAAATAGATTTGATTATAGAAAAAATTTAGAAAAATATTA
>CENJ01076020.1_pt1 | contig 22215 bp, 20 predicted proteins | sample 356161 | NCBI WGS metagenome assembly CENJ01 (sample SAMEA2619531, study PRJEB7988) | marine metagenome | biome: marine biome (ENVO:00000447); feature: surface water layer (ENVO:00002042); material: "saline water (ENVO:00002010), including plankton (ENVO:xxxxxxxx)" | depth 5 m
TTCTTTGCAGCTGTTGTCTTCTTTGCAGCTGTTGTTTTCTTTGCAGTTTCAACTTCTTTTTTTGAAGAAACTGTTTTCTCACTTATAGCTTGAATGATAATTTCAGTTATTGCCTGTCTATGACCATTTTTAACTTTATAGCCTTTTCTTCTTTTCTTTTTGAATACAATAACCTTATCATCTTTTTTATGAGCAATAACTTTAGCTTCAACTGAGGTACCAGATAGATTTGGTTTACCAACCTGAACTTTATTTCCATCGTCAATAAGTAAAACATTTTCAAAAGAGATTTTTGAACCTTCCTTGGCATCAATTCTATTTACAAAAAGCTTTTGATCTTTTTCAACCTTAAATTGACTTCCCTGTATTTCAACTACTGCGTACATTGTTAATTTTTGAATTGCAAAATTAAACTATTTCTAATAATATACAAGAGATATTAATGTTTATAGTTCTATCCAGTTTTCGTTATTTAAGGACCAATCAACAACTTGTTTTATTCTTTCAGTTAACTTGATTGATGGCTGCCATCCTAATTTTTTCATTTTTTCACCAGAAAGGGAATATCTAAGGTCATGTCCAGGTCTTGATGAATGGAAATCAACCATTTCATATTTTAGATTTTTTCCTTGCGATGCAGCTATTATTTTGGCTAGCTCTAAATTATCTAACTCCTCAGAACCTACAATATTAAATTTGGGACATTTAGCCCCTCCAAAATCTATTTCATCATCTAGCTTATTTGTGAGAATAAAATAAATAGCTTCGGCAACATCTTCAGCATGGATATAGTGACGTGATCCTGGAATTTTCTTTGATTTGTCTGAGTGAATAGTTACAGACTCCCCATCTCTAATCTTTTTAATACACATTGGAATAAATTTCTCTGGATGTTGTCTCTCACCAAATACATTCATTGTATGCGTTATATAAATGGGCAATTTATAGGTGTTTTCATAAGCTACAGCTAGCTCTTCACCCCCTGCTTTTGTAGCACTATATGGGTTTGTCGAATTATACCTATCATTCTCTTTATAGTCAACACCTCTAGGGGCTGGACCAAAAACCTCATCAGTGCTAAAATAGATAAACCTTTCTAATTCATTTGACTTATTAATTATTCTTGCATATTCTAATATATTAGCGGTACCAACCACATTATCCAGCACAAACTCCATCGGATAATCTATGCTTCTATCTACATGCGATCCAGCTGCTAAATGAAGTATTATATCTATATCCCCTAATTCTTTCTTTATCCAAGGATTAATCTCAGATTTTAGGTCATGAAAAACAATTTTTAATCTTGACTTTTGTTCCTTTGTAAGATTAGATACAACATTATCTAGTCTATTTAAATTACCGCTGTAGTCAAGCCTATCAAGTGATACAATATTCCAGTTGGTATGATTTAGTAAATAAAGAATTAAATGGTGAGCTATAAATCCTGCCCCTCCTGTAACTAAAATATTTTTCATTTATGATAAGTTTTTTATGTGTTCTGCTAATTGATCTTTAGGATTCCAATTTAACAAGTCTAATAAATTATTATTTTTTCTTAAGGTTTTTTTATAGTTCCCCGGCTGGTCAGGAATTAGAGTTGAATTAACATTAAAACGCATTTTAAACATTTCAAATAATTCATTTACACTATAGTTATTTCCTGTTCCAAGCTCCCAGCCATCTTTCTGCGAAATATCTGAAAAACCAATCTTAATGAGTCCATCAACAATGTCAAAAACATGTGTGAAATCTCTTCTCTGATTTCCATCTCCAACAATTGGAAGTGGTTCTCCTTTCATTGCTTTTGTAGTCCATATACCTATAACATTTCCATATTTTTCATCTCTACTTTCTTTAGGTCCGTAAACATTATAGAACCTGGCAATTTCAACCTTTAATCCAAAGCTTTTTTTATAAAGTTTACAGATTTGTTCTCCAAGATATTTATACATTGCATAGGGTGAGTCTTCAGGGCTAAAATGTTTTGAAGATGAACCTGCATAAACAACTTTTATATTATTTTTTACAGCCCACTCTGCAACTTTCATTGTTCCCTCTGCATTAACTCTAAAATAATCAACCGGATCATCAAATGAAGGTTGGACTCTTGCTTTAGCTGCCAAATGGAAGCAAATATCAATTGATTCATCATATGCTGAAATATTAGCTATATCATCATTAATATACTTTACATTTTTAACCTCGTTTTCTTTTTTTCCAAAAGAGTAATTATCAATAGAGATAACATTATGATCATCGTTAATTAGTTTTTGAGCTAAATTTGAACCTATAAATCCTGCCCCTCCAGTTATCAGTATATTTTTTTTATTGTTCATATAATAAATTTAAGATTTCTTCTTTTCTTATTGATGAGCTAAATACTCTCTTATAATATTTTCTTGCATTATCACCTAAAACCTTAAGTCTTTTTTTGTCCATTTTAGCAAAATTATTTATTTTTTTAGCTAATTTTTCATAGTCATAGTTCTCTTCAACTATGCCACAGTTTGAGTCTTTAATCAATTTTGCTCCTTCGCCACTTATAACCGCAATTATTGGTTTTCCTAAAGCCATATATGTTTGAAGTTTTGCTGGTACTGTTTTTGAAAAAATATGATGACTTTTTAAAGAAAGAAACAATGAATCTGCTAAATTGATTATTGAGGGAATATTATCAATAGTAACTTGATCTATAAAATCTACTTTTTTTGTTAAGTGTTTTTTGTTGATAATATTTTTGAAATCTTGCTTAAATCTTCCATCGCCTACAAATGTCCAATGAATGTTTTCATCCAAAAGTTGAATTGTTCTAACTAAGTAATCAAAATTTTGAGCTTTACCAATATTACCAGTATATATTATATTAAACTTATTGGGATTTAAATTAGATTTAAAATTTATATTAACATTATTTTCTTCAATAACTTTTTCAGCCCAATTAGGAAAGTAGATGATATCACCACTAAATCTATTTTTTACAACCTTTGTTATTGAATCCGAGCTAACAAGAATTTTATCATACTTTGAATATATCATTTTTACTGTAGACTCAATAACTGAAATAAAAAAATTTGATTTAATTACATCGACGGCTTTCAATGACTCTGGCCAGATATCTAGATCCCAAAGAATTTTCTTGGTTTTTCTAAATACAGAATAAATTATTGGATGAATTGCAATAAAGATTGGGCTAGTATGGTGAACAAATATAACATCATATTTCTTTTTAAAAATTGCAATATAAATTGTGAAGAAAAAGCAAGAAATAAAGTAGGTGATATAATTTACATATAATAAAAAAATTGAACCTTTTCCTCTTGGAATTAGAAAAAGCCTGTTAATAATTACATTCTCTTTAAATATATTTGAATATCCGCTAATTATCCTTCCAGAGGGGTAGTTGGGTAAGCCGGTTAAAACCCTTATGTGAACATCTTTGTGTGATAACCATTCAACTATCTCATTAATTTTAAATTGCTCTGGGTAAAAGTGATTAGTATAGATTAAGATTCTTTTTGCCAAATTACTCTATTTACATAATTAATATAGGATAAAATAATTCTTTCTATTTTTAAAGAGACATTTGGATCCTTATAATCATCAACTTGATTTATATTTCTCATATTGTGTGTGTGCTGAATTTTAACCAATTCGATTCCTTGGATAACCCTTTCATAGTTTAGTCCTGTCATAATTACAGAGGCCTCTTCCATTGCTTCATGTCTCTCATGAGTTTCCCTAATATTTAGGGCCCTAAAGTTTAATATTGAGGATTCCTCTGATATGGTTCCACTATCAGATAAAACAACAAATGAGTTAATCTGGAGGTGGTTATAATCAATAAACCCAATTGGATTTATAAGTCTTACTTGTTTATTTAAATTTTGTATATAAGAGTTAATTGCTTTTTTTGTCCTTGGGTGAACAGGAAATATTATTGGGAGCTTATATTTTTCAGATATTTTATTTAGAGATATAATTAACTTTTTAAGGTTATCTAAATTTTCTATATTTTCCTCTCTATGACATGATACTAGAAAGAAATTTTCTTTTTTAATTTCTAAATCTTTTAAAATATTTGAATTGTTTATTTTATCAAGATTTTTAATTAGTACTTCATTCATAGGGGATCCTACTTTAATTACCCTATCTGCTGGTAACCCTTCATTTATTAGATTATTTGACGCATTAGAACTATATGTTAAGTTTATATCAGAAATATGGTCTATTAATCTTCTGTTAGTCTCTTCAGGAACTCTAAAATCAAAGCATCTATTTCCTGCTTCAAAATGAAATACGGGAATCTTTTTTTTCTTTGCAGCAATTGCTGACAAACAACTATTTGTATCCCCTAATATCAACATTGCATCCGGAGAAATTTTATCTAAAATTGGATCTATTTTTATTAAAATTTTACCAATGGTTAGATTAGGTTTACCTTTTGCTGCTTCTAGATAATAATCTGGTTTATTTATCTCTAAATCACTAAAAAAGATGTCATTTAAATTCTTATCATAATTTTGACCAGTGTGGATAAGAACATGATCGATAATACTAGAATTATTAAACCTATTAATAATAGATGATAGCCTAATAATTTCAGGTCTTGTTCCAACTACAGTTACTATCTTGACTTTTTCCATATTATAAAATTAAACTTTTTCAAAGAATGTGTCTGGGTCATTTTCATTGTAAAATTCATTAATCCAAAAAACAGAAATAAGATTTGAATTACCAATATTTTCTATACTGTGGGTATGCCAAACTTTCATATCAACAAAACTTGGATTCTTACCAGATAGTTTAAATGAATGGACTTTATCAGTTCCTATTTTTCTTATCTTAATTATTGCCTCTCCACCTATGACAGAGAATCTTTCAATTTTTCGGGTATGAAAATGATTTCCTCTTTCATAACTTGGATTCGTATTTGAGAAAGAAACCTGACTTGACGTACTGGATCTAATTAATTCAATAAAAGAACCTCTTTCGTCAGACTTTAATGAATGATTAATTGGAAAATAAGAATCAATATCAATATAGCTATGATATGTTTTGAAAAGATTAGACTTAAACTCTGTATCTAATTCTGGTATATTAAAATTTGTGATATAAGTATCTTTAAAGTCATCAACTAATTTTTTTATAAACTCTACCTCTAATTTAGTATCCTCTTTAATAAAAATTTCAGAGTTAGAATCTTGGCTAAATATTCTGATGATTTTATCAATTAAATTATCAATATAGATTAAGGGGATGTCTTTATTATCATTAATAATATTAGGAATATCATTTAAAGAATTATAACAAAAAGTTGCAATAAATGAGTTATAATTTGGTTTACAAAAAGGTCCAAAAACATTTGGAATTATAAGGTTTATGAATGTAAAATCATTCTTAATTGAGAAATTGTAGAATTTTTCGGATGAAACTCTTTTTGATATTCCATATGGATTATCATCACTGCACTGAATTGATGAAGCAAATATTAGTTTTCCTTTAAATTTAGTTCTTTTAATAGAGTCCAATAACTGTTGCGTTAAATAAAGGTTCTTATCTAAAATATCATTTTGATTTTCAGACCTATTGACTCCGGCTAAATGAACAATAAGATCAACACTAGAAATAATTTCGTCTAATATACTAGTGTCATTAAATGATTTTTTTTTTAAATCTAATAATATAAAAGACGGATATTTATATTTTAATGTATTATATAGGTGATAACCTATAAACCCCTCTTGACCTGTAATTGTTATCTTCAAATTAAATTATTTTAGTTCAGATTTAACAACGTCTAGTTTTAAAAGAACTTTTATCAATTCTTCTTTAGTTAAAATATCTGTATTACTAGAGTTATATTCATTTTGTAGACTTAATTTGGATTCACCTTCTGAAAAATATTTATCATAATTTAAGTCTCTACTATCAGCCATAATTCTATAATGTTTGCCTAGATTTTCTGATTTTAACATTTCTTCTTTAGTTATTAGAGTCTCATGCATTTTTTCTCCATGTCTAATGCCAATAACCTTAATTTTAGATTTTGATTTAAAAATATCTATTAATGCTAAAGCTAAATTTTTAATTGTTGAAGCTGGAGCTTTCTTAACAAAAATATCTCCTTGTTTAGCATTCTCAAAAGCGTAATCCACAAGATTAATTGCATCATTAAGGGACATCATAAATCTTGTCATAATAGGGTTTGTTATAGTTAAATCCTTATTGTTTTTTATCTGTGAGATAAATAGAGGTATAACTGAACCTCTCGAGCCCATTACATTTCCATATCTTGTTCCACAAAAAATAGATTTATCATTTAACATTCGCGATTTAGCTATCATAACTTTTTCCATTAATGCTTTTGACATTCCCATAGAGTTTATCGGATACGCTGCTTTATCTGTACTTAATATAACTACCTTTTTAACAGAGAAATGCTCTGCAGCATTTAATACATTTTCGGTTCCGAGAATATTAGTTTTGACAGCTTCTATTGGGAAAAACTCACAAGATGGAACTTGCTTTAGTGCTGCAGCATGAAAAATGTAATCTGATTTACTAACAACTTGGTTTACTGAGTTAACATCTCGCACATCACCAATAAAAAATTTCACATTAGGATTATTTATTTCTCGCCTTAAATCATCTTGTTTTTTCTCATCTCTACTAAAAATTAAGATGTTTGAAAATTTATCACTATTTAGAGCTTTATTTAAGTATGCTTTTCCAAAAGATCCTGTTCCACCAGTAATGAGTAATGTTGATTTATTTTTTTTCATTTTATATACTTTTTAACATTTTAATGTAATTATTTACCTCTTTAAGTTTCTGATTATCAAGTTCAACAAAGATATGGTTTACATTTGATTTTAATTTGGATATTTCATTCTGAGTCATTGAGTAAACTTTTTTAATTACTCTAGTAAAATCATGAATATCATAAAGATCGAAATTCAATCCTACAAACTCTGAGGTTAAGCTTTCAAATGGAGTAGTATTTTTTGAAATTATAGGAATTAATCCAATTGATAGCATTTCAATTATTGCATGCCCAAAATTTTCAGTGAGAGTTGGTGCTATAAAAAAAGTATATTTATCCTTCAACAAATTAATTTCTCCATCATTTATTTTGCCAATGTAGTTAACATTTTCTAATGAATTTATTTTCTGGGAACAAATATCCCAGTATGACTCATCTTCAATAAATCCATATATATCCAGATTAATTTTTAATTTATTTTTTTTAATATAATCTAGTATTATGTCCAGACCCTTAATTTTATGTAGACGTGAATAGAATACAAAATTAAAATCATTGCATTTACTTTCAGTATAATTATGATCGAACAAATTAGCAATATATTTTACTTTACTTAATTTATAATACTCTAGAATATTAAATTTTTCATTAACTGAGGTTGCATGATATGTAACATTTGTATTCAAAAATTTAATAATGTGTATAAATAAAACCTTCAAAAATTTATTTGAAGAATTAATAGCTCTTTTTGAAAGTTCTCCTCTAGGAGAAACTATAAGTTTAAATTTTTTGGTACATGAAAGTAACAAGAGTAATATATGACTTAAGTTGAAAAAAGAGTTTATCCATATTACATCATAATTTGAGTAATTCTTCAATAAAAAAGAAAACGATGAATTAGTAAAAACAATAGATTTGGAATTATTTTTAATATTTAAGTTCTTTGATCCATCAAGGTTTGAATTAGGTGATAACACAGTAATATTAAAACTATTTTTAAGAGAATTATACAAGGCTGAAACACTCCTCGTTGGTCCTCCATATGAAAACAGGGGCGGATAAGGTCCGATAAGTAACACTTTTTTCATAAAATGAATATTCTAAATAATTATAATTTCTGCATTAATAAATAATCCGATTTGATAAATAAGGATTTTAAAATATTTGGATAATTTAAAATCTTAAACCCATTAGCAATAAAATAAAGACTACATATAAACGGGTCTAAACTATTAACTGCGTCACTATCAGATTGCCAAAAAATTTCATAATTAGGTTTTAGTTTAAAATAAAATAATTTATCTCTAAGCATTCTTTTATTTATCAAAAAACATGTAAGAATTAGAAGTCTTAGTGGAAACATGTATAAAGCTCTGACAAAAAAGTTGTCTCTAAATGGTATTGAAAATTTAATTAGTTTTCCCGCTAAATTAAAATCTGAATAAGGTCTTACCTGATATCCTTCTGCTGCCCATGATCTACAATTCCATGCAGGTCTAAAAAATAAATATCCTTTTTTATTTAATACTCTAACTGTCTCAGAAAGAGATTGATTAATGTCTGGAACATGTTCAAACGTAGCATATGAAAAAATAAAATCAAAACAATTATCTTTAAAAGGATAAGGCTTATTCTCTTGTATCACTGTAAATTTTTTTTTATAATATTTTTCTAAGCTTTCAGCTATATCAATTCCATGATAGTCATTTGTTATATCTTGAAGGGCTCCCTTACCACTCCCTATTTCCAGAGTTTTATGATTTCTTAAATTATATTTATTAATGCAATACTCTAAGTCATTATATGCTGGGTGATTTTCTTTATTATTTATTTTAGAGTATTTAGTGTCTCTATCTACATTGTTATAAAATTTTATATAATTACTCATTAATTAAAGTCTTTTGTCAACTATATCTTTATCCAAGAATGATTTAATATCATAAATGATTGATTTGTCATTCTTTTTCAGTTTTGAAAAATCAATTTCCTTAAATTCATTATGAGAAACTGCCAGAATTATTAAATCATATTGATTTAGATCTTTTACAATTTTGATATTTAAGTTGTTAAAACATTCATCATAATCTGCATGTGGATCATAAACATCTATATTTGAGAATTGATTATTTAGACTATTGTAAATATCTGGAACTCTAGTATTTCTTAGATCTCTTGAGTTTTCTTTATATGTTACACCCAAAATCAGAATATGAATATCTTTAGAAAAAACATTTCTTAATTTGAGATAGTCGATAATATCATCCGCAATGAATTTCCCCATTTCCTCATTAACTTCTCTTCCAGATAGTAAAACTTTGGGTTTGTAGCCCAACTCTAAGGATTTATACATTAAATAGTAGGGATCCACGCTTATACAGTGACCGCCAACAAGTCCAGGTTTAAATTTTAAAAAGTTCCACTTCGTAGAAGCAGCATCTAAAACTTCATTTGTGTCAATTTTCATCAAATTAAAAATAATTGCTAGTTCATTTACAAATGATATATTCAGATCTCTTTGTGCATTTTCAATTGCTTTACTAGCCTCTGCAATTTTTATTGATGATGCTTGATAAGTCCCTGCAGTGATTACTGAAGAATATAGTCTATCAATAAAAACTGAAGATTCTTTATTTGATCCAGATGTTACTTTAACAATCTTGTCTATTGTATTTATTTTATCACCCGGATTAATTCTTTCGGGGGAATATCCAATAAAAAAATCTTTGTTAACCTTAAGGGAGCTATTCTTTTCAAGAACTGGAATACAAAACTCCTCAGTGCAGCCAGGATAAACTGTACTTTCATATATAACTATATCTTTTTTCTTTAAAATTTTACCAACTTGCTCTGAGGCTATTTCTAAAAAACTTAAATCTGGCTTTTTAGACTCTGTAATAGGAGTTGGGACAGTTATTATGTAGATATTACAATTAGCTATATTTTTTATTTCAAATGTTAAGTCTAAATTATTAGCAATAGCATCTTTTAATTCAATACTGCTAATCTCATTTGTCCTATCATTGTTTTCTTTTAACTCGTCGATTCGGCTTAAATCTATATCAAATCCTATTACTTTATATTTTTTTGAAAATAATATGGCTAAAGGTAAACCAACATACCCTAAACCAATTATAGCAATATTTATATTTTTGTTTAGTTTCATTTAAGTTTCTTTTGTTACAAAGTTTGCAGCTTGAATAATTGATTTTACATCCTCCTCAAAATTCCAGCTTGAGACTTTATTAAAAGAGTAATCACCAAATTCAATCAATTTATTTCTATTATTATTTAATAAGTTAATTTTCTTAGATAAAGAAAGTGTATCTCCTACATCTATAATATATCCATTCTTATCTTCATCAACTAGATCTTCACAAGTACCTAGACCTCTCGAAACGATAACGGATAACTTAAAATTCATTGCCTCATTTAATGCTTTTGGAGATGGATCATATTCTGACGGCATTATAAATAAGTTTGAAATTGAATAATATTTTGATATTTCATATTTATCTAAGTATCCAGTAAAAATTGATTTGATTTGATTTGAAGATGAGAATGTTTTCATTTCTTGCATTAAAGGACCATCTCCTAAAAATATTAAGGTGATATTTCTATTTGGAATAGTTGAAACGGCTTTTAATATGTCCATAGGTCTTTTTCTTCTTGTGAATCTTCCAGAGAATACAATAATCATATCATTTAGATCAATATTATTTTTTTGTTTAAAATCAGTAGATGTAGATATGTTTCTTTTATGTTGTTTTCGATAAAAATTGTTATCAACAGCGCATGGTATAAAAAACATCTTCTTATTATGAGATAGTCTTGCAGATAAAAATCTCTTATTCCCTTTACATGAATACATAATTGCATTGCAGTTGTTGAGAAATATTATTACAAGTTTTCTTTTAATCCATTTAATTATTGGTATTTGAGATTTATGCTTCGTTTCAATTACTTCACCTCTAAATATTACTTTTATTTTTAATATTTTACTTATTAACAAGATTAACCAGGATGTAAAAGTATTATATCCATGAATTAATATTAAATCAAATTGATTATTATACAATTCCCAGATTATTGATGGGTTTACTCTATAAAAAAAACTGTCTTTATTTGATAATGGATAGTTTTTTAAGAAAATTGATTTATATCCATCTAAAAGATTATTATCTTGATTAATGTATGATTTGAATTCTTTGTTAAAAACACTTTTCTTGGAGTAATCATTCCCATAAAAAACAAATAAGCTATATAAATCAGAATTATTTTTTTGATATATATTAAATTCCTTAAATATAGGTGATAAATAAGGTATAGGGTGAAGAGCAAATACTCCTAAATTTTTTTTCATAAATTTTATAAATTATATTTTAATGAACCTTTATCTAATTTATATATTGTATCGCATATTCTAAGTGTATTTACATCATGTGATATAAAGATCAAAGAAACTGATCCTTTCATTCCAATAACATCATTTAATAATTTATTTTCAGTTTCCTTGTCAAGTGAATTTGTTGACTCATCGAAAATAATTAAAGATGGTTTGTTATAAAGTGCTCGAGCAATACCAAGCCTTTGCTTTTGTCCTCCAGATACCTTAATACCTTCTTCTCCTACAAAAGATTCAATTCCATTATCCAAGTCTTCAACAAACTTTTCCAATTTTACAATTTTAATACAATCTCTAACTCTTAACTCATCAATTTGATCATCAGGAAGTCCAATTGCTATGTTTTTTTTAATTGAGTTGTTTATAAGGTATGTTGACTGACCTACATAACCTATTTTATTTTGCCAACCTTTTGTATTATTTAAAATTGAGATATCATCAACTAGAATTTCTCCTTTATTAAGAGGAATAAGCCCACTAATGATATTGATAAGTGTAGTTTTTCCTGATCCACTTTCACCAATTATTCCAATAAAATCTCCTTTATTAAACTTAAAAGAAATATTTTCTAAAATGTTCTCGTCTTTATCGTTATACTTATATGATATTTCTTTGATTTCAATTGTATTTTCAAATTTTAACTCATTTATTTTATCTTGATTATAATTAACTTTTTCTTCTATTTCCTCGAGAATTAATTTCACAGAATGTTTGTAATATCGTATTGATTGAACAGAGGCAAAAATTGTATTTATTGCTGGTATTAATTTTAAAGAAGCTGCAACTAAGACACCGGTAATACTTATTATGTATGTTATGTTATTTTCAAAATAAAAAAGTGCAGCAACAAATGAAGACAGTCCAATAATTAAAGTTATTTCAATAAAATGTCTTGGAAGTTGTTCAAAAGTTAATTGATTTGACCAAACTTTACTCTTGATTTGAGACTCTTGAACAAAAACATTCTCATAAAATTGATTCTTATTTAGCATATTAATATTTATGAAAAGTCCTAGTGTCTCCAAAAGTAAATTAGATAAGCTCAAATCAGATTTGGTTCTTAATCTCCCCCATGAAATATTCTTATTCATTATGAAAGAATAAAAAATACCATATAGAATTGAAAGTGTTAGAGTTAGTGATAAAGTACCCTTTAACTCTGTTAAAAGAAGAAAAGCATAAATTATAATAAAATAAGCTGAGTCTTTTAGAATAAACATTATACCCCGTGTAAAATGAAAAAAAGAGTAAGACTCAGTCTGTATTAATTGAACAATTTCAGATTTTTTCTTTTCAATGAATTTCAAATAAGGAACATTTAAATACTTCCTAAATAACTTATAATTAATGTCAAGCACAAACTTTGTTAAAAAATTATTTAATGCCTTATTTAAATATACCGTATAGACTGTCTTAATTATAAATATTGTGATTACAAAAGTTGAGAAATAAAATCTATCGTTAAACAAATTTATCAAAGATGTATCTAGAGTTATATTACTAAAATCAATACTATAATTTGGATCTATAAATAAATTAATCAAAGGGTAAACCAGAATAAGACTAAATATTTCGAGAAATCCACCGATTAAAAGTAGAGTTGAAAAAAAGGCAATTCTTTTTCTGTCATTTAAAGAAAATATACGATTGAAATTTTTTAATAATCTTAAAATAAAGTTGCTATTTTTCATTAATCAAATTTGAATATATTTTAGTAATTCTCTCAACAAAAGTTTCATTTCCAAATCTTTTAACTGAGTCATCCTGAATTTCTTTTCTATTATATTTTCCTCGGTTTTTATATATTTTACTTAAACCATCAGATATATCATTTTTAGTATTGTCAACAAGTAATCCGTTTAACGGCGAAATTGCCTCAAGTGAAAATCCTACTCTTGTTGACATTACAGGAAGTCCACATAGAAGAGCTTCTAATACAACAACTCCAAATGTTTCATATTTTGATAACATTAGTAAACAATTTGATTTGTACATTGATTCTTTTACATATGTATTAGATTTAATTCCTTGAAGTTGAATTTGCCCTTCCATATTTTCCTTCTTTATAATAGCCCTAAGGATTCTTTCTTGTGGACCCATTCCAACTATTGATAAATTAACATTATCATTTCCTTTAAAAACTTTTGCAAAACAATTTATTACCATTTCAAGATTTTTGATTTTAGAGAGTCTTGCTACAACAAGAAATGTGTAGTTATCTGACTGATTTAAACCTACTGGTTTTTTAGTCTCAAAGTCTTTATCTACAATATTGCGAATAACACCTACACTAAGGTTAAGCTTTTCTGACAGCAACCTAGAATTAAATTCACTTACTGTATAGACCCCTGAATTATTTGTAATTAGATTTTTGGCTTTTGTAATAATTCTTTTTGAATAATAATTGAAAAAAGCAGAGCTATGATCTGTAATTACGTATGGAATATTATATTTTTTTGAAATTATATCTGAACAAAAACCAGAATGAAAAATATTATGAGCATGAATTATATCTGGAATTCCATGATCTTCAATATATTCATCAACTAATTGATTAGCCATTTTTAAATGTTGGTTTTTTAGTAAAGTAAAGGGCAGAAATCTCTTTATGAAATATAGTTTTTTATATAATCTAAAAATGTTCAAGTTTTCTAATCTCTCTTTTTTTTTATAAAAAAAATTTTTAAAATATAGATTGGCAGAAAAAAATCCAGTAGATATAATACCCACTTTTCTATAATAATGAGATAAAATTACCCCTTGATTATACATAAATATAGAGCCTCTTTTAGGGTTACCAATCATCATAGGCCCTCCTGCTACAATTAATAAAATATGTTTATCAATTTTTTCTTTATGCATTAGATGAAGTTTAAGAATTAGATTTTCCTATTGAGTAGATTTTAAAACCTATTTTTTCCATGCTCCTAGAGTCAAGCAAATTTCGACCATCAAAAATCCAAGCAGGCTTTTTCATTAAAGTATATATTATATCCCAATCAAAACCTTGAAATTCGTCCCATTCAGTACTTATAACAATTGCGTCTGACATTTCAGCTGCTTTTTCATGTTCTTTAAATACTTTGACTCTTTTAATTAATGATTTAATATCATTTAGTTTATCATCATCAAATATTTCCTCGAGATCTCTTTTGACTCTTTTTTCTGATACCATTGGATCATAAACATTTATATAAGCCATATCATTCAGTAATTGTCTAGCTAAATAAATAGATGCTGACTCTCTTGAGTCGTTTGTATTCTTTTTAAATGACCATCCATAGATTGTTATTGTCTTATTATTTACATTAGAGTTTAAAGATTGAATAATTTTTTTTCCTATTCTGGTTGTCTGATGGGTATTAATGTCTACAACGCTTTGCCAGTAACTTGCCTCATTATCAAGACCATAATGCATAAATAAATAGACCAGGTTTAGTATATCTTTTTTAAAACAACTACCTCCAAAACCTATTGAAGCATTTAAAAACTTATTTCCAATACGTGAATCCATGCCAACAGATTTTGATACTTCCTCAATATCAGCACCAGTTTCCTCACACAGACTTGATATACTGTTAATAGAAGATATTCTTTGAGCTAAGAAAGCGTTTGAAACTAATTTTGTTAATTCAGATGACCATAGATTTGTAGTTATAATTTTATCATTTGGAATCCAATGACTATAAATAGAAACTATTTTCTGAACAGCTCTTTTTCCATTTTCTGTATCATTGCCTCCAATTAGAACCCTATCTGATTTAAATAAATCTTCTATTGCTGTTCCTTCTGCTAAAAACTCAGGGTTAGATACAACTTCAAAGTTGAAGCTTGAGTTTGCAGATAATATCTCTTTAATTTTTTCTGCAGTTCTTACAGGTAATGTGGATTTTTCGACAACAATTTTATCACTTTTTGAGTGCTTAGATATTAACCTTGAACAGTTTTCAACGTAAGTTAAATCAGCTGCCATACCCTTTCCTTCACCATATTTTTTTGTAGGCGTATTTACTGCCATAAAAATAATATCATTATGCTCAATAGCTTTTTCTACATCATGTTTAAAGAAAAGATTAACATTTCTAACTTTTTCAATTATTTCTTTTAATCCAGGTTCAAATACAGGAAGCATATTGAGATCTTCACTATTCCATCTATCTATTTTATCCTTATTTTTGTCAACTACAGTAACCCTTATGTCCGGACACTTTAAAGCTATCACAGCCATTGTTGGTCCACCAACATATCCAGCTCCTATACAGCATATTGAATTATTTCTCATTTTTTACTTTTTAAAATCCATGATGAAGACTGGATTTTGTCACCTAGTCCATCAACTAAACTAATTTTTAGCTGTTTACAAATTTTACTTTCTGGAATAGACTCATTATTTTGATCTCCACCATTTCCAAAATAAAACTCATATTCGTCAGAGTATTTTTTGCTTATCATTTCAATGGTTTTTGAAACAGTTTTATCATGATCAATAGATAAGAATACTTTATCTGTTAAACTAATAGATTCTACAATTAACAATCTTTCTTTCTCTTTCATAAATTCTTTTGAACCTTTGAGCTCTCGCTGTAAATCATTATTAACAATTACAAAAAGATATTCTGCATGTTTCTTTGCCGCTTTAAAATATTCAATATGTCCAACATGAATTGGATTAAAATAACCTGATACAATTATTCCCTTTTTTTTCATTATACTCGATTATAATCGTCTTCTATCCTAACTATATCGTCCTCACCAAAATATGTTCCTGTTTGAACTTCAATAAATACTAAATCAGAGTCTCCATTATTTTCTATTCTATGTTTGGACTCTTTATTTATTTTAATAGAATCTCCTTTACGGAGCTCTTTGTCAATTCCATCAACAGTTACAATACCTGAACCATCAACTATAGTCCATGTTTCAGATCTCTTCATATGAAACTGATATGATAATCTAGCTTTAGGATTCACCTCTATTCTTTTAATTTTATAATCATCGCTTTCAGCTAAAATTATATATCTACCCCACGGTCTCACTGATATATTAATTTCCTTATTTTTCATCTTTATCAAATATTATAATATGGGGCTTATCAGAAAAAAATTTTGAAGCTAAATAAAAACAAACTTTTCTCTTTATTAATTTTTCAATTTTATCTTCTAGCTGACTTATATATTCAAAATTTAAATATTGTCCAACAAGAACTACCTCAATATTTTTACTATCAATTCCTTTGGCATAATCTTCAATTAAAATTATCTTTTTAACATTCCCCATTCTCTCAATAACTGTAGTAACAAGATCCTCTAATCCAAGATGTTTGTATACAACCTTTTGTAATGTATTATATAGGGGATGTTTAGAATTGACTTTATATTCTACTTTATTATCATTTTTCACTTTCTCAAGATATCCAGCATCATATAAATGATTAAGTTCCTTTCTTATTGAATTTGTTGACTCTCCCATTTCATTTGCTAGACCATTCAAATAACCTCTGTTAGCCTGTGATATAAAGAACTTAATTAAAAGCCTGAGCCTTGTTTTAGATGTTATTAAACTATTAAGCATATTCAAATTTAAGTAACAAAAGTACTTAATTTTTAGTAATAAACTAAAAAAAGTAATTTCATTCAATGAAAATATTTATGAAGAAGAACAAATAAATTCAATTGGGATTGATTTTGATGATAACATTACAGGTATACATCATGTTGATAATAATGAAGATTATATTGTTGTTGATACGTGTAAAAAATCAATTTGAAATAATTTTTAATTATGATTTTTTTATATCTACATTAAACAAGTAATTTTTCTTAAATTAGTTCATACATTAAGAGCTGGATGTTTCCAATTGTATTAATTTCTATAGTTATCTCGACCATTCTTAGTATTGGATTTAACAAATTTTTTATAAAAAAGAATATAATTGACATAATTAATAAACGCTCATCTCATAAGGTAACCGCAACAAGAAGTGGTGGTCTATCAATATTTCTAACATTATTCTTAATTACCCTTTATTACTATATAAACTCAAATCAAATATTTGATTTTTCACTAATTATCCCTTTAGGTATTCTGCTTTTAATAGGGGTCTATGATGATATATATAAAGCTGATTTCAAACTTAAATTTATATTCCAACTTATTGCTGCAAAAATAATTGTAGATCAGGGAGTAATTTTAGAATCACTTAATGGATTTCTTGGAATTTATGAGATAACATACATGTATGGGCAATTCTTTACAATTTTTTTAATTGTATTAATATCTAATGCAATAAATTTTACAGATGGAATAGATGGCCTTGCCATAACAGAAACATTAAAATCTCTTTTAATTATATATTTTGTTCATACTAATTTAACCTCAAATATTATCATTTTAATTGTAGCATCTGCTATTGTCCCTCTTTATTATTTTAATTTCAAAACTAATAACAAGGTATTTCTTGGTGATGGAGGAAGTCTATTTCTTGGGGGGCTTATATCATACGTTCTAATAAATTTTTTAAACTACAATAGCAGTATTTCAGGAAATATTAATTCAATAATTCTGATTTTGATATGCTGTTTATACCCTCTTGCTGATTTAATAAGAGTTGTCGTCATTAGAGTTATAAATAAAAAATCTCCATTTGATGCAGATAAAAATCACATTCATCATTATTTTTTAAGAAGAGGCTATAGTCAAGTAAAATCTACTTTAATTATAACTCTGGTGACTCTGATTTTTCAAATTTCACTATTGTGGTACCTGAATAATTGGGTTTAATAAGTTATACTTTTATTAAATAAGAAAAATTGTACCCTTTAATAAGATTTCCAGTATTGATATATGAAACTATTAATATTAATTTAGGTGATTATTGCTATCAATTCAAAGCTAATAAACTTCATATCAAACATATTAATGATTAAATTAGGTTATATAAAAACATCAGTTACTACATGTTTCTTTTTACACTCCTCTATTAATAATTTTCACTCTTCAGCTCATGGAATTAATCAAAAATTAAATTTTTACTGTAAATAGAGAGTCAATTTAAAACCACTTATATTTTAATTATAAAAGTTATTTGGCAATGTCAAATTTATTCTTTAAACATTTCATTATATTTCAGATAGTTAAATCTTTTTTTAATTTCAAATATTTGAGAATCAAAGATTTTAGCATCAACAGAATTAATTGCAGAAATGTAATAAGACCATATTATCTCATTTAAACTGTTTTTAACCTTAGAATAATTTGAGACTAGCTTTTCATAATCTTTATTTTCTTGAAGTAGAGTAAAATAAAGAGCAGCTACGTAGTCAGTAGAATTTGATAATAAATAGGATTTTTCTATATAATTTAGCGCTTCTTTTTGCCGATCCATATCTAAATATATTCTAGCCTTGAGGTAGAATGAATATACTGAAAATGGATTTTTCTCAATAGCATAATCTACATTATATAATGCATCTTCATATTTCTTTTGATTTAAATAATGCCTTGCGATATAGGTTCTAATTGGAATCATATTATGTGATAAAGAGGGGAAATTTATATCAATTTGTGTTAATTGATCATTTTTGAAATAATAAGACCCCTCAACTAAATCTTTATGTAAAATAACCTGAAGTTGATTGGATACAAATTTTTTATGATTAGCAAAAACAAAAAGAATAGACAAACAAAAAAAAGCAAAGGTTAATATCCTAGTCTTCATTTCTTTCATCAATTTGTTGAATTGCTTGAACTAATTTTTGATTTATTTTAGAAAAGTTGTTTGATAGATTCTCAAATATTTCTTTTGCTTTTTTATTTTTTTGAGTTCTGATTAAAAAAGCAATATAATTTTCAAAATATCTTTGATTGTTTGGTATTAGATTTACAACTTCTGAAAAAATACTATCCTTGTAACTTACATTTGTATCTTCCATTTTCATTAAGTTATTAAATTTTCGAAAATTATCATTTGCTGTATCTCTAGAGTATAAAATCCACTCAGCAATTAGATTAATTTCTTTATCATATGGATATAATTTCTTTGATTCAATTGCTAAGTTTTTGGCAGTTTCTTTTTCAACTTTATTATCCCCATAAATACTACCTAAAACAATTCTCCACAAAGCATCATCCCTTTTTTTAACCTTTTCATCTATTTGATTAAAGTAATAAAGTATTGAATCACCTTTTTGCTCATATTTTAAGCTTAATATTTTTAGATAAAAATGCTTAGCATTATTAGGCAATCCTTTTATGGCTTTATTTGCATAGTATGTCATACTATCCATTTGATTAGTAGTGTAGTATAATTCAGATATTCTTTGTTCTCCATACATTAAGAAAGGATTGTCACTCATTGATTTATAAAATAGTTTTTTAGCAAGATCAATAGAATCAAGTGATACATAATAAGAGGCTTTAAGTGCACTTAAAGGAACTCCGAGATATGTTAAATTAGGATAGTTAGTTTCAATTTTTTCAACAAAATTAATTGGTCTTGAAAATCTGTCCTGTTCTAAATCAAACTGCATCTCATATTGTTGTTTTGATGAGTTAAATCTCTTGAGTTGTGAAAAACTAACAAGTCCACCTAAAATAAAAATTATTAATAGGAAGCCTTTATTGTTTTTCATCTCCATTTTCTTTACTTAATCTTTCTAATATAGCAATACAAATAATAAAAGATGCTTGAATAGATGGACGATCTAAAGGAAAATTTAAATTAGCATCAATTAATATAACAGTAAATGGAATAAAAATAATACATATTAAAACTGGTAGGTTTTTTTTAAAAGTGCTCAATAAGACTTTTGCAAGTTTAATTATTATAAACAGAAAAAAAAGAAAATATGCAGTAAAGCCAAAAAAACCTGTCTCAGCAAAGATTTCTAAAAAATCGTTATGTACATGCTTAGGCACAGTATAACTTGTCATTTCATTTGCCCAATATTTCACTGAATATATCTTCCAATTTCCTATTCCAACTCCAAAGAAAAAATTATTAGTAATAGACTCTAAAGCATGGCCATAAAATGTAATTCTTTGATTAATTGATTCATCTTCAGTGCCAGACACCACAGTTTCAAGTCTGGAATCTATATCTACATTATCTGCTGTATTCAAGTTAATAAAAGATACATATCCTAGTGCAATCGATAAAAAAATCGGTAAAAATGGATTTAGTAATTTAAAGAAATTTTCATCATTCTTAAAACTCAAATAAAATAAAAAAATTAGAAGCAATAATACCGAGACGAAATACGATAAAAACAAAGCTCTTGCACTTAATAAATAGAGGATCATAAATGATACTGACGAAATTGAAATAATTAGAATTTTTATAATTCTTGTATTGTAGTAGTTTAACAGAATCAGTAAAATTGGAATTTTCAGTCCAATAGCAGCAGCAGTAATGTTTTTATTTGAATAAAAACCCTTAATTGCCATTGCGTTATTAAAATCATAAGTCCTATCACTAAAATAAAATATATAGTTATATAAAGATCCCATTATATCAATAATCAGTGTAAGGCTCAATATTATAATGAGAAATTTTAAAGATATAGATGTATTTCTAATAAAAAAATAAATTAAGTAAATGGATGTTAAAATGACTCCAATGTCCGATAGCCTCACAAAAGACTCGGTTTGATTTAATGCAAAAAAACTAGAGATAAAGGCAAGAACAAAAAATACAAGATAAGAAAGGAATATTTTACTTTTTATTTGAAAAATCTTGGGCTTTCTATAAAAAAAAAGCAATACTAAAAAAAGAAGGTTTAACAGGCTTAAATAAAACCACTCAGCAGCATTATTGTCAATAGTATCAAATGAGGGAACATAGGGAGTAAAAGATAATAATATTATATAAAATTTGGCAATTAATTTCACACTGCAATATAAAAAAAGCCTCTCAAAAGAGAGGCTTAATTTTAATTAAAATAGATCTTAAAATATTACCATCCAAGTCTATTAGTTAACTTAGTAGCAGTAACACTACCACCTGGGTTAATCTCAGTGAACAAGGCTACATAAGTGTAAATCATCTCACCTGCAACATCTAAGTCACCATCTTGAGAACCTGTAGGAGCATTTAGACCTCTATCAAAGTCATTTAACTCAGCGTTAGCTACGTCAGCTCCACCTACAGAGACAAGAGCAGTTCCAGAAACTGTATTGTTAGTAACTGTTGAAGTAGTAGGGAAAGCTATAGTTCCAGTGTTCTTAACAGACACTCTCATACCATTTCTCATGACTGGTGCAACTGTTGGAAGTTGGAATAATCCATCATTTCTTGCTTCATCAAGATCACTTGCAGTATCACCTCTAACCATGGACACTGTAGAACCGTCTAAATCATAGACAATACTTGGGAATGAACCATCGTTAAATCCTGGTGCTAATGGAGAGACATCTAAGCCAGCACTATTAGCAACATGAGCCATTACATAGAAAACATTACTTGAGTTTGAAGTAACTGATGTAGCAGTATACTCATCTGAAGTATTAATAGCAGATCTTATAGCTTCTGCAACATCTGCCTGACTATCTCCAGCGGCTAAAGACACACTTAAGTCAAGATCTGTTGAGTCATCTTCTTGATCCCCAAATTCAACTAAAAGGGTACCTGCAGTAGAAACAGAACCTGCAACAGCAGTTCCTCCAGTTGAACTTACAAATGTAATAGTATAAAATGCTCTTTTGTAAGAGTCTCTTGCAGCAATCACTTCAACTCCATCTTGAGTAAATAAAGTTTGAAAAGAAGCATTAGACCTATTGTTAATACCATTTACAAGGTTTGTAACAGTAGCAACCGTATCATCCTCAGAACCATCACCGTCTGTATCCATTGTAGCACCTTTAGCAAGACCTAATTCACTATTCGCAACTGTAATAGATATACCCTCTCCAGTTGCTAATGCAACATCAGCAAATGAATTGTTAGAAAAATTAACTGGGAAGTAGTGAGAAACAATCTCGTTAGTTGTGTACTGTCCTTCTTTAATGTTATCTTCCTCGTTAAAGAGGTATACGTAGTAACCTGCGTAAG
>CENJ01096080.1_pt1 | contig 22215 bp, 16 predicted proteins | sample 356161 | NCBI WGS metagenome assembly CENJ01 (sample SAMEA2619531, study PRJEB7988) | marine metagenome | biome: marine biome (ENVO:00000447); feature: surface water layer (ENVO:00002042); material: "saline water (ENVO:00002010), including plankton (ENVO:xxxxxxxx)" | depth 5 m
GGTATGGCCGGGTGGCGGGTCGTGGTGTGATGGGCCGATACTCGCTCAAATTGGTGAGGGAAACCGTAAAAGGCGTTCTGGATTGGGTGCCCGCAAAAATCCGGTCGGACAACGGGTCGGCGACGACACCGAGGATGGGTCCTGATGCATCGCATAGGGCAATGTTGATAGCAAAGCCTTCCCGGTGGTCGAGGTACGACTGGGTGCCATCCAATGGGTCCACGAGCCAAAAGAGTGGCCAGTTGGAGCGCTCGGCGTATGGGGGCAGGGCGCCTTCTTCGCTGATGATGGGGATGCCGTGCGGCGCCAATACGTTTTGGATCGCGGTGTGGCTTTCGAGGTCCACCGCAGACACCGGACTGCCGTCCCGTTTTGCGCGGATGACGAGGCGATCGTTTTGGTGGGACAGGTGGTGAAGGAGCACTGCCGAGCCGGCCGCAGCCGCTTCAAGCGCGGCATCCAGAAGCAGGTCCAGTCGCTCGTTCTCCATGGCGACAAGATACAGATTTGATGTATATTTGTCCCGTCGCAGGGGTGCCTCGATTCCGAGTGCTGAGAACATACCCTCATAACCTGACCGGATAATACCGGTAGGGGAGCTGAGCCAGGCCGTTGGGCCTGAATTGGGATTGTGCCCCCTTGCGTCGTTTTGTTTAATGAACCTCAAAAAACGATGAATCGATTCACCTTCATTTTGCTCTGCGCACTGGCCTACCATGTGCCCGGTGTCGCCCAATCTCCCTCCGCTGCAGCTGTGGACTCCGTGCTGAAAACCGTTCAGTTACTTCCGGCTACAGTCTCCGCCATTCAGGCGCCTGAACGGTCTCCATTTCCAACGCAAACAGTCGAGGCTGTGGAGCTGGCAAAAAGAGATGCATCCATGGACATGCCATTTCTTTTGCGATTTACACCTTCACTCGTCGTGACCTCTGATGCCGGCGCTGGCATTGGGTACACATCCATGCGCATCCGGGGATCGGATCAGACGCACATCAACGTGACCATTAACGGGGTTGCCCTCAACGATGCTGAATCGCACCAAGTTTACTGGGTGGATTTACCCGATTTGGCGAGCAGCGTGGATAACTTGACCATTCAGCGTGGGGTCGGTAGTTCATCCAATGGCGCCGGAGCATTTGGCGCCACCGTGGCCATCCAAACCATGGAGTTCAATGAAAAGGCCGGTGGCCGGGTTGTACTCTCCGGCGGATCCTTCGGCACGTTGCGCAGCATGGCACAGTGGAGCACGGGTGAAATCGGTTCGGGCTTCTACATGGAAGGCCGGGCCTCACGGATTTTGTCCGATGGCTACATGGACCGGTCAGCCAGTGACTTGTCGAGCATGCAGTTAGGCCTTGGATACCGCTGGGATTCAGGACAAATTGCATATTCAGCGATGCTGGGCCATGAGAGGACAGAGCAAGCATGGTACGGTGTGCCCCGCATCGGATTGGATGCCGATGCCGATTCCATTTGGGCTTGGGCGGCTAATTCTTACGAGTACGGATATGGTGCTGACTCGGCGCGTATTGAAGATTTAATTGATCGAGGACGCCAACACAATTATTATGACTATGCTGACCAGGTAGACGATTACCGGCAGGATCACCATCAGGTCCATGTAAGCCAGCGCCTCGGGAGCTGGGATTTTGGTGCAACTTTGCACTATACTGCTGGCGCTGGATACTGGGAGCAATTCAGGGAGATGGATGACATTGCATTGTACGGAGGAACTTCCGTAATCACTTCCGAGGACACCGTTACCACTTCCAATGTCATTCGCCGGCGCTGGTTGGATAATGATTTTTTCGGAGGCATCCTTCAGGGTAGCCGATCTTTAGAGAACGGCGGTGTACAATTTGGCTTAGGAGCTTTTCAGTACGAGGGTGAACACTTCGGCAACCCAATTTGGATGGAAGCAGGGGGACAATCGCTCTCGCCGCAGCATCGCTACTACGATAATCTTGGACAGAAATCGGATCGATACGCGTTCGTCAGCGGTAACCAGCGCCTAGCTGAGGGTAAGGTCAACGTTCGAGGAGAAATTCAGGCGCGCCAGGTGGGCTATAGCGTTGAAGGCACCGACAATGATTTGCGCACGCTACAGGTCGATACTTCAATGACTTTCATTAATCCCAAACTTGGATTGGATTACATCGTCAGCCCAAGTAGCCGTATTTTCGCCTCCGTGGCTAGGGGGAGTCGTGAGCCCGTGCGCAACGATTTCATTGACCGGTCCACCGTCACTTACCCGTTAGCGGAGCAATTAACGGACTACGAACTGGGCTGGGAAGTTTCAACACCTGAATGGAGCATGCAGGCCGTGGGCTACTTCATGCAGTATGAGAACCAATTGGTTCTGACTGGGGCGTTGAACGATGTAGGTTCTCCAATCAGGCAAAACGTAGCCAGTAGCTACCGCGCGGGACTGGAATGGACCAACATGTGGCGTCCGATGAACGGATTTCAGTGGTACAGTACCGTAACGGCTTCCCAGAACCGCATCACCGAATTCGGCTTCGACTCGGGAATGGACCCAGCCGATATCAGCTTCTCCCCCAACTTTACAGCGTCGAGTGTAGTGACCTGGGAGGCATTGAACCGCCTAAATGAAGAAGGGGTCGGTTCGACGTGCCTGTTTGAATGGTCTGCCCGCCACGTGGGAAAGCAATTTCTTGACAATACGTCCAGCGATGTGCGATCATTGGATGCGTATAACGTTCATGATGCGCGTGTTCGCTGGATGTGGAACCGACCGAATGGATCTTACGTCGCGGTTTCCGCATATTTGCGGAATTTCTTGGACGCCCAATACAGCGCGAACGGATGGGCTTATTTTTATGAGTGGGGAGGAGAGGAAATTTCTGAGGTGTACGTCTACCCGCAAGCGGGCCGCCACGGTCTGTTGGCTCTGGAATTCTCGTTCTGAGCGCGCTGGGTTAAACCTGCTCTTCGGCTGGATTGGCCTTGGCACTGAACGCCTCGGGATGTGGCATCCAATCCAGCTGAAAGGGCCGGCTTTCGATGGCGTGTCCGATGACCACGAGGTCGGCTCCGGCTTGCCAGGCGGCTTCGACGCCTGCGGCATCGCCGATGCCTCCACCGACGATGATGGGGCAATCCACGGCATTGCGCACGGCGTGAATGGTAGACGGCGAAACGCATTGTTGCGCCCCGCTTCCGGCGTCCATGAACAGGGCGCCGAGGCCAAGCATTTCACCAGCGACCGCCGTAGCGACGGCGATTTCTTTTTTGGCCGAAGGAATGGGCAAGCTGTTGCTCATGTATGCGGCAGTCGTTAACGGTCCATCACCGATGAGCATGTAGCCCGTCGGGACGACGTCCATTCCCATTTCGCGGATCCGCATGCCGCTTTCTACATGCCTGCCGATGAGCAGTTCGGAATTGCGCCCGGAGATCAAGGAAAGAAATAGGACCGCGTCGGCACCAGGCGTTACCTGTTCAGGACTCCCTGGGAAAAGCGTAATCCGTCCTTTGTAGTGTGCACGCAGCGAGTGCAATATTTCCTTGACACCCCGGGAGGTAATTAAGCTGCCTCCAATAAAAATATCCGTGATTGGCGAAGCGTTCAGGCCGTCCATGAACCGGGTCCAATCCCGACCGGTTGGCAAATCGTCCGGGTCGAGCAATGCGGCGAGGCGCTTGCGACCGTGACGTTGGTCGTTTCGGAGGTCATGAAGCCAACTCATGAACCGAAGATACAGCGAACAACTTCATCCATCTTTTCGGGTTTGAGCAGGTTGTGGCCCGACCAGACGGTTTGGTAAGTGACGTGTTGCTGATTCCGGGTCATGCGCTTAAGCCGCTTGGCGTTTGTAAACGGGATGATTTTGTCGAATTCCCCAAAAACAAGGCTGGCACGTGGCACCAGTTCAAGGGCAGCCTTGATGGCGCCGTGCCCCGGCCAACACGCCCGGTGTCCCCTCCAGCCCTTCCAAACCATCATGCGCATGGCGTGTGACGATGAATGGAAGTAGATGAACCCATGCAGGTGTTTGGAGATCAATCCCCACTTGAGCAGTGCATCCGACCACTTCCACACCCATTGCTCGTGACGGTCCATCCAAAACCAAGCCCACCGCCCCAAGTGGGTGTGCACGGTGATGGCGTAGAAGGGAGACTGCTTCAGTCCGTCGGGTGCTAAAAGCACCACATGGTGCCAGGCTTCAGGACGATTGACCAAAAGGGCCAACGCAATCCTTCCCCCGATGCTGTAGCCGAGCAAGGTGCGTTTGCCGGCGTTCGGAATTTCGCGGGAGATGATGGCTTCGATGATGCGGTTGAACGCCTCGGGTTCCATCGGGCGGTCATCCGGTCCACTAACCGGAAGGGGTCCGCTACCCCCGTGGTGCGGCAGGTGGATGGAGACCATGGCGTGTGGATGTGGCCAAGCATGGTGGGCTGCGCGCAAATCTTCCAATGGGCGCGCAAAACCGTGAAGAGCAATCACCACCGGGACTTTGTCAGACGGAAGGTCGCCGGTCGTCCAGACAGCGTATTCAATGACCCAGCCCTCGCATTCGATGACCAGCCGCTGTCCCTGCTCCTCGGGTGTTGCAAACTCCATGATTCAAAGGTCGGGCGCAATGTGGATAGCGCGTGGAAATTGTGAATGACTTTTTCCGCCGGGATGAAAAGCCGCGTGTAATTTTGTGCCCGGAAATGTCCCAAACGGTCTTGAAAATTTGCCGCCCGTTCACCTAGAGTGAGCGGGGTAAAAAAAAAATGCCCAAAGACAAAAGCATCAAATCGGTTCTCCTCATTGGCAGCGGACCGATTGTCATTGGACAGGCTTGCGAGTTTGATTATTCCGGATCCCAAGCCTTGCGGTCCCTTCGCGAAGAAGGCATCGAAACCACCCTCATCAATTCGAACCCCGCGACCATCATGACCGACCCGGTCATGGCGGACCACGTGTACCTCGAGCCGCTGGAACCTGCTTCCATCGAAAAGATCCTTGAGCAGCATCCTAACATTGATTCGGTGCTGCCGACGATGGGGGGGCAGACGGCGTTGAACCTGTGCATTCAATGCGATGAGATGGGCATTTGGAAGGAGCACAACGTGCGGATGATCGGTGTGGATATTGATGCAATCGAAATCACCGAGAACCGCGAACGCTTCCGCGACCTGATGGAATCCATGGGTATTCCCATGGCGCCTCAAGCCACGGCCAAAAGTTTCCTCGAAGGCAAAGAAGCAGCCCAGCAATTCGGATTTCCGCTGTGCATTCGTGCGAGCTACACGCTTGGTGGAGCCGGCGCGAGCATCATTTACGACCCGGCCGATTTCGATGAGGCCTTGACCCGTGGCTTGCACCTGAGCCCCATCCACGAGGTCATGATCGATAAAGCGGTCATGGGTTGGAAGGAGTACGAACTGGAGCTCTTGCGCGATAGCAACGACAACGTCACCATCATCTGTTCGATTGAGAATTTCGACCCGATGGGCATCCACACCGGGGACAGCATCACGGTTGCTCCGGCGATGACGTTGAGTGACACGACATTTCAGCGCATGCGCGACATGGCCATCCGCATGATGCGCGAGATTGGTGACTTTGCCGGCGGGTGCAACGTGCAGTTCGCGGTTTCAAACGATGAAAAGGAAGACATCATCGCCATCGAGATCAACCCGCGTGTGAGTCGCTCTTCGGCCCTCGCATCGAAAGCCACGGGCTATCCGATTGCGAAAATTGCCGCCAAGTTGGCCATCGGCTACCACCTCGATGAATTGCCCAACCCCATCACCGGCACGACCAGCGCCATGTTCGAGCCCACGCTTGACTATGTCGTGGTCAAGGTGCCGCGGTGGAACTTTGATAAGTTCAAAGGAGCAAACCGCGAATTAGGGCTTCAAATGAAGGCCGTCGGTGAGGTCATGGCCATCGGTCGGTCGTTCCAAGAGGCACTTCAGAAAGCCGCTCAATCACTGGAAGTAGGCCGCAATGGATTGGGCTGCGACGGCCGCGAGCTCCGCGACCAAGACGCCATCTTCAACAGCTTGCGTCACGCGAGTTGGAACCGCTTGTTCCACTTGTACGATGCGATGAAGCTGGGTATTCCAATCCGGAAGATCTACGAAATCACCAAGATCGACCCCTGGTTCTTGCGCCAGATTGAGGAACTCGTTCACTTGGAAGAAGAGATTGGCAAGTACACGTTGGACACGATTCCGGAGGTGGTTCTGCGCGAAGCCAAACAAAAAGGCTACGCAGACCGGCAGATCGCCCACATGCTCGATTGCCTTGAGTCCGAAGTGCATGCGCACCGCGTCAACCTCGGCATCATTCGAACCTACAAACTCGTGGATACGTGTGCAGCGGAATTCCCTGCGCAAACCCCGTACTACTACTCCACGTTTGAGGTGGAGAATGAGAGCATCGTTACCGACAGGAAGAAAATTGTTGTGCTGGGCAGTGGCCCGAACCGCATCGGCCAGGGCATCGAATTCGATTACTGTTGCGTCCACGGGGTGCTCGCCGCTAAAGAATGCGGGTACGAGACCATCATGATCAACTGCAACCCCGAGACGGTGTCAACCGACTCGGATACAGCGGATAAACTGTACTTCGAGCCCGTTTTCTGGGAGCATATTTACGACATCATCTTACACGAAAAGCCCGAGGGGGTAATCGTGCAATTGGGCGGCCAGACCGCGTTGAAGCTGGCGGAGAAACTCGAGCGGTACGGCATCAAAATCATCGGAACGAGCTACCGGGCGTTGGACTTGGCTGAAGACCGCGGGTCGTTCTCGTCCTTGCTGCGCGACGAAGGGGTACCATATCCAGACTTCGGTGTGGTAGAAACCGCAGACGAGGCCAACGAACTGAGCAAGAAGCTCGGCTTCCCCTTGCTGGTGCGACCGAGCTATGTTTTGGGCGGACAGCGCATGAAGATCGTCATCAACGAGGACGAGCTGGAACGTCACGTTATCGACATTTTCCGGGACATGCCGGACAACAAGGTGCTGTTGGATCACTACCTCGATGGCGCTATAGAATGCGAAGCGGATGCCATCTGCGACGGTGACGAGGTACGCATCATCGGCATCATGCAGCACATCGAGCCCGCCGGTATTCACAGCGGCGACAGTTATGCAGTCCTGCCGCCTTACAACTTGGGCGATTTGATCATCAGCCAGATTCAAGAGTACACCAAGCGCATCGCGCTGGCCTTGGAAACAGTGGGCTTGATCAACATCCAGTTTGCCGTCAAGGACGACCAGGTTTACATCATCGAAGCCAACCCACGTGCCTCGCGAACCGTACCATTCATCGCGAAAGCCTACGGCGAACCGTACGTGAACCACGCGACGAAAGTGATGATGAGTGAGGCGAAGTTGAAGGACCTGCCCCACAACCCGGAACTCGACGGTTACGCCGTGAAAATCCCAGTCTTCTCTTACGAGAAATTCCCCGAGGTCAATAAAGAATTGGGGCCGGAAATGAAGTCGACCGGGGAGGGCATTCGTTTCATTCCCGATTTACGGGATCCGTTTTTCCGCAAGGTCTACAGCGAGCGGAATTTGTACTTGAGCAAGTAACGTGGGGTTGCTTCGACTGATTGCCACGGCCGCGTTGGTGTGGTTTGTGTTTCGTTGGTTGGACCGCTTGTTCGGTGGCCGACAAAACGCCTCACGGAGTCAAGCAGACACGACGCGTCGAGGGCCGCGAGGCGGCAGCCAGCACCGGACGTCCCAACCGAAAGACGACGGATTGGGTGACTACGTGGATTTCGAGGAGGTTGATGAGCCTTGAGGGTGTTCCCCGTAACTTGGGCCTAAATCAAATTTGCGTATGGAACGATTGAAAGCTCATTTCCAAAAACATGCCATGCACTGCGTGGCGGTGCTGGTTTTTTACGCACTGGCTTCGGCCTTACTGTCGAAGTCCTTTGACGGTTACGTGGTGCGCCAAGGCGACATCCAAAACTGGGTGGGCATGAGCAAGGAGGCAAGAGATGCGGCGGTTCTATTCGGTGAAAGCCCGGGCTGGACCAATTCCATGTTTGGGGGGATGCCCACGACTCAAATCTCGCCAGCAAAGCCATCGTTTGATGTGGTAAGGCAATCCAAGCGGGCGATCAATTCCCTGGTGGGATACAATGGCATTTCGGTGTTTTGGTTGGCCATGATCGGGGGGTACATCTTGGCCCTCGCTCTCGGCGCGTCGCCTTGGATTGCCCTGCTTTGTGGGGTGGGGATGGGATTGAGTTCATTCGAAGTGCTCTATTTCTCCGCCGGTCACAACACGAAAGTTCAGGCCATCGCGTACATGCCATTCGTGCTCGCGGGTGTCGTTTGGGCGTACCGGGGGCGGCTGTTTGCAGGCAGTGCCCTTGCGGCATTTGCAACTGCATTGCACGTTTCATCCGGTCACCCGCAGATGACCTATTACCTGTTCTTCTTGCTGTTTGCCATCGGACTTGCCGAGACGTGGCGATTGGGTGTAAAGGAGAAAAATTGGCCCAAGGCGGTGCGGACCAATGCCCTGGTGCTGTTGGCAGGTGTCATCGGGGTCCTGCCCAGCTATGCTCACCTCAAGGAAACGCAGGAATACGCCCAACACACCATCCGGGGCGAACGCCTCCTTGAAGGTGCGGACCCAGCTGAAGCGGCCGAAGGATTGGACCGCAATTACATTTTGGAATACAGCATGGCGGACGGAGAGTGGTTGTCCATCCTTTGTCCGGACATCAAAGGCGGGAACAATCCCCTCTACTGGGGGGAGCAAGCCTTTTCGGGTGGGGCGTTTTACTTCGGCGCCATCCTCGTTGCGTTGTTCTTCATGTTCCTTGTGGCCGGACGCGACCGCCTGCGGTGGCCGCTGTTGGTCATTACGGCTTTGGCGGTGTTTTTAAGCCGGCGAGATGGCGGCGTCCTGACGGATTTCTTCCTGGACTGCGTGCCGGCGTTCAGCAAATTCCGCGACACCAAAATGATGCTCGTGTTGGTCCTAATGACCGTTTCCATGGGAGCGGCACTCGGCTTGAAAGAAATGGTGGCCGAGGCGACACAACCAGGGGGGATGCCGAACAAGCGCCGTTGGTGGTGGTTGGGGAGTGCGCTGGGATTGGTGGTGCTGTTTGCCGGCTTTTACGGTGTGCCGGAGGCATTCTTCGATTTCCAATCTTCCATCCGTAGAGACGTGGCGGTGGAGCAATTGGGATACCAAGAGGCCCTTGCGCGCCGCCTCGAGGTCTTCCGAGCAGACGTACTGCGGACCTTGGGTCTGCTGCTCGTGCTTTCAGGCGTGATTGCCGCAATGGCTTGGAATAAGCTCAAGCCGACCGTTGCGTTGCTCGCGCTTGCGCTCGTGACCACGGTCGATTTGTGGAATGTGGATCAGCGGTATTTCAACGACGAAAAGGTCAATGGGATGTACCGCAATTGGGTTAAACAGGTAGACCATGCCTTCCCGTTCACGCCGGAGCCACAAATGATGAAATTGTTGGCTCAAGACTTTCGGAGTAACCCCATTAACGAAGAGCGAGCCGAACGTTTGTACGACCATTACCTCGAACGATTCGATGGCATTCGATTGACTCGTGCTGAAAAGGATCGGCTTCAGGCCGTCAGTCAATTCGGGGCCATGCGTTTCAGTGCGGCGTACCGGGTATTGCGCTGGGACAACCCATTCACGGATGCTTCTGCCTCGTATTTTTTCCAAAGTATTGGCGGCTATCATGCTGCGAAACTTCGCCGCTACCAGGATTTTATCGAACGGGTCCTGACTCCCGAGCGCAGTCGTTTTGCCGAAAAAATCCAAGCCGGTGACATGGAATCGGCGTTCGCAACGCTGGTTGGACACCAGATGCTCAACACCCGGTACATCATTTTCGGTCAAATGGCGGATCCGTTAGCGGTACCCAGTGCAACGGGATTTGCATGGGTCGCATCAGATTGGCAATGGGCCGCTTCGCATGACGATGAAATCAACATGACCGCGGCGTTGAATGCTCCGCTACGTGCGGTCGTGCACGAGGAGTATCAAGGAAGTATGAACGGCATGTCACCCGGCGCCACGGGCACCATCCAGCTGGTGAATTACACCCCGGATTATTTAGAATACGAGGCGAATTTGTCGGCAGAAGGACTCGGTGTGTTCTCTGAAATTTGGTACCCCGAAGGTTGGGTGGCACGCATCGATGGCGAGCCCGTGGAAACCTTACGTGCCAACTATGTGTTAAGGGCTTTAAAGGTTCCTGCGGGTGAACACACCATCACTTGGGAGTTTGCCAATAAGCACGCTTCTTGGATGGATGTGTTGTTCAACTTGCTCTTGTTACTCTTTGTTTTGGGTACGGGATGGTGGGGATGGAAAGCATCGAATGAAAAACACCAAGGAAAAGCCCAGCGGGCGTGAATCATCGACCCTATCTGACGGTACGGAAGTCAATTGGCATTGGGGGGTCGATGCGGTGAAAGCCGTCAATTGGGATGCTTGGGATGCCTTTTTGACGGCTGCGGCCCAGCCCTCGGTGTTTCTCGATGGCCGCATGATGCGCGCGCTGCTGCAGGCACCAGACCGACCGGTTGCGGCCGTGCAGTGGAAACGAGACGGAAACCTGATCGGATTGGCCTGCATCGAAGATGCCAAGGCAGAGAGCGTGAACCTCGATGGCCACGTGCAATCCGAGCGCAGTTGGTTTTCCGGCATCAGTAAACTCCTCCACGGGAAGGACGGTCGCTTTCAATTCCGCGTGCGCGTGGTGGGCACGGTTCTGGGAAGTGGAGAACACGCCCAGTGCTGGGCTCCCACGATTTCAGCCGAGGAGGCGCGCCGACTGTTGACCGAATCCGTTTTTGAGCCGCATCGTTTGGACGGCGTTCGGGTGCCGCGGGTGGTCATGATCAAGGACCAGCCCATCCTCGACGACGCCCCGCGTCAGGTCCAGCACAGGGGCTGGACGCCTCTGGAATTCGACCCGGAAATGCTGTTTCACGTCAATCCAGCGTGGAACCATTTTGACGACTACATGCAGGGATTGAAGACCAAATCGCGAACCAAAATCAAACGCATCATGACCCTGTCTGCTGACTTCGAACTCCGCACGCTGTCGAGTGATGAATTGGCCGAGCGCTGTGACGAACTCATCGCGCTGTACCAAGGTGTATACCAACGCTCCGGGTTCCGCTTGGGGTCGCTGCACGCAGAGGAATTGCTCACCTCCAAAGCGGAGTGGGGCGATGATTTTGTGGTGACCATTTACGAACTCGAGGGTGTGCTGAAGGGGTTTCAATGCGCCTATGTTGGGAGGGAGGAAACGGAAGCGTTTTTTGTGGGTTTCGACCCCATACTGCGCAAAACCCATGCAGTCTACCAGCGCATGTTGGTCGAGTTCATCTGCCTTGGGATAGAGCGCCGGAGCAAGCGGGTGAACATGGGGCGTACGGCCCTTGAGATCAAGTCATCGGTAGGGGCACTGCCCCGGCGTTTGATGTGCGAAGTGCGGTTCAGGAATCCCCTATTCCACGCCGTGGTGAATCGCTACACGCAGGGCTACAACCCAGTAGCTCCAATGCTACGTCAGCCTTGGAAGGCCGATGCTCATGCGCTGACAGCGCATTCAGAACTCCATGCCCTCTGAGCCTCCGCTGTTGTAACCTCCGCGGCCGCCACCCGGACGACGGCGTTCTTCTAACTTTCCGATTTTCCACGTCGCCGTCAAGAACAGGTTGCGGGATTCACGTTTAAAGCGGTTTTCTTGATACAGAGTGGCGAAATCTGAGAGGTAGGACCACTCGCGCGTGTCGAACACATCGCTCAGTTTGAGTGCAAGCGTTAGGTCGCCGTCCAGCAGGATTCGTTGGATGTTGGCGTCCATGAAGGCGTACCCGTTGAACTGCCCTTGCGGCGTGATTGAAGGCCCACGGTACATGCCGTTGATCTGCCATTTCCACTGCCCATCGCTTCCCAGGGATTGGTTTGCAAAGAAGTTCAGGTTGTACGACCAGCCGGTGGCGTCGTTGGCAAATTCGACGTCGCCAACGCTGTTTTGCAAATGATACACCGAGGCGGTTAACCGCACTTGGCCGCGTCCCGGAAGAGGGGCCATGGCGATGACTTCTAATCCTTCATTCTGGCGTTGCCCTTGGTTGATCCAACTGGACGTTCGGATGCCTTGTTCGTCGATGCTGGAGTACCGCTGGATGATGTCGTTGGTGATTTTCCAAAACAACGACGTCGTGATGGACATCCGGTTCCGCGTCCACTGGTGGCCAATCTCCATGCTGTTGGTGTATTCGGGGCGCAGCTCGGGGTTGCCCGTGCGGATGTTGCGGCTGTCGCTGTCGTCGATGAACGGGGTGACCGAGCGGCCGCGGGGCCGGTTGACTCGCCGGCTGTAACTCGCGATCCAACTCACTTCATCGTTGCGCTGTTTGGACAAATTGAACGACGGATAAACCGAGAAGTAGTCGTTTGAAAATGACTGGTTGCCTTCCCAAAGCGCTTCGGTGAACACCTGCTCCAGCCGCAGCCCGCCCTGCACGCCGTAGACGCCGAATTTCCGTCCCAACGTGGAGTAGATGGCGTGAACATCTTCCCGGTACATGAAATCAAACGCTGCAGCTACCGGCTCGACCGGAGCCAGAATGCCTTCTTGCCAGATGGCCGTATCCGAGGCCAAGTATTCGAAACGGTCGTCCTTGATGGACAGGTTCGATTTCCAGCCCCATTCCCATTTGCCATTACCGGCCAGCGGCTTTTCGAAATCAAGTTGAGCCACGGTGCGGATGGTAGAATTTAACTGGATGTTGGTATCCAATGCGAGGGGCCCGCTGCCGTCCCCGCGCACCGATTCCGAAATGAATTCATCGGAGCGGGATTCGGAGCGTGAGTGCCGGATTTGGGCGGTCAAGACGTGCTCGGGGTTGTTGTTGAACTCCTTGCGGTAGTTGCCGTCCACGTCCCATCCTTGTCCATTCGATCCCTCGGTAGACAGGCGGTCGGTGGCGTAAGAGGTTCCGGTATCCCAGCTTTCGTCGTTCTCCAACAGGTTATGGTAGGAACGGTCGTTTTGGTTGATGTTTACATTCCAGCTGATGACTTCGGAGGACGAGGGGTACCATTCTATTCCGAGGCGACCATTGAGGCTTTCACGAAGTTGGTTTCCGTCTCGGACTTGGTCGGTGAAGGATGAACTGTCTGGGCCTGTCAACTCGCGGTAGGTTTCCCCGGCACGGAACATATCGCGGTGGTTCCAGCTGGCGCTGCTGAACACTGAAAACTTCTCATTCTTGTAATTGAGGGAGAGGGACGCGTTGTGGTTCCCCCCGGTGCCAGGCGTGGCTTGTGCTTGACCGTGAAGGCCCTGCAGCTTGTTTTTCTTGAGGATGATGTTGAGGATGCCGGCCATGCCATCCGGATCGTATTTCGCCGATGGATTGGTGATGACCTCCACCCGGTCAATGGAGCTCGCCGGGATCTGCTCGAGAAACGCGTTTTGGGCGGCACCTGTCAATCCTGAGGGCCTGCCGTCGATGAGGATCTGCACCTGCGAAGAGCCCCGCAGCGATACGTTGCCATCGATGTCCACGGCCACGGAGGGTACATTGACTAGCAGTTCGCTGGCGGTGCCTCCGGCGGCGGAGAGGTCATTTCCGACGTTGAACACTCGGCGGTCGATGAGCATTTCGAGGGAACTTGCTTCCTCAACGACCACAGCTTCTTCCAAAGCGTTGACGCGGGGGCTGAGAGCGATGGTGCCGGCATCGTAGGAAGTCGTTGTCCGTGGCGACATCATGATGGGTTCCGAGCTGAACGGAGCGTAACCCATGAAGTTTACCTGGAGCCGGTACCGTCCAAACGGCAATTCCGTCAAGCTGAATGCCCCGTCATCTCCGGCGAGTTGACCGGCGACAATGCTGCTGTCCCGCATGCTCATGAGGGCGACCGAGGCGAAGGGGACCGCACCGCCTTCCGCTGCTTCAGTCACGGTTCCTGAAACCGAACAAATGGCTGGTTTCTCGCCGCCATAGCGGCCCGGAGGTCCGCCGGCGCGTTGGCTCCAAGCCGGTGAGCTGAACAAGAGGGAACAGAAGATGAGCCAGCCCGCGCGCAGGGGCATCATTGCAGCAGGTGGGCGGCGAGTTTCTTGCATGTCCTCTGTTTAAGACGTTTGGATGCCCGAATTGTTTAATTCGAACAAAACGCCCACAAAGATGGGCTAATTCACGGCAGCGGCCAACGGTCGTGGACCACAATTCCGCGCACGGTTTCTCGGCATACATCGCCTTCGCGCTCGACCATGGCCACCATACAAGCGCGGTTTTTGAGCAGATCTACAGGCAGCTCATCGGCGCTTTTCAAATCAACAACGTCCACCGCGTTGTGCCAAACGCGCAACCAGTGTTGCGGAGCGATGGCCACCCAATCCCCAGCAGACGACCAGATTTCTGGCCAGTCCACGGCATGGCACCACCAGCCCACGTTGCAGTCGGGTGAAGCATTGACAGGGAGGACGGGCGCAGCCATGCGCTTGAAGTGTTCGAAGAACCAACCCTTCATCCACACGCTCCGTTCGTCCACCTCCCAACCAAGTTGCTTGAGGTGCACGGCGACTTCGGGCTGGGCGCTGAGGGCGACCTGTGTTTTGAATTTATCCAGTTTGATGTCGAGACGGTCTACCGGATCCACGCCCACCCACGTGTCCCATCGCGCAGAACCAGAAGTGCTCAAATAAAATTTCACAGCCAACTCTAGGTGCAGGACTTCGCCAGCGCGTTCCACCAGCAAGTCGATTTCACCCGCGGTCCGTTTGCCCAGCTGCACCACGTGGTTAGCGGCCTTGATGTCCCACTCGGGGTGGTGTTGGAACCACGCTGAAACGCACGTTTCGAAGCGGTGGCCCAGGCGCCGGTTGCTCGGACCTTGTTCGAGCGACTCTTCTTGAAAACCCTCGGAAAGTACGCGGTGCATCCACGTCTCAAAATCCAGTCGAGCTGCCGCCGCTGCGGTCTGTCCACTGTGGTTCACACCAGGGCTTGATCCCATCAACGGAGGGCTTCCCACGCACCAGGCGATTTCTTGCAGCCCACGCGTTGGACAGGCGTTGAGCACGTCCTCAAGCGGTGGGGGCCAATTGCGCTGAATTCCCATGGTTGAAGGCCTATCTTCGCGCTCAAGTTACTCGAAAACTATGCGAACCGTCGCCCACGTACCGCACCCGCTCATGCGCATCACCATCAACCACTGGAACGATAAGTACCAGTTGCGCTTCGAGTTGGACCGGTATGAACAGACGTACAAATTCGACGCAGAAACGGTTTCCCTCGAGGACGTAAAATCAAGTGCTGAGCGCATGGCTGATGACGTACTCAAATGCTTTGTCTCCATGCGGTCGCTGTTACTGCAAGACACCCCATAACCCCATTTCATGAACAACCAGCTTGTTTCCATTCTCATCGCCTGTTTGGGCATTTGGCTCGCCATCTTGACCTACTTCCAAGTCGGCGACTCGGCCCCTGAACTCTCCGCATCCCTGCAAGACGGGCAGGTGGCGACGGTGGCGTATGTCCACGGAGACTCCATCCAGGCCAATTACGAATACATCGCCGAGCGCGAACGTGCGTTGTTTGTGGCGGTTCAACAAGCCCAAATGGCCGTAGAGCGCATTGCCACGCCTTTGCAGGAAGAGGCCCAGGAACTGATTGCCTACGCCAGCGGACCCAATGTGGCTGAGGATGAGGTGCAAATCGCCCAATCGCGGTTGTACGAGATCGAAGCGCAGCTGGCCCAGATTCAGAACGAATCGCAAACACGCTTGGTGCAGTTGGAAAACCAACTCCAAGCGGAAGTGGCGGCGCGGTTGAGCCAAGAGGTGGGCGTGTTCGCGGAAGAAAATGGCTTGGAAGTAGTGTTGAACTGGGGCTTGTCCGGCGAAGGTGTCCTCTACGGATCACCCGATTACGATGTCACCAATGCCTTGCTGGACTTCATGAACGGCCGGTATGAGCCACCGGCCGAGGAAGCAAATACGGAGGATAGCGCAGAATGAGCACCGCAGTAGCCAAGAAGAACGCCCACATTGTCGAGTACGTTTTGTACGTCTGGCAGATGGAGGATTTGGTGCGCGCGGCCCAGTTTTCGGAAACGGCCATTGAAGGCTTGTTCAACGGAGAGGGCGGGGCTGATTGCGATTGGTTGCTGAAGCTCAACACGCAGATGCAGCGCGAGAAACTGGAGGAAAAGGGCCACATTTCCGATGTGCTCGAGGTGCAGACCGAACTGGCCTTGTTGCATGACTTGCTCACCGGTCCCATGGAAGATGAGATCTACGTCAGCGCCTTCCAGACTGCTGAGCCGATTTTGCAGGAATTGGAGCAAAACAAAATGGGGGAGGGCATGCGCCATCCGACCGAAACCATGTTAACCGCGTTGTACGGATGGCTGGTGCTCAAAATGCGAAAAGAGGATGTGACGTTGGAAACCCAATCGGCCCTGCAACCCATCAGGGAAATGGCGAATGCGCTGGCCCGTGGCCACGTCAAGATTTACCAAGGGAAATAGGCCTCAACGTCGCTGGAGCCTTCGCATGTGGCGGTTTCGACTGATGGCCATGCGCAACACATGCGATTCGTTTCGCAGCCGGTCGATGACCGCCGTTGAAAGGGCATCGGATGACAAGGCGATGGAGTTGGGCGGCCATGCTTTCATGTCGGTATCACCGATGACCATGCACCGGAAATATTCGTGTGCTTCAGCAGCACGCTTGGCCAATGCTTTGATGGTGGCGTTGCCCTGCGTTTCTTCATCGACAATGAGCCATACCGATTGGTGCTTGGCGTTGGCATGAACAAATTCCGCATCCGATACATCGGCGTCAGCGAGGGCGTGGGCTTCGGAAAAATCCCGAATGCGTTCCGCAAAGCTCTCGCTCTCGGCGTTGGTTCCGAAGGCGACCCAAATGAGCGGGGTGGAGTTAAAGGGAGTCATGCAGCGTAAATCGCGTTTGGCGAGGTTACGAGTGTGGCCCCGAAAAGGTTGCAGATTCTCACAATGGCCGTGTTCAAAACATAATCGGAGGCGCCGGCCATCCCGGGCTTTACCCACGAACTTCACGGGTTTAACACTATGTCGACCGACGCCACCTCATTCGCTACACAGCCTGTTCTCTACCGACTGGAAAACCGCGCAGAACGCACGGCTTGTGAAGAAGCCATGCGTCACCGGAAAGGCGAGGTTGTCGACACCCTTGAGGAACAGTTGGTGGAGTGGTTGGTGACTCAAACGCCCTCCTTGCGGCAGCAACCGGACTCTCTGGCCCAAGCCATTCGAGATCAAGTTGGCGAAGCAGGCTGGGAGGCATTTGGTACATGGGCCTGGTTCCCGTGGCGCCAGACGTGGGTGCGTTTGTTGCCCGAGGCGGCATTCATCGCCGTACGCACAAACCGCAACCGCAACAAGATTACTTCCGAGGAGCAGGACATTCTTGCCGCCAAATGTGTAGGCATTGCCGGGCTTTCAGTGGGCAGTGCATTGGCCATGACGTTGGTCATGGAGCGCACGTGTGGCAAGCTGAAATTGGCGGATTTTGATGTGCTTGAGTTGTCTAACCTGAATCGCATTCAAACCGGTGTGCACCATTTGGGCGTGCCGAAAGCGGTGGCCATTGCACGCGCCATTGCTGAAGTCGATCCCTACTTCGAAGTGGAGCTGTTTACGGATGGATTCACGACAGAAAATGCCGAGGCATTCATGGAAGGGCTGGACTTTGTTTGCGATGCGTGTGATCAAGTGCGCGCCAAGGCCAACCTCCGCTGGCACGCAAAGGCCAACGGCATTCCCCTTATCATGGAAACGTCCGACCGTGGCATGATTGACATCGAACGCTACGATGAGGCGGACACGCCGTTCTTGCATGGCCGGATTTCCGTCACCATGCTCGAAGCCATGCGCAATGCCTCGGCTTGGGAGCCGGAGTTTTTCGATGCGTTCATCGATGTGAGCCAAGCATCGGAGCGCGGCGTGGCGAGTTTGCAAGCCGTCGGGACGACGCTGGTCGACTGGCCCCAATTGTATTCCGATGTTGCCGCAGGAGGAGCCCATGCGGCCCAAGTCATCCGAAGCATTTTTCTCGGTGAGCACATTCCAGATGCTCGCCATTACCTCGAATGGAATGAGCAGCTCCTTGAATCCGTCAATTGATCGCGCCCGACAAGCAGAACGCATTGCCGAGGCTGAAGTGCACGTCTTCCGTGCCGATCAGCATGCGGACATCTGCCATGAATTGGTGGACGGCCACAAGGCGGTGCTCCAGGCGTACGGCATCAAGAAGTTGTCCACATTCAACCGCGATTGGATTGGTAATCCCAACGTCATCGTCATTGCTGCGTTGGGGCAAGGAACGGGTGTGGACGGTCGCAGCCGTCGTGTGCTTGGCGGTGCGCGCATGCAAGGTGCTCAAACCGTCGACCAACTGCCGTTGATGAAGGCCATTGGTGGCCAAGACCCCCAACTCGGCGGGCACATGGAACGCTACGTGGAGGAAGGGGCTTTCGAATTGGGGGGGATGTGGAACAGCATTGAAATGGCCGGGATGGGCGTAGAAGCCACCTTCTTGATCCAGGCGGCGATGGCCACCCTGACCATGGTCGGGGGGCGTCATTTGTTCGCGTTGACTTCACCGGTTACCCGGCGCATGCAAAAGCCTCTCGCATTCTTCACAGAACAGGGCATTGGGGACGATGGGTATTTCACCTACCCCACACCCAAACTGCGAGCGACGATCGCCCGGTATACCTTCCCCGAACAACTTGAAGATGTCCAGCCCGAGGTTCGGACGTTGCTCGAAGGCATCTGGCAAGACCCCGAAGGCATGGTGCACCAAGTGAACGGGCCCAAAGGGGAATTGAACCTCAAATTCAGACTGGAAGTGTGATGGCCATTGCCACAAGAACACGGCAGTGGCGCGCGTGGTGCGTTTTGGTGTTCATGGCAGTGGCTTCAGCCGGTGCAGCACAATCGCTCATCGGAAAACGTGTCGAGGTCCTGCAGGATTCCTTGAAAGCTGACCTGATGGGATTGGCCGAAGTTGTTGAACACGATGCGTGGGATCCGGCCTACCAGACCGTGCCGAGTTTGGGCTTATCGGATGATGTGAGTTGGATCCGATTGAAGTTGGACAGCCGCAGTGAGAACGGCCAGCTCATCGAGATTCAAAACGCCGGCATAGACGAATTGACAGGTTACATGGTCTGCGCCGGCAAGGTGATTGCGACCTACAACCGCGGCGTATTACAGGATGGAGCCAATGACGGGGCCTTCGGCACGTACCCCACTTTTCCCATACCATTGGTCGAGTGCGGAGAGTTGTACGCGGTGTTCCGTATGAAGTCCTCCAAACCGCTGCTGTTGCCGATGCGCATCGCGGGTCCGCGTGAGGTGTTGAACGACGCCCACAAGCGCGACATCTTGTTCGCTGCTTATTTCGGAGTGATCTTGGTCATGCTGCTCTATAACCTCTTCCTGTTTTTCAGTGTAGGGGACCGGAGTTACCTGGAGTATTCGCTGTTCATTTTCATGATCGGCGGGACCCAGCTTGTGCTCAACGGCTACGCGCCGTATTTCAACGTGGAGGCGTGGCCCTGGTTCAACACCCGTATTACCCATTTTTTCGGGGTGTTCAGTGGGTTGACGACCATTGTTTTTGCCCAAAACTTTCTCCGACTCAGCCGCTACGTTCCATGGCTGCACAAGCTGCTGAACGGGTATTTTTTCGTTTACCTCGTGGCGCTCGTGTTGGCCATATCCGGCCAGCTCGTGTGGGCGTACAATGTGATTAATTTCTGTGCGGCGGCGATTTTCTTTTTCATCCCTGGTGCCATTATCACCATGCGCAAGGGGTACAGCCCCGCTAAGTATTTCCTGCTGGCCTTTACTATTTTCATAGGTGCCGTGGTGGTTTTTGTAATGAAAGACGCCGGAGTGATTCCCTACAATGCGTGGACCTTCTTCGCCTTGCCGTTGGGCAGTGCGATTGAAATGGTGCTGCTCAGCCTTGCATTGGCCAGTCGCATCAATCAGCTCAAGAAGGAGAGTGCCCACGCCCGGGAGGAGCAGTTGCGCATCTCCCAAATCAACGAGCGCATGGTGCGGGAGCAAAACACGAAGCTCGAAGAACGCGTCCGCGATCGAACGGCTGATCTTCAAGAGGTCAATGCTAACATGCGTACAACCTTGGAAGAATTGCAGTCCGCGCAGCAACAGTTGGTGCAATCGGAAAAGCTGGCATCCATCGGTCAGTTGACTGCGGGCATTGCCCATGAATTGAACAATCCCATCAATTTCGTTTCGTCCAGTGCGCAATCCTTGCGTCGGGATTTTGAAGACCTCAACGCCATCATCGACCTCGTCAAGGCCATGGATCCAGCGGCGGACGATTTGAATGAGCAGGTCAATGGGGTCAAAGAGAAGCTGTCCCAGCTGGACATTGAGTTCACGCAACAGGAAATCGAGGAACTGCTCAACGGCATCGAGGACGGCACCGTCCGAACCTCAGAAATCGTGAAAGGCCTGCGCATTTTCAGCCGCATGGACGGGGACAATTTCATCCAGGCTCAACTCAACGAATTGATTGAATCCACCCTCATCGTCTTGCGCAGCAATTTCAAGGATGCGGCGGTGTTGCAATTGGATTTGGGCGAAGAGATGCCGCCGGTGATGTGCCAGCCTGGGCGGTTGAATCAGGTTTTCATGAACATCATCACCAACGCCATCCAGGCGATGGAATTGCTCGGCCGAGATGCAGAGGAGAATGTATTGTCCATCGCAACGGACCGTGTGGAGAGCATTGGGCAGGCATGGGCGGAGGTGCGCATCAAGGATGCCGGTCCCGGGATGTCCGAGGCCGTGAAGTCGCAGATTTTCGATCCGTTTTTTACCACGAAGCCGGTGGGCGAAGGGACAGGCCTGGGCTTGAGCATCGTGATGGGCATATTGCGCGATCACAATGCTGAAGTCGAAGTCGAGTCCGAAGAAGGCGTGGGCACTGAATTCATCATCCGATTCCCATTATGATCAACGTACTCTACCTCGACGATGAGGCGCACAACCTGTCGGCGTTTCGAGCAGCCTTTCGGCGGGATTTTCAAGTGCACGTCACCACCGAACCGACTGATGCGGTGCGTATCCTCAAGGAGCATCCCATCGAGGTCATCATCTCGGACCAGAAAATGCCCAAGCTGAGTGGGGTGGAGTTTTTTGAACTCATCGCGCCCGATTACCCCGACCCGGTGCGCATGCTCCTCACTGGCCACGCGGATATCGATGCGGTCATCGACGCCATCAACAAAGGGCAGATTTACAAGTACATCGCGAAGCCCTGGAATGAATCCGAGTTGCGTGATCTGGTGAATGAGGCATCGCAATTGTACCACGACCGCCAGGCCATCGTGCTGCGAGGCGAGGACTTGCAGGACCGCATGAGCAGAGCCGAGCAGGAGGCCGTGAAAATCCAATCCCTCACAGCGGGGAAAGACGCACTTTCTTCAGAAGAGACGGCCCGTGTGTTTGACCTGGCCAATGCCATTCAGCGCCTGCTGCAGGCGTAATCAGCTGATGTACTTGAAGTCCTCGCCGGGTTGGATGTTCTTCAACGTGGCGAGGATCAACTTGATGCAGTTCTCGACGTCGTCGCGGTGGACCATCTCAACGGTGGTGTGCATGTAGCGCAGAGGCAAGCTGATCAACGCACTGGCCACGCCTTTGTTGGAGTAGGCAAACGCGTCGGTATCGGTGCCGGTGAAGCGGCTGGCGGCCATACGCTGCAACGGAATTTTCTCCGCGTCGGCGGTGTCGATGATGCGCTGCAAGAGGTTGTTCTGGACGGCTGGTCCGTAGGTTACGCCCGGACCTTTGCCCGCAGCCACATCCCCGTTATCGATTTTGTTCATCATCGGCGTGTGGGTGCAGTGAGTGACGTCGGTTACGATGGCTACATCCGGTGAAATTCGCTCAGCAATCATCTGCGCCCCGCGCAATCCAATCTCCTCTTGAACCGAATTGGTGATGTAAAGGCCAAACGGCAGCTTGACGCCTTCCTCGTGCAACAGGCGAGCCACTTCCGCAATCATGAATCCGCCGGCGCGATTGTCCAGTGCACGAGCGATGTACCAGTCCTTGTTCAAGACCATGAAGGTGTCCTCGTAGGTGACCACGCACCCGACGTGGATCCCCATCTTCTCAACTTC
>CENJ01054394.1_pt1 | contig 22207 bp, 19 predicted proteins | sample 356161 | NCBI WGS metagenome assembly CENJ01 (sample SAMEA2619531, study PRJEB7988) | marine metagenome | biome: marine biome (ENVO:00000447); feature: surface water layer (ENVO:00002042); material: "saline water (ENVO:00002010), including plankton (ENVO:xxxxxxxx)" | depth 5 m
ATAGTTAATAACCCCAACCTTACTCAAAATAGTGGATATTAATAAAAGATTAATAATATTTTTCTTTCTATTAATTTCATCTACTTACTTTTGTCAAAGCCTCAGTTCCTCCAAACAAGTTAATTTACAAGGATTTTGGTGGGACTACCATAATACCAATTACGTTTATAGATATTCAGATTATTTAATTGATCTAGCTCCTAGATTAAGAGAAATTGGTATTGATGCAGTATGGATTCCCCCATCCATAAAAAACAAACAAAAAGTAGATATGGGTTATGCTCCTTTTGATCATTATGATTTAGGCGATAAATACCAAAAAGGATTTTTAAAAACTAAACTTGGAGATAAAGATCAACTACTTAGGATGGTTGCAGTAATGAAAGCCAATGGCATCGATATTATTCAAGATATTGTCCTTAATCACATTGATGGAGCAGGGAGTCAAAATGGAGCAGGAGGTCAAGATCCAATGGCATTGGACGATGGATTAACTAACAAGTATAAAAATTTCAGATATTCTTGCTATGATACTCCTTCAAGTTCAGAATCTTCTACTAATTATTTGTCACGTAAAGGAAGATTTTTTAAAAACTGGACCAATTTTTATCCCAATAATAATTATATCTGTTGCTCAAATGAACAAAACTCGCCCTACTGGGGACCTGACATATCCTATGAATCCTCATCTTATGGTTTGAGTTCAAATGCAATTTACAATCCCACGCAAAGTGTAAATCATATGAGAAATGGAATGAGAAATTGGTTGTTGTGGTATAAAAAACAAGTTGGATTTTCAGGTCTTAGAATTGATGCTATCAAACATTTTCCAGCTTACATTGTAGAAGACTTTTTATGGAACTTGCAACATGGCAATTTATGGGCAAGTGGTACAGATGATATGTTTGCAGTAGGAGAATGGGTTGGGGGAGCAAGTGAATTAGATCAGTGGTGTAATGATGTTCAAAACAGAGCAGGAACTTTTGATTTTTCTTTAAGAAATGCTTTGGTTGGAATTATTCAAGGAAATGGAAATTTTGATTTAGGAACAGTACCTAATTTTCAGCAGTCTAATAGATTGAGAACAGTCCCTTTTGTTAATAACCATGATACTTTTAGACCCGTTTTAGATGCAAATGGTAATTATAATGGTTGGAATTCATCTCAACAACTGGGAGATCAAATAGAACCAAATGATAATAGATTAAGTTTAGTTTATGCTATAACTTTTGCATTAGATGGATCTCCAATGGTATACTTTGAAGATTTATTTGATATTGGTTATAATGGCAATAGATTCAGTCATAACCCTAAGGATAGTGTGGAGTTACCCATGAGATCAGATATTGTTAATATTATTTGGTGTCATCAAAATTTAAATTTCAAAGATGGTTCTTATTTAGTAAGATGGCAAGATAATGATGCATTAGTTATAGAAAGAGATAGTAAGGCAATTATAGCAGTAAATGATAGTTGGAATAATTGGAATAATTTGATTGGCATTCAAACGAATTGGACAGATGGTACTATTTTAAAAGATTATTCTGGTGCTCATTCCAGCACAATTACTGTATATGGAGGTGGTAAAATTGATATCACCATTCCACCTTGCGATGGAACAGCTCCAAATGGAAGAAAAGGGTATTCAATATGGGCTCCAAATGGAATTTCTTCTAATTATTATAATTCTTCTGAAACTATAACACAAGAATGGGAAATGGCAGATGATTTAGGAGATAGTCATCATGCTTCACTTAAACAGGGAGGTAAATTACCGAATTTAAGTAAAGAATGTAGAGTTGTAGGAAAGGTTCATTCCGAATCTCAAAGTACTATGACTATAGAGCTCTATCCATTGTTTAATAATTTATCTATAGATATACTATTATTGGATAGTAATTGTAACATAATTGACTCAGTTTCAGGAACAGGTGATATAATTCATGATTTTAATATTATTAATGAAGATTTTTATACCATTAAGATAAGAAACTCAACAGAGAATCAAATGGGTCAAAAATGTTGGATAAAAGTAACTTATCAAGCACCTGTTTTACCAAATTTATCCATAGTTAAAAATAAATGTTCTTGTAGTTCTATAAATAAAGTGGAAGATTACGAATTGAAGAGATTCTCTATTTCTCCTAACCCAGTCAATGATTTATTAACCATAATAAGTTCTGAAAAAGAAAATAATTTCATTTATTATATTTTTGATATCAATGGTAAAATAATAAAACAAGGAAATTCTAAAAATGGAAAAATTTATTTGGTTGAATTAGAGAAGGGGACTTATTTTTTAAAGTACCATAACCAAATACAAAAATTTATAAAAAATTAATTTTAATAATTAAACCTCAAAATATGAAATTCATAAAACATTTATTTAATTTTTTTACGATTGCTACATTATTCTCAAATTGTTCTGGAGATAATTTTGAAGCAAAAAAAGTCATTTTTTGTGAAAGAAATGTGACCGTATTTTACCCCCCAAACTATAATGCTAAATCTCATACTCCTTCTTTTTCTGTAATTAATGAACCAACTGAAATTTTTGAAGCAATTGATTCTACCAATTTAAACATAGAATTCTCTCGCTTGATGGATAGAGAAATTGCTCAGATTTCAATGGGTGACCATGTTGATTTATATGGGACAGGTGAGGTGATGGGTGACCTTATTAGAAATGGAAAATCTATCAAGTTGTGGAATACAGATAACTATTCATATGGAAAAGATAATGGTCAAAGATTGTATCAATCCCATCCTTGGGTTTTAGGTATTAGGGATGATGGTTCAAGTTTTGGTGTAATTGCAGATAATACTTGGAAAATGGAAATTTCTTTAGGTGAAAGAATAACATTTTCATCAGAAGGACCTGCTTTTAGAATTATAGTAATTGAGAAAGATAACCCACAAGAAGTAATGATTGAGCTTGGAAAACTTACAGGTACCATTCAACTTCCTCCTCTTTGGAGTTTAGGATTTCACCAATGTCGCTATTCATATTATCCTGAATCAAGAGTAAAATCATTAGCAGATTCCATGCGTATTAAAAATATACCATGCGATGTTATTTGGATGGATATAGATTATATGCAAGATTTTAGAATATTTACTTTTGATTCTACTGGCTTTCCAAATCCTAAAGAAACAAATGAATACCTGCATAAAAATAATTTTAAATCAGTTTGGATGATTGACCCAGGAATTAAGGCTGAAGAAGGATATTTTGTTTATGATTCAGGTGAGAAGATAGACGCTTGGATTAAAAATAGTAATGACTCAGTTTTTGTTGGTGAAGTATGGCCTGGAGACTGTGTTTTTCCTGATTTTACTCAATCTAAAGTTTCTAATTGGTGGGGTGGGCTCTACAAAAATTTTATGAGCACTGGGATTGATGGTGTTTGGAACGATATGAATGAACCTGCAGTTTTTGAAACACCTGATTGGACAATGCCTGATAGCAACAAGCACTTAGGTGATGAAATTATAGAAAATGATATTCATTTAAGATACCATAATATTTATGGAATGTTAATGGTAGAATCTTCCAGAAAAGGAATTATGAAAGCCAACCCTGACAAAAGACCATTTGTATTAACAAGATCAAACTTCCTTGGAGGGCATCGTTATGCTGCTACTTGGACAGGAGATAATTTTTCATCTATGAAGCACTTAAAGCAATCTATTCCAATGAGTTTAAATTTAAGTTTATCTGGTCAACCATTCAATGGTCCTGATATTGGAGGATTTGCTGGAAATTCAACCCCAGATTTATATGCTCATTGGATAGCGCTAGGTGCATTTTATCCTTTTTCAAGGGCTCATTCTGATAAAAAATCAATTTCTCAAGAACCTTGGTCTTTTGGCGATGAAGTTGAGCAGGTTTCTCGTGAAGCACTTCAAAGAAGATACAGGCTTTTGCCATATATATACACACTATTCAGAGAGAGTTCTGTTTCTGGTCTTCCGGTTATGCGACCATTGTTCTTTCATGACTCAAAAGCTCATAATTTAAGAAGTGAGCAAGAAAACTTTTTACTTGGAAGCGATTTATTAATAATACCTAAGTGGACTGAGAATGGAGCAATACCAGAAGGTAATTGGAGAGATGTATCAATTATAGGCGAAAATAGTAAAACTCATAAATACCATCCTGACATAAAAATTAGACCTGGATCAATTGTTCCATTATGTAACAATATAGAAAGTACAAAATCATTCTCCTTGGATACTATTACCCTTCTAATTTCTCTGGATACAAATTATGAAGCAAAAGGAACTTTGTATTCAGATTCTGGAGAAGGGTTTGAATATCTAAATGGTGATTATTCTTATGTAGAATTTAATTATGATCATAATAATGGACAACCAATATTTGATGTAGTTACTCTTGATGGAAATCCTCTTCATGAAAAAACTATTTTGAATATCAACATAATAAATGATGATGAAGTGCTAAGTGCTCATATTAAAATTTATGAAGATTTATTTTTTAAATAATTTATCTCTTATTTAGTTTAAAAATTACAAACATTTTTAATTTTTTGTTTATTTGACAATAATTACATAGTGTATATTAAACAATAAGTGTATATTTGTGTAGATGCTCCATTCATATAGAAATAATAAAAAATTAATCTTTTAAACTATTGTTAGTGAATTGGAATAGTTTTAATGATACTAATTCTTTAGAGGAAAAATTGCTTTTATATATAGGTTCAAGTTTAAGAATTTCTATTAAAGAAAATAATGAAGCTTTAATTCTTCTCTCTGGAGGATTAAATTCGATATCTCTTTACAAAAGATTTTCAGAAATTAAGAAAATTGATTGGTCAAAAGTCAAATTTGGATTGGTTAATGAAAGATGGACAAGTGACAACACTTCAATTAGTAACTTTCACAATATTTCAAATGCTTTAGGAAAAGAAATTGTTGAAAAATCGTCAGTCATCCCTCTGATTTTTGATAATGATAATGAACAAAATAATTTTTCATTAGCTAAATCATTTAATTCACCTTTTTTAGATGAAAAGACAATTGTTATTTTAAATCTTGGTCAAAAAGGACAAGTTGCCTCTTTATTTCCGAGTGATGAAAAATCTGAAAAGGCTATTTCACAAATTAGTCCTAATATTTTTTCAACTACTCTTTCTGAAAAAAGCATATCTCATAATCTTAAATCAATTTTAAATACAAAAAATATTATTCTTCATGTTAAAGGAGATGATAATAAGTTAATCTTAAATAAAGCTAAGAAACAATTACTTCCAGTTAGTTATATTTTAAATTCTATATCTACTCAAGTTGAAATATATTGGACTAAGTAAATGATTAAATTAATGACAGATATTTATATATATAATTTCAAGGAATCTTTATATTTAAAGTATACGATAAAAGAATTTATTTCTTTGGCTTTAAAACAAATAAAAATATGATTTTAATAGCAGAAAGTGGTTCAACTAAAACTGATTGGGTTTTAGTAGATGATGAAAATCAAATTAAGATGTATAAAACAATGGGTTTCAATCCATTTTTTCACTCAAGTGACTTTATTGCTGGGAAAATAAAAGAAAACAAGGAATTTTATAAAGCCTCCATAAATATCGAGAGATTGTATTTTTATGGAGCTGGTTGTTCTAGCGATGATATGAATCAAATAGTCGAAATTGGACTAAAATCAATATATCCCAATGCTGAAATAACTGTTGACCATGATTTATTAGCATGTGCTTTATCCACATACGAAGGTGAACCATCCATATCCTGTATTTTAGGAACTGGTTCAAATTCTTGTTATTTTGACGGAAAAAAATTAAGAGAAGAAGTTCCAGCAATTGCTTACGTGCTTGGAGATGAAGGATCTGGATCTTTTTACGGAAAAAAATTACTTAAAGATTATTTATACAATCAACTTCCAATATCAATTAAGATAGATTTTGAAAATGAATTTGGAGATGCTAAATCTGACATTTTTGAGAATGTTTACATGAAACCTCACGCTAATGTTTATTTAGCATCATTTATGAAGTTTTTAAACAAACATTACCATCATGAATATGTAATCAACATGATTCAACATGGTATGAATGAGTTCATTAAAATTCATGTTTGCTGTTTCCCTGAACATAAAAGTGTGAAAACACATTTTATAGGATCAATTAGCAAAATTTTTGAAAGAGAATTAAAAATAGCTGCTAAAAATCATGGAGTTCAACTTGGTAATATAATCCAAAAACCAGTTGACAATTTGGTTAATTATCATCTTAAACAAGTCAAAATCTCTTAGTTTTTGAAATATAAATAAAATTTGTTTTATATTCTCTGAGATTATATGCGACTATATAGTATTCTATTTATATATACTTTTTTATTTTCTATAAATTTAAGATCTCAAAATCTCCTTTCAGGATTTGTCAAAGATGCCAATACGAACCATCCATTAATAGGTGTTACTATTCAATTAGAAAATGGAGATGGGACGGTAACCAATTCTTATGGTAAGTATTCTATTAAATCAGAATTAGAAACCCAAAAGATTACTTTTTCATATGTAGGATACCAATCTAAATTTATTGAAATAAATATCGAAAAAATAAACCAAAAAGATATCTATCTATTAAGCGATAACTCAGAACTAAATCAAATGGTCGTATCTGCATCAAAATTTGAACAAAAATTAGAAGAAGTTACGGTCTCAATGGATATTATTGATTCCAAATTAATAGAAAGCAAAAATTGCATTGTACTCTCTGATTTAATTAGAAATTTACCAAGTGTTCAATTAACTGATGGTCAGTTAAATATAAGAAGCGGGAGTGGTTGGAGTTATGGTACCGGAAGCCGAGTTCTTGTAATGGTTGATGATATGCCTATACTATCACCTGATAGGGGAGAAGTAGACTTTAATTTAATTCCAATGGAAACTATAGAAAAAATTGAAATAATAAAGGGTGCATCTTCTGCTTTATATGGATCCTCTGCCCTTAATGGAGTGATTAATATTAAAACTAAATCCCCCAATTATAATCCTAAAACTACTATCAGTTCATTTATTGGTTTTTGGGATAGACCAAAAGATGTTAGAAATAAGTGGTGGGGAGATTCTCTAATGCTTAGAAATGGAATAAGTTTAACTCACAGCAGAAAAATTAAAAACTTGGACATGATTTTTAATGCTAATCATTATAATGACAGAGGGTACATGAAATATATTAATAATCAACAAACTAGACTATCGGGAAATACTAAGCTTGTTAAAGATCGTATGACATTTGGTCTTAACATGAATTATATGGACCGAAAGACTGGATTATTTGTAATGTGGGATAGTGATACAAATGCATATGTTCCATTGGGAGGAACTAATACTCCAAATAGTGGAAACAGATTTTACATTGATCCATCAATCACTTTTTATCATAATTCTTTCAAGCACATATTAAGATCGAGAATTCTCAGTAGAAATTTAATTTACAATACAAAAACTAAGAATAATTCCTTAATGACATTTAATGAGTATCAAAATCAATTTCATAATGAAAATACTACTTTAACTTCTGGTTTTACATTTGTAACTCTAAGGGGTAAAACCAATGGTTTTGATTCTCAATTTAGTTTGGGTGGTAAAATAAACGGATTCAATTATAATACTTATTTACAATTAGATCAGAAATCAAATAAGTTTAATTTCTCTGCAGGAATGAGGTATGAATATTTTGACTTAGATAATATAAGCTTTGGACAACCAGTTTTTAGAGGAGGTCTAAATTATGAATTATCTAAAGGCTGGAATATTCGATCTTCATTTGGTCAAGGCTTTAGATTCCCTACAATGACAGAGCTTTATTTTAAAGGAGATATTGGACCTATTAGTTTATATAATAACCCCAATTTAAAACCAGAGTCAGGATGGACATCAGAATTAGGGATAAAAAAGGTTTTTAAAGTTAAAAAATTTATAGGGTATGTAGATTTAGTAGGATTCGTTATGGAATACAACAATATGATGGAATTTACTATGGGTATTTGGGGTCCTGCTGATCCATCTTTATTTGGTTTAGGATTCAGTTCTAAAAATGTAAATAAGGCAAGAATCCCTGGAATTGAGTTTACACTTAACGGAAGTGGTTACATCAATGAAGATTGGTCTTTAGCCATTCTTTTTGGAATAACTCATTCCAATCCGTATTCAGTTTTCCCAGATAGTTCATTCGAAGACTTAGGTTTTTTAACCCCTATTCAAATATCTTTAGCTGAAATAGCTTTAAATGGTAGTGGAAATACTATTTATACATTTAATAATACAAGTTCTGCTACTGGAAATTCAATTCTTAAGTATAGAAATAAAACGCTTATAAGGTTTGATGTGGAAGCCATCTATAAAAATAAGCTGACATTAGGTTTTTCTTATCAATATAATTCTAAAATGCTCAATATCGATTATGCATTTATGACAGGATTATTTAATGAAAACACTATAATTTCTAATGATATAGGAATTTTGAGATCTATGGAAAACCTTAACAATGGTTATGCCCTAATGGATATGAGAATTAAATACAATTTAAAAGAAGATTTAAAACTAGGACTGATGTGCGAAAACTTATTTAATAATGCTTATTTGATTAGACCAGCTAATTTAGGTTCACCAAGAACTTTTATGTTTCAGCTACAAGCACAATTTTAATTCCCAGTATTTAAGAAAACTGCTAATTGTAATCTGTTTAGATTTTGAATAACACCTGCTGCTGTATTGTGATGCTTCAAGTAACCTAGCTGCACGTTAGCATTGGTATTGAATTGATAACCTAAAGCTGTATATAATCTATTTTGATTGAAGGGTTCATCAGAAATATTGATAAATATTTCATCATAAACAGATAAAAACAAAGGAAAGTCTTCTTTTTTAGATAAAGGTATTTTAAAAGACAACATATATCTAGCTCTGTTCTTGTAGGATGTGTTGTTACCATTTTTAACCCATCTTTGTTCCAATCTATATCTGTGTCTAATTTTAATACTCCCTATACTATTTCTTAAAATAAATTGTTCCCAAATTCTGTTTTCAGTTACCATATTATTTCCCCATCCTTCGTCAAAATCCGTTTGAGTAGGAATAAATGCATAGCCGGCAGTAACCATGGAGTTGTCATCAATTTTATAATTTAACCCAACTCTTGGTAGTAATTGAAAAAAATTATTGGTCAGCTCATAATTTCTAAGCTGAGTTTCATAATGTATGCTGTATTTATCATTTAAATGATGAGTGCCAAAGTACATTAACCAGTTTCCTAAATAGTCATCAGGAAGAATAGAGTTTGATTGTGAAAAGTTCGTATTTGTGAATAACAGAGAAAATATTAAAATAAAAGTTGTTTTTTTCATTTTGTTTTAGTTGTTAATTTATCCAAGTTCCTTTAATCATGCTTTTTTCAATATGATTTTGGCCAAATGAGTAAGGCATAAAACCATAAGAATTAATTTCTGAACTAATATTGATATTGGCCCATTTACCAATAGTAATTGAACCTGTTTTGTCTGCTAACTCCATTGCATAAGCTCCATTTATTGTACTAGCGTTAATGGCTGCTTTTGGTGAAATTTTCATCTTAATGGCTGCCAATGCATTAACTAAGTTCATATTTCCACTTGGTGAAGAGCCTGGGTTATAATCTGAAGCCAATGCAAATGGAATATTTTTAGTAATTAATTTTCTCGCTGGAGCATATGGTATATCAATAAAGAATGAACATGAGGGAAGCAGTGTTGCTATGGTATTACTATTTGTTAGTGACTTAAAGTCATTTTCATTCATCACTTCTAAATGGTCAACGGAAATGGCATTCCATTCAATGGCTTTTTGAATTCCCCCAATACTTGTAAATTGATTGACATGTACTTTTGGTTTAAGACCATATTTATGACCAGCTTCTATTACTTTTTGCATATCTTCTACACTGAAATAATTGGTTTCACAGAAAATATCAATATAATCAGCAAGGCCTTCTTCTTTAATGTTAGGCAACATTTCGTTAATGATGAGATTTAAATATAGGGCCTTGTTATTTTTGTATTTTTTCGGAAGAGCATGAGCTCCTAAAAAAGTGGATCTAATTGATAAGTCATAACTTTCTTGTAACCTTTTAATTACTCTTAGCATTTTGAGTTCACCATCGAGGCTTAATCCGTAACCACTTTTAATTTCAATGGCTCCAGTACCCATTTTCATTACTTCATCTAATCTTTTACTACTTGATGAAAATAAATCATCTTCTGAAGTAATTTCTAATAAGTTAGCAGAATTTAGTATACCTCCCCCTCTTGACGCAATTTCCTCATAGGAAAGACCATTAATTCTATCAATAAATTCTTTTTCTCTTGTCCCTGCAAATACCAAGTGTGTGTGAGAATCATTCCAAGAAGGAAGAACTATTTTTCCTTTTGCGTCAAAAACAGAATATTTATCATTAATTTGAAAATCTCTCATTAAACCAAAATCTTCAATAATCCCATCTTTAATTTTAATAAATGCATTTTCAATAGTGGAAATATTGTTCATTTCATTCCCCCTAAGAACCAGTTTTTTATTGGGGAGAATTCCAACAAGCTCTTTTATATTGATAATACTAAACTTTTTTGTATTCATTAGTTGATAGATTTTAAACTCCAAGCTTCTGGCTTTCCAATAAGGTATGATTTCGTTTTTTTCCATATTCCTTGAAAAAAAATAGAATTTCTATAATTTTCAAGGTTTTCTTCATTTTTCCATATGCTGTAGGTAAAAAAAACGTTTACTTTCTTATTTTCTTTTAATAATTCAACATGACTACATCCCTTAAAATTACTAATACTAGATCTATTTTTTTCAAAAAAAAGTTGAAATTCATCTGCCTTTTCTCTATCAATTATTAATTTAACTATTCTTGTTATCATTATTTTGAAATTCTATGGTAATAATATCATTTATTGATATTCCAAATAGTTGACTTGCTCCACCACCAGAACCTTTAACTCCTTTATTAATAGCAATTTCTAAAAAATCGCTACTGCCAAAAATAGCAATTCTTTCCCCCTCTACAACTTCATTATATTTATGATGAATTTTTTCAATACTATATTCTGATCTTGTAAGAAAAATCTTAAATGGTTTATTTTTCCCAATCTCTTTAAAAACCTGTTTAGTTATATTAGTAATTAAGTTTCCATACTTATCTATGTAGCACACCATTCCTTTAATGCTATTATTATCTACAATTGGTCTGAAAAGTTGCTTAGCTTTAATTTCCTCAACCTCACTTGCGACTACTGCTGGAAGACCTCCTCTGGCTAAATGGCAAGCAATAGGGATGAATATATCTTTGGTGGGAAATGAATAATCGTCAAGATCAGAATTACGATTTAGATTCCAAATACCATCAGGTTTTTTATCAAAAATCAGTGAGAAAATACCATTGTCTGCACCAATAAAATATTGATCATAATTTTTAATTATTAGGTGTCTATTATTCTCATTTTTTTCTGCATCCACTCCAATCACATGAATAGTATTTTTTGGAAAGTGCTTGAAAGTATTTTTTAAAACAAAAGAAGCGTGAACAATATCAAATGGAGGGATATCATGAGAAATATCTACTACTTTAGCTTCCGGTAGTTGATTGTAAATTGTACCCTTTATTGCAGCGACGTAATAATCTTTTAGACCCATGTCAGAAGTAAGTGTAATTAACATGATTTTTTTTAATTATTATATGCCTAATGATTACATTTGTTAATCAAAAATACAATAAATTATATTCTTTAAAATTTATCTTTAATTGCTTCAAAAAAAAATAAATATTCCCAGATCTTTTCATTCTGAAATATTTGGTAAAACCAATCAAAATTTAGATCATTTAAAAACACACTTTTCTAAGTTGAAAATAATTTTAAGAGATGAAGAACTAAATATAATAGGTGATTCTGAGAATGTAAATTATTTTATGAAAGCTTGGGAAGTTATAGACGATCACCATTCCAAATTCAATAATATTTCTGAAACAACTATTAAGTCAATAATCGATAAAAAATATGATTTAAATCATACAAAATTTTCTAAAAACAATGTACTACTTTATGGAAATAAAGGTAAAGTGATTCGAGCAAGAACAATTAACCAATTTAATATGGTTAAGGGAGCTGAGAAAAATGATTTGTTATTCGCAGTTGGACCTGCTGGTTCTGGGAAAACATATACTGCTGTCGCACTTGCAGTTAAAGCTTTAAAAGAAAAAAGAGTCCAGAAAATAATCCTTACAAGACCTGCAGTAGAAGCCGGCGAAAACCTTGGTTTTCTTCCGGGAGATTTAAAAGAAAAATTAGATCCATATTTACAGCCTTTGTATGATGCACTTGAGGATATGATTCCACCAAAAAAACTTATAAAATTTTTAGAAGAAAAAATAATTCAAATTGCTCCTCTAGGTTTTATGAGAGGAAGAACTTTAGACAATGCATTTGTAATTTTAGATGAAGGACAAAATACAACTGAAAGTCAATTAAAAATGTTTCTTACAAGAATGGGAAAATCTGCTAAATTTATTGTTACGGGAGATGTAACCCAAATAGATTTACCTAAGAACCAAAATAGTGGACTAAAAAGTGCTTTAGATCTTTTCCAAAATATTGAAGGAATTAAAATAATTTCTTTAAATGAAGAAGATGTTGTTAGACATCCTTTAGTAAAGACAATAATTAAAGTATTTAAATAATAGAATTGAAAGCAATTACAAATACCAATTTTAAGTTTCCTTTACAGAAAAGTTTATATCACGGAAAGGTCAGAGATGTATATAATATTAATGATGAATATTTAGTAATGGTAGTGACAGATAGAATTTCAGCATTTGATGTAGTTCTTCCTAAAGGAATTCCATATAAGGGAAAAGTATTAAATCAATTAGCAGTTAAGTTCTTAAAAGCCACAGAAGATATTGTTCCAAATTGGATGTTAGATTCTCCAGATCCCAATGTTACCATTGGACATTTCTGTAAGCCTTTTAAAGTAGAGATGGTAATAAGAGGATATCTTACGGGACATGCTTGGAGAACATATAAATCAGGAAAAAGAGTAATATGTGGAGTTGAAATGCCCGAGGGCATGATTGAAAACCAAAAATTTCCAATTCCAATAATCACTCCCTCCACAAAGGCAGATTTTGGTCACGATGAAGATATATCAAAAAATGAGATAATTAAACAAGGGATAGTTTCTGAATCTGATTATCATAATTTAGAAAATTTTACTAGAGCTATATATCAAAGAGGTTCAGAAATAGCGGATGAGCATGGACTTATATTAGTGGATACCAAGTATGAATTTGGTAAAAAAGATGGGGAAATATATTTAATTGATGAAATTCATACTCCTGATTCTAGTAGGTACTTTTATAAAGAAGGATATGAACAAAGACAATCTAATGGTGAAAATCAAAAACAACTTAGTAAGGAATTTGTAAGAGAGTGGCTAATGGAAAATGGTTTCCAAGGAAAGAAGAATCAAGAAATTCCTAAAATGGATGAGAATTTGGTTCATTTAATTTCAAACAGATACATTGAATTATTTGAAAAAGTAAGTGGTCTTAAATTTGAAAAGAATAATAGTGATAGTGCTATTGAACGAATTGAAGAAAATGTTTTAAAATTTTTGAATAAAAAGTAAATTATAAATATTATTCGATTTTTAAATCATGTCCCATTTTTTGTTTCTTGGTTTTTAAGTATTCTTTATTGTGAATATTACATTCGGCTTCAATGGAAATATTTTCTGTTATTTCTAAGCCATATCCGACTAGTCCAGTTCTTTTTTTTGGATTGTTGCTTAATAATTTCATTTTTTCAACTCCTACAGCTCTTAAAATTTGTGCTCCAACTCCATAGTCTCTGGCATCCCCTTTAAATCCTAATTTTAAATTGGCTTCCAATGTGTCATATCCATCTTCTTGAAGTTTATAAGCTTTTAATTTATTTATTAAACCAATGCCTCTTCCTTCTTGATTAATATAAAGTACCACACCTTTCCCAGCTTGATCAATCATAGTCATTGCAGAAGATAATTGATCGCCACAGTCACATCTTAAAGAGCCTAAAATATCCCCAGTAAAACAAGAAGAGTGTACTCTTACTAAAACAGATTCTTTTTTATCCCATTTACCCTTAACCAAAGCTAAATGTTCTTCCCCAGTTGTAGTTTGTTTAAAAGCTTTTAGTTTAAAATCACCATATTTTGTAGGTAAATCAACTTCTACGACTTCTTCTATTAAAGTCTCATGTTGCATTCTGTAGGCAATAAGGGATTCTATTGTTATAATTTTAAGATCAAACTTTTTAGCAATTTCTATAAGTTCTGGAAGTCTTGCCATTGATCCATCTTCGTTCATTATTTCAACAATAAGTCCAGCTGGTTCGAATCCAGCAAGTCTACTAAGATCTACAGCAGCTTCTGTATGGCCTGCTCTTCTCAAAACCCCACCAGCTTTTGCTCTTAGAGGAAATATATGTCCTGGTTTTCCAAGGTCCTTTGGTTTTGTAGAGGTTTTAATTAAGGCTTGTACGGTCTTTGCTCTATCTGCAGCAGAAATTCCAGTTGAGCAACCATCTCCAATAAGATCTATAGAAACTGTGAAGGGAGTGTCAAAATGTGAATTATTAGAGTCAACCATCATTTCTAGACCTAATTCATCGCATCTTTCTTCTATTAAAGGTGTACAAATCAATCCTCTTCCATGAGTAGCCATAAAATTAATTAACTCTGGATTTGCATTTCTTGCAGCGGTTACAAAGTCACCTTCATTCTCTCTGTTTTCATCATCTACAACAATAACGATTTTACCATTTTTAATATCTTTTATTGCTTCCTCTATAGTATTCATTCTATATCTTTTTGCAAATTTAGTTATATAATTATTCTAATTACTTTGTTTATGTTTTAAGATTCCCATTAGTTTTTTATTAGAGTTCTCCCAACTAAATTTTTTATTCACATATTCACTACCATTTTTTCCAATATCTGATATTAATTCTGAATTACTTAGAATATTTAAAATTTGAGATATGTATTCTTCCGTACTATTTCCAATAATAATATTTTTCATATGAGTTCCTCCTAGAGACTCATTACATAAATTTGAAGTTATACATGGGATACCTAATGACATGGCTTCAAGTAGCTTGTTTTGTAACCCACTTCCTAAGTTCATAGGCGCAAAAAATACTTTACCACTACAATAGGTTTCTCTAATATCATCTACCCAACCAGAAATTTTAATATTTTTATTGGCCAGACGTAATACTTTTTTTGATGGATTACTTCCAGAAATAAGAATTCTAATATTAGGAATTTTTTCTTTTAAAATAGGGAAAATGGTCTTGGATATATATTTTGCAGCTTCAATGTTGGGAATATAACTTAAATTGCCAATAAAAATTAGATCGTAGATTTTATTAGTTGTTATTTTTTTAAAATAATTAGAGTCAATTCCGTTGGGAATAATTTCAATATTTTTATTGTTAATGTGTGCAATTTCGTCTCTGTCACTGGAAGAGATAATAATATGATTATTAAAAAATTCAAATGCTAAATTTTCAAACCTTTTCATTCTTTGCGATTCCATTTTGACAAATGGTTTTTGCCAAAATTTAGAAATTGTAATTCTCCTCTCTAAACCTTTAGATAAAGCATCCATATAATCGATTGTTTTAGGGATTGAATGTTCATCCTTAACGTACAAAGCTGTTCTTACTAATTGACAAATGATATGGTCTGGATTTATGATGGAAATATTAGAATTAATCTTTTTTTGAATCTTTTGGTGATAAAAGTAATTTACTTGAAATGGTCTGTTATTTATTAAAGTTTTAAAAAGATTAAAAATTCTATTTATCAAACTAATATGATATACATGAACAGATTTGCAATATTTATTTAATTCAACGATTGACCTTTCAGAGACTTTACTTTCCGAAAGTGATATCAAGTAAATATCATTTTGTATTGAAAGTTCTTTAATTTGATGATAGGATCTTAACTTATCTCCTTTGTTTATAGGATAAGGAAACCGAGAAGTTAAGAAGATTAATTTCATAATATAGTTTCAAAAAATGAAATTAATTTATGAGAAATAAGTTGTTGATCATAATTGTTAGTAACATGTTCTCTTGCTTTCTTTCCAATTTTAGTGTAATCAATTTCTTTGGTACTAATTTTTTTTGTTTTTTTAATAAAATCTTGAACACTATCAGCAATAATTATATTTTCACCGTTTTTGTAATTTATTCCTTCTGCTCCAATTTGAGTTGATATTATTGCCTTACCATGAGCCATTCCCTCAATAATTTTTACTCGAATTCCTCCAGCTGATAATAAAGGAACAATCATAATATCGTTTTCGATCATAAACTTTGATGAGTCTTTTACTTCTTTGTGATTGAAAATATTAAGTTTTGAATTTTTAAATAACCAATCTGGCATATTTTTTCCTGCTAGATGAAGTTCTGCATTTGGGATTTGTTTTTGAATTTTTGGCCAAATTTCATTTAAAAGCCAGCTAACTGCTTCAAGGTTTGGTTTCCAGTCCATGGCACCAATATGAAAAAACTTCAAGGTTTGATTTTTATTTATGAAGACTTTGTATTTATGAGTTTCAATCCCAAAAGGAATTGTTGTTATTTTAACTGGACAGTTTAGCTCATTATATTTTTTTTTGTCTTCATCACTTATAGTAGCAATTCCATCAATTTTTTTAAAAATAGCAAGTTCATATTGTTTTAATTGACTGGATAGTAACTTTAAATAAATTTTTTTTGCAGGATTGACACTCTCTTTTGATAATCGCTTCCAAATGACGTATTCTAAATTATGTGACCTTAGTATTATTTTTGCAGAAGAATAGTTTTTTAATGTTTCTATATATGGAGTAGTAAATAAGCTTTCTAATAGTACGATATCAAAAGACTCTGATTTTAATGTTTTAATTATTAATTCATTAAAATCCGGAGAAAAAAATCTAGATATATTATATGAGTCATAAGTAACCAAGTTGGAAAATGCATCTACAATATTAAGTTTAGTATCTACAAAAGTTGATTCAATTTTAGATTTTTCTAAGTAATTTTTATCATAATGTTTTAAGTCAAATGGATGCTTCAATGTGCTGATTGTTAACACCTTGATTTCGCCTAATTCTTTAATTAGTCCTTTTGAAATATTATTTATTGCTATACAACCACCATCTATTGATGGAAGAGGGGGCTTATGACAAATCTGAAGTACTCTCATCAGTTCTTATGATTTTTCTATAGAATCTGTTATACCACTCAATATCAAATATTTTAGCATCTCTATTCGCTTTTAAAAAAATAAATATAGAAATAGGAGTTATACATAATGAACTCAACCACATTCCAATAGTTGGGGTCAGACTGTAATTTGCTGACATTTCCTCACCCGCTCTTGTGAGGATAAAGTAAACTAAAAAAATTAAAACTGCAGTTATTACAGGCCACCCTAAACCTCCTTTTTTAACAATAGACCCTAAAGGAGCGCCAAGAAAAAACAACATGAATACTGCATAAGACAATGTAAATTTTCTATTCCATTCTATTTGTAAATTGGTTATGAATTTGTCAGATGATTTTTCTTTAGCTTTGGATATTTTTAAATGATTTCTCAGTTGATCAAGTTTTTTAATTGCTACTTGATGATCAATTTTAATCCCAGATTTACTTTGGTCTTTAGTGATCATTTTTATATAGTTATCTTTTGGAACTTTATAACTCTCCAAAGTGTCTTTTAGAAATGAAATCTGGTCTGTTATCAAGGTTTGAATCTTTTCATATTGTTTATCTTTTTGTCTTTTTAGTGAGTCATTTAGATTATATATCTGATTTAAACTAAGAAGATATTGGTCTCTTTTATAAGAACTCTCATTCGATCTCTGAAATTCAAAAGCATTAAGTTCAAAAGATAAAATTGTTTTTTCAAAATTATATTTAGTGAAAGGTACTTTTGAATCTTTAAAAGATTCAGTATTCCATTCTTGAACCATATACCCATCTGTAAGTTCAAGTTCTAATTTTTCCTTATTATTAGGGTTGACTAATTTTCCTTTCTTCGCTCTTATAACTCTTTTAAAATCTCTTGGATCTTTTTTGTATGACCAAGATCCTAAAGATTGCTTAGTCATATTAGAATGATCATAGATTAATACATCATCAAACTCTTTTCCATCATTGCTTTTCTCCCCAATTCTAATAGAAAATAAATCAGATTTAAAAAAAACACCAGGTTGAAGTACTAAAGCAACCTTTGTCTTTTGAATGTCTCTTAGAAGAACTCTCATTTTAAAGTTTGCTACTGGCCATAGACTGTTAGTAAAGTAGAAAGCAAAAAGGGCAATAAAAAATATAACAGCCATTAATGGCCTCATGATTTTAAATAATGAAATTCCAGAAGCTTTAAAAGCAAGTAATTCTTTTTTTTCACCTAGGCTCCCAAATGTCATTATAGAAGCAAGAAGAACGGAAAGAGGAAGCGCTAAAGGAACCCAGTTGGCAGAAGCATAGGTTAATAGTTCTAAAATGATGTTCCATTCCAAACCTTTCCCCATCAAATCATCAATATACAACCATAAAAACTGCATATCTAGAACAACCATCCAAATAATAAAATTTAGTAAAAAGGGCCCCGAAAAAGAGGCGATAATCATCCAGCTAATTCTCTTCAAATTATTTTAATATTAAATATTATTAAAAGTAATTATCCTCCTATAGCTTGTTTAAGTTTATGAATGTTATTATCCCAGAGAAGTTTCAATTCTTCTTGTTCATCTTCGTCTTCGAAAAAGTCGGTAACAATAAGAGCCACTTCCTTTGTTAAATCATCTATTCTAATAGTCATTTCAAAGAAGCTATCCTTGTCATCATCATCTTCCCATTTAAATTTTACAGATTCCCCTTTTTTAATGTTTTTAAGAATAGCTGTTTCTTCACTTCCGTCCCAGAAAAAAGTAAATTTATCGTCTTTTAAATTAACATCGTCACAAAACCATTCTGATAATCCACTTGCCGTAGTCAAGCAATTAAATAAGATAATAGGAGAAGTGTTTATGATATACTCTAATTCAAACTTGGTTTTGCTCATAAATTAAATATATACTTTATAATACTTTGCCAATATAGAAAAAATTAAATACAATGTTTATGTATGTCCATAAATCCTGTATAATTTATTTATGGAAATAATTATTGAATTTCAGTTTTTATAAAATTACATATATTTGTCGCCTAAATTGGCGCGGTAGCTCAGACGGTTAGAGCGCAGGATTCATAACCCTGAGGTCGGGGGTTCGATTCCCCCCCGCGCCACTTTCAGTTTATTTGCTTAATAGATTTTTCTACTCTCTCCACACACAATTTTTCTTTTTTCTTAAACCAATTTTTTCCAAGAAAAAAATTCATTGTTTTATCAAAAGGCATAGTTAAAGACATGAACTTTATACCTTTTAGCAAACCCTTTGGATTTACAGCTAATTTTCTAAATGCTACAGATATACCACCTGATAAGTAGGTATTATAGTGCCAATGTCCACTAGGCATAAAAACTCCATCACCAGCTTCTTGGATAATTTCATATCCTTTAACATGTTTTAATCCAGGAAAAGTATCAAAGTCAGCATTTTTAACATCAACTAGTGAATGGGTATTATAGGGAACTTGATACAGAAATTTACTATATTCTGGTGGGAAAAGAATTACTTTTTTTCTTCCATAAAACTGAGTCAGTAATACGTTAGAATAGTCAACGTCATAATGAAGCCTTACATCAGTATCTTTCCCTCCTAAAAACATAAATCCAAACCTCCTCATAGGATTTAATTTTCTTATGAATGAGGGACAAGAGAAGTCTTTTCTAAGAATTGGATTCTGTTTATATAAATTATATCTAAACATTCTAATTGTACTTGGTTCATCTTTGGTGATTAAATCTAAAAATTCACCAAAATCCATTTTTATATCAGGATTTACAGTAGTTGAATAAAGATGTTTTTTAACATTATTATCAAAAACACCAATCTGTAAGTCCCCCATGGTTTCTTTAAACCAATCTATGGTCCATTTTTTACCAGCGGGTTGCATATTAGCAAGGCCTTTAATAAGTACTGGTTTTCCGGGAAAGAGGTATTTTTTTTTAAAATCTTTATAAGTTAATTGATCAGCTCTTTCAACAGCAATTTTTAAACTTAAATCTATTTGATTCATTGAATGTTTTAAAAAAAAACGAAATTAAAAAAATAATATTAAAGTTATAATGTGTTTCATTTTTGTTTATTACTACATAAATGATTTTATCAATAAATTAGTTTTCATTATTAATTAAAATATTTGCAATTCAAAAATTAACATTAATCAAAAGTATAAAATCTTTCTCATAAGTATTTATTGAATTTATAAATGTTAAATTTTATTAATTAAGTAACCTTTTATCAAATAAATTAGTTAAATTGAATAATTAAAAAATCATTAAACTGTACAAGTACATATCACATTTAAGCTTTTTAAGGGTAATTTTTTATTCCTTTCTTTTCATTTTTTTGGTAAATTATATTTCTGAAACTTATAATGCATATACTAACCTATTATCAAATGATATAATTGAGCTTTCAAATAATTTTGAAGATGGAAGTAAAGAAGAATCAGAAAAAAATGAAAAAGAGACTGAGATAGAGGATACTGATGAATATGTAGTTTGTACATTTAATCTTTCTCAATTAACAAAATCAAATATTTTTTTAAATTCTATGTTTGGATTTTTAGAACTTAGTATTCTTAGAGAGGTCGATTCTCCGCCGCCAATTTGCTAATTTAAATAGAAGACAATTCAATTAATTAGTAAATAGTTGGTTTTCCAACATAAATAAATAAATATGTTTAAAAATAAAAATTTCGATTTATCCCATTTTAAAAATGATTTACCTGCCGGTTTGGTAGTTTTTCTTGTAGCATTACCCCTTTGCCTTGGAATAGGCCAAGCTTCTATGCCAGGTGGAGATTTTCTAGGAAAAAATTTAATGACTCCATTTTCTGGCATAATTGCTGGTATAATAGGAGGATTGATAGTAACTTTATTTAGTGGTTCACGATTTGGGGTTAGTGGTCCTGCAGCAGGACTTATTTCAATTGTATTAGTTGCTATTACTGAAATAGGTTTTGAAGCTTTCCTTTTAGCAGTAGTTCTTTCAGGTATTATTCAACTTCTTCTAGGAGTTTTTCGCTTGGGAGTAGTTGGTTATTTTATTCCAGCTTCAGTAATTCATGGGATGTTAGCAGCGATAGGAATTACACTTATAATGAAGCAAATACCTCATGCCTTGGGGGTTGATAGTGATCCAGAGGGTGATTTAGCATTTGAACAAGTTGATGGTCAAAATACCTTCTCTGAAATCTTTTTCAGTTTCGATCACTTGGCCTTAGGTGCATTGTTAATTTTCTTGGTTTCTATGTTGATTCTTTTAGTTTGGGAACTGCCATTAGTTAAGAAAAATGATAAATTAAAGTTAGTTCCAATTGCATTATTTGTTGTAGTTATAGGTTCATTTTTAAATTATCTTTTTGGTACAGGTAGTGGTAAATTGTATTTAGAATCGTCACATTTAGTTCAGCTACCGAAAGCTTTGACAACTTATGACTATAAAAACTTACTTGTCAGTCCTGATTTCTCAGCTTTAGGTGAAAAGAAAGTCTATATATATGCCGTTACTTTAGCTCTAGTAGCCAGTATTGAAACTTTACTATGCTTGGAAGCCACAGACAAATTAGACCCTGATAAAAACATTTCACCTAACAATAAAGAGTTAAAAGCTCAGGGTATTGGAAATATTATTTCTGGTCTTCTTGGCGGGTTACCAATTACCATGGTCATTGTTAGAAGCTCAGCAAATATAAATGCTTATGCTAAAACACAGTTTTCTGCTTTTTATCATGGAATATTTTTATTGGGAAGTGTCTTTTTATTCCCATCTTTGTTAGAGATGATTCCACTATCATCTTTAGCTGCAATTTTAATCGTTATAGGTTTTAAGTTAGTCAAAATCAACAGTATCATTAGGTTGTTTAAAACAGATTGGGAAAATGGATTGGTTATTGTTGTAACGATAATTGCAGTTTT
>CENJ01170342.1_pt1 | contig 22207 bp, 27 predicted proteins | sample 356161 | NCBI WGS metagenome assembly CENJ01 (sample SAMEA2619531, study PRJEB7988) | marine metagenome | biome: marine biome (ENVO:00000447); feature: surface water layer (ENVO:00002042); material: "saline water (ENVO:00002010), including plankton (ENVO:xxxxxxxx)" | depth 5 m
GCAGCCAGTGGCGGGGTGAGATTGTGGTCGCCGAGTTTGACGCCACCAAGAACATCACTGAATCCGTGGGCCGAGCCATGGATGTGGAGGCAAGCAAGGCGCGTCACCAAGACATCATCGCCCTGATCGGCGAGAGTACCGAGTTTTTGCCCCGAGCCCGAAGGGACTTTGATGCCGTGGTCGCGTTAACACGACCGAACGAAACCCTGGGCCTCGTGCCTGCGCTTAAGTTTCACTTTGCTGACCAGATGCCGGCCTATGTCGGCTCTCAGGCCATTCGGGGTATCGACAAAACGGCCCTCGCGGGCTTCACCGCCCTGGAGATGCCTATCCTGGCAGCCGCTAACGGGCCGTCTGCGGTGCTGAACGATACCTACGCGCTCTCGGATAATCCGCTGGCGGAACTCTATGCCCTGGGTCTCGACGCCTACCAGCTTGGCACTTGGCTTTCTTGGTTGGAGCAAAATCCCACCGCCCGCGCCGAACTGGGCACCATTGCTATAGATGGGGCGACCGGGCAGCTGCGCTTGACGCCCTCGGGCCGAGTACAGCGCACCCCAACCCGCACGCGTATCGACTATCGCGGTAACCTGCGGGCGCTTTCCCGCTCGCCCTAGGCCGTGGATCCAACCTATGTGGGTCACCTGATGGAGAGCGGGGCAAAGCTGTTCCTAATGGCCCATGGTCTTTCCTTCCTTGAGCGCAATTATCGTTGCCAAGCAGGAGAGATTGATCTGATCATGCGGCATACCGTCGACGGGCATCAGCAGCTGGTATTTGTTGAAGTTCGCTTCCGACGTTCTACCGCCCATGGCCATCCCAATGAAACCGTTGGCGCCGATAAGAGGAATAGAATACGACGCACGGCCGAGTACTATCTGATGTCCCACCCAGGCCTTCGATTCATGACGATGAGATTTGACCTAGTAGCCATATGTTGGCGAAACTACCCGCGTATTTCTTGGCTGCAGGGCGCATTTGAATGATCAACAGAGCAACCTTGACGGCATCTAGAGTTCGACTCTGCGCCAGCTTGCTATTCGTCTTTGCTGGCGGCCTGGCTGGGTGTACCAATAATCCTGAGTCTCAAAGAACACCGGGCACGCTGATTGACGATACGGCTCTAGGCTTTGTTATCGAGAGAGAGATTCGCGCCTCGGACGAGGGATATGAAGGCGCCCACCTTAGCGTGACGGTTTTCGATGGCTTGGTCTTGTTACTGGGCCAGGTGCCTACCGAGGCGCTGCGCGCAAATGCTGTTCGGGTCACCGAGAGCCTTTACAAGGTCGACCCAGGCAATGTTCATAACCACCTTTCCGTAGACGGGCCTATTTCTATGCTGGCGAGGACTAACGACAGCGTTCTGACCACCAAGGTCAAGGCGCGTTTGCTGGTCGCGGCGAATGTTCCGGGCGGTAAGATTAAGGTCAAAACTGAAAACGGCATCATCTATCTGTTGGGGCGGGTCACGCGAGAAGAGGCCGAACAGGCCGCTTTGGAGACCCAGAAGGCATTTGGCGTTCGGCAGATTATTAAAGTTTTTGACTACCTGGACGGCCCAGAGCCGACTTAGGGACGCGCGCTATACCAGACGTAGAGAGGGCTTGCCCTTTGTCGGTGGGTCGCCGTCAGGATCGTCTTCGCTGTTCTCGCCGCTCTTAACTTGTGCGCTTCGTTGATCGATGGCCTCGCGAGCCTGCTCTCCGTTCAAGAGGTCCTCATCTTCAAAGGCCAGCCCCTGTCCGGTATCTCTACAGTAAATGGCGCGAATGCTCGCTATGGGCAGAGAGACCTCAAAGCCGCGCCCGCCAAAACGGCCGTTGAACATGATGAAGTCGTCTCCCAGGTGGAGGTCTCTGACGGCCTGGGGGGAGATATTGAGCACCATCTGCCCATCCTTGACGTGCTCCATAGGAACGATGACACCGGGCACTTCTGCATCGACTAAGATGTTGGGGACTTCTCCGCTGTCGACGATCCAATCATAAAGAGCCCTTAACAAATAAGGGCGGCGAGCCTTCACTCACGCATCTCCATTTCTGCCTCTGTGAGACTCGCTCGGAAGGCATCCCTTTCAAAAATCGCATGCATATATTTATGCAGCGCGCGGGTGGACTTCTCGGGCAGGGCAATCCCCACTTCTTTAAGACGCCAAAATATCGGCGCGACGCAGCAATCCACCAAGGAGAGCTCCTCATTCATAAAGAAGGGCTTTTCAGAAAAGATCGGCGAGATTGCGATGATGCTCTCCCGAAGCTCCTTACGGGCCTTGGTTAGAACGGTCTCTCGGCCCTTACCAGCCATTAACAAGTCAAGGCGCGTACTCCACTCCTTCTCTACCCGCGTAATCCACAGTCGCGATAGTGCTCGCTGCACAGGATAGACGGGAAGCAGAGGTGGGTGAGGAAATCGCTCGTCCAGATACTCCATGATGACATTCGCTTCATAGAGTACGAGATCACGATCCGCGAGCGTCGGCATGGTGCCATAGGGGTTCAGTTCGGCCAGGTCCTCAGGCTCCTTTCCAGGAACCACGTCGACTAAGTCTGCGGTTACCCCCTTTTCCGCCAGCACCATACGTACTCGGTGGGAGTAATGGTCGCGCGCATTGGAAAATAGCGTCATGGCTGAACGCTTGGTCACTATACTCATCTAGCAATACATCCTCTTTTTCGAGGCCATTCAACGCTCGTTTCCGAACCTTAGTGGCCGCCTACGTCTTTCCAATACTCTCGATTGAGTAGGTAGGTAAAACACCCGAGAATGATGAGAAATAATAAAACGTAGATTCCAATACGCTGACGATCAAGGCGCGAGGGCTCACTGACGTAGTATAGGAAGTTAGTTAGATCATAGGTCGCCGACTTGAATTCTTCAGTCGTCATCGTCCCCGTCCCATTGTCCACCGCGAGGTGGTCGCAATGTCCCTCTGCACAGACCTCTCTCTGTACGCCTTGAAGCTCCAGCAATACGTTGGGCATACCAACGTTTGCGAAGACCTTATTGTTCACACCGAGGGGTCGGTCCTCATCCACATAAAAGGTGTTGAGGTAGTTATAAACCCACTCGGGGCTCCGAACCCGTGTCACCATCGTCAAATCTGGGGGCGACGCACCAAACCAATCCTTGGACGCAGCTCGGGGCATCGCGTTCGTAATGAGACCCCCTATTTTTTGGCCGGTAAAGACTAGGTTTTTTAGAGCAATGTCGTGAGGAATAGCCAAGTCGTCAGCTGTTCTCTCGTACCGCTGAAACTGCAGCGAGTGACAGCCCAAGCAGTAGTTCGCATAAAGTTTAAAGCCGTTCTGCAGGCTCGGCATGTTCTGGAGATCGCCTTTGAAGGACTCCATGGGCCAGGTCGACGCGCTGGCGGCCCAAGCAGGCCCCTGGCAAACAAGTAGCAGTACAAGCAGAAGCTTCTTCATCCGGTCACCCTCTCCGGTTCAGGTTTCGTTTGCTCAACCCGCGTGTACCAGGGCATCAGCACAAAGTAGGCAAAATAAATTGCGGTGCATATCTGTGCGGCGATGGTCCCCGCCTTGGAAGGCGCCTGGGTCCCGAGGTAGCCGAGAATGAAAAAGCTGATCACGAACATCGTGAGCATGGCCTTGGACAATCTACCCTTGTAGCGGATCGACTTGACCGGGCTTCGGTCCAGCCAGGGTAGCACTGCCGGGATAACGATCGCGCCTACCATCACGACGAAGCCCCAGAACTTCGCAGGCAATCCTAGGAAGGGGTAAGTGGCTGCACGGAGCATGGCGTAGAAGGGCGTGTAATACCAAACCGGCGCGATGTGATCCGGTGTCTTCAGTGGATCCGCCATTTCAAAATTTGGTTTTTCTAGGAAATAGCCGCCCATTTCAGGGGCGAAGAAGACCACTGCACAAAAGATGAATAAGAAGACCACCGTCGCATGAATGTCATGGATCGTGATGTAAGGGTGAAAGGCGATGCCGTCCAGGGGAACGCCATTTTCGTCTTTGTTCTTCTTAATCTCGATCCCGTCGGGATTGTTTGACCCCACGTGATGCAGAGCGACGATGTGAACAAAAACAAGCATCACTAGCACAAGCGGCAAAGCAATGACATGCAGCGCAAAGAACCGATTAAGCGTGGTTTCCGACATCAGGAAATCACCTCGGATCCACTCCATTAAATCCGGCCCGATAACTGGAATTGCGCCAAAGAGCGAAACAATGACCTGAGCGCCCCAGTAAGACATGTTGCCCCAAGGCAGCAGGTAGCCGAGGAAGCCCTCTGCCATCAGGGCAATAAAGATCGCCATTCCAATGAGCCACAGCAGCTCTCTGGGCCCCCGATAGGATCCGTAGGCCAGCGCTCGATACATGTGCGCGTAGACGACAATAAAGAAAAATGACGCGCCGGTAGAGTGGAGGTAGCGAATCAGCCAGCCATACTCCACGTCTCTCATAATGTACTCAACCGAGGCAAAGGCGCCGGCGCCGCTTGGGACGTAATTCATAGTCAACCAGAGCCCGGAAAGGAGCTGCATGATCAGTACGATCATGGACAACCATCCGAAGTAATACCAAAAGTTTACATTTTTCGGCGCGTAGTACTTTGAAGCATGATATTCAATGGTTTCCGTAGCGGGGAAACGAGCATCTATCCAGTTCATCAATCCAGTCCCGGACTGGGACTCTTGAGGCTTCGTCTTTTCCATTTAGCGATACACCTTAGCCAATAATAATTACGGAGTCAGATTCAAACCTGTAGGGAGGAACCTCCAAATTATCTGGAGCCGGAACCCCCTTGACCACTCGACCCGCCAGATCAAATTTCGATCCGTGGCAGGGGCAGAAGAATCCGCCCTGGCCGGTGTCTTCAAAATTGTTGCTAACGACATGCTTCGGCGAGCAGCCGAGATGCGTGCAGATGCCCAGGTAGACGCCAATCTCGGGACGCTCTGAGCGCCAAGCGTTGGCTGCAAAATCGGGCTGTTGCTCGGGATTCACCGAATCGGGGTCCGCCAGTTCCGCGGTATCCACTTTCAGCGCGTCAATGGTTGCCTTATCTCGTGCAACGATAAAAATGGGCTTCCCTCTCCAGGCGACAATGGGACTCAGCATTTCGCCTGGGGCAAGCTTAGAAACGTCCACCCTCACCGGGGCGCCCAGGGCCCGAGCTTTAGCGCTAGGCGTCCAATACATAACAAAGGGCCAAGCGGCCCCCACCGCGCCTACAGCACCGACTGCCGATGTGGCTTGAATCAAAAAATAGCGTCGGCTTGAGCTAGCCGCTTCCCCAGCCTCTTGAGAGGCGTCCCTGACTACATCGCCATCACTCACGACGTTTCGCTCCCTTAAATTGCCAATAACCGTATATTGAATGAACGCGTATGGGGGGCGGAACCGCTAGTTGGGTCAGGCTTCGGAAAAACCCCTTGCCTGTCTCAGCGGTGTGTTGCCAGCAGCAGCGGTACCTTTCCTGCCACCTTGCTCTGCCCCGAGCGCGGGAATTTTAGCACAAAGGTCGTCGCGGAGACGAATTCCTCGGCACCTAGGTCTAAATAAAGTAGTCGTAAAAGACTAGCGCTTGGAGAACTGCGGACGCTTGCGTGCTTTTCGGAGACCGATTTTCTTACGTTCGACAGCCCGTGCATCCCGCGTCAAGAACCCTGCCTGGCGCATGGATTGACGAAGACTCTCGTCATAGTCAACTAACGCCCGAGCGATTCCCAATCGGATGGCTCCAGCCTGACCAGAATTTCCTCCGCCACGAACCGTCACTTTGACGTCGATGTTATCCATCATATCCACGACTTCCAGCGGTTGGCGCACCACCATTCTGGAGGTCTCGCGACCAAAAAATTCGTCGAGGGGCTGTGCATTGACCGTGATGTGGCCATTGCCTTTGGCAATGAATACCCTGGCCGTAGAAGTCTTCCTGCGCCCAGTGCCGTAGTTATATTGCGTCATCTAAAGCTCCAAAACCTGCGGTTGTTGCGCCGCGTGGGGATGTTCAACACCCGCATAAACCTTCAGCTTGCGAAACATTGCCCTGCCGAGCGGATTTTTCGGCAACATGCCCTTCACTGCGATTTCGATCATGCGCTCAGGATGCTCTGCTCTCATCTTCTCTACTGAGGTGCTGTGGATTCCCCCTGGGTATCCTGTGTGCCGCCAGTACAGCTTGCCGGTTTCTTTGTTACCCGTAACGCGTACCTTGTCCGCGTTGACCACGACGATGTAGTCGCCGGTGTCCACGTGGGGCGTAAATTCGGGCTTATGCTTCCCACGCAGGCGGCTTGCCACCTCAGTGGCCAAGCGACCCAGGGTCTTGTTCTCAGCGTCGATTAACCACCAAGATCGGACAACATCTTGTTCCCGCATGCTTACGGTTTTCATTCTCTGCCTCACCTAGATTCCATGATGGACGAGTGCAAAACGTCGCCCAAAAAAGGGACGCGAATGATAGAGGAGCGTATGCCGCTTTACAACTCGCTTTTAGTGGCCGCCAGGCTCTAACGCGTGATGCGCGCCGGCCAAGTACGCCTCGGACTGCATCTCTAGCAGACGGCTTTGCGTACGCTGAAACTCAAAGACCAAGCGCTCACCCTGATAGAGCTGGGCGATAGCCACTTCCGCCGAGAGGATGAGTTTCACGCCACGGTCATAAAATTCGTCAACCAGACTGATAAAGCGCCGCGCCGCATTCTCATTCTCAGCGGTAAGCACGGGTACATCGCTGATCATGACCGTGGAAAACAAAGTCGCCAGCTCAATGTAGTCATTCTGACTGCGGGGACCCTCGCAGATTTCCTGGAAGTCGAACCACACCACGTCCCCGGCCACTCGCACTGCTCTGAGGTCTCTGTTCTCGATCCTGAGAAGAATATCCTGACGCCCGGGCTCGGTTATCAAGGCTGCATAGAACGCGGCCATGTTTGCGTCTGCGGCGGCACCCAAGGGGTAGTGATACAGCGTCGCCTGCTGCAGCGTCCGCAGACGAAAATCCTGCCCCGACTCAATTTCATGTACGTCACAGTGTGCATAGAGCAGGTCTATTGCCGGCAAGAATCGAGCCCGCTGCAGGCCGTTCTGATAGAGATTCTTAGGCTCCACGTTAGATGTGGCCACCAGTACGACCCCCCTATCGAACAGCGCCTTCATCATTTCGCCCAAAATCATCGCATCGCCGATATCACTGACGAAGAACTCATCAAAGCACAGAACGTCCCCTCGTTTGGCAAGTTCATCCGCCACGTGTTCAAGCGGATTCGCTCTGCCCGCATATTTCCCTAGACCCTGGTGAACACGACGCATGAACCGATGAAAGTGCATGCGCTGCCGGCGGTTCGATGGAAGGCAGGCACAGAACTGGTCCATCATCATCGTCTTGCCGCGGCCGACACCACCCCAGAGATAAAGACCCTTGAGCGGAGAAGGCTGGGGCGTTGCCCGGAACAACGAGCGCACGCTGTCCAAAAGGCCTAGAGGCTTGGGTTTTTCAGAAACTAGGCGGTGAAAGAGCTGATCTAACAGCGCGATGACATCGGCCTGGCTCTGGTCAGCGAGGACTTCTCCACTGGCAATCAGAGCACTATAGCTGGACGCAGGAGATGCTGACCCTGCGTTGGTATCCATCGTATTCAAATCAGCCGGCTCATCTATTGCCGCGCACTCGAGCCGCTAGGGCATGGGCTTCCAAGCCCTCCGTGCCAGCCAGCAAATCGGCAGGCCCCGCCAATGCCGAGGCTCCCTCGGGAGAGAGGCGAATCACCGAGCTGCGTTTCTGAAAATCGTAAACCCCCAGGGGTGATGCGAAGCGGGCCGTACCAAAGGTTGGCAGTACGTGTGATGGCCCAGCAAGATAATCGCCAAAGGTCTCCCCTGTGTGCGCGCCAACAAATATGGCGCCCGCGTGCTTAATACCCTCTAGCCAGCGATCCGGCTCAGCCACCGCCAGCTCGAGATGTTCGGGCGCAATTTGGTTTGCCAGCGCCACGGCTTCTTCTCTGTCTCGGCAATGGATTAATGCCCCTCTTTGTTTGAGGGAGGCCTCGATGGTCTCTCGCCGAGACATCTGCGGTAGCCTTGCCGCAATCTCTTGAGCCACCCTCTGTAAAAAGTCTGCATCCGTGGAGATCAAAATGCTCTGGGCAGAGGCATCATGTTCAGCCTGGGAGAACAGGTCCAGCACGGCCCATTCCACCGACGTCGTGCCGTCGGCCAGCACGAGCACTTCGCTGGGGCCAGCAATCATATCGATACCCACCTGGCCAAAGACCTGCCTCTTGGCGGCGGCGACATAGGCATTCCCTGGCCCCACAATTTTATCCACCCTGGGAATCGTTTCCGTGCCGTAGGCCAATGCGCCAACTGCCTGAGCGCCGCCTATGCGGAACACTTTATCTGCACCACCCAAATGCAGGGCGGCCAACACCATGTCGTTTGGTGCCCCGCCAGGCGTTGGGGAAGTGACGACTATCTCGCTCACCCCGGCAACTTTTGCGGGGATAAGCGTCATCAGGACGCTAGAGGGATAGGCGGCATGACCACCCGGAACATAAACGCCCACACGTTCCAGCGCCGAGATCCGCTGGCCCATTTCGTTGTGATATTCATCGGAGATTGTCCAAGAGGGCTCGAGCTGCCGCTCATGGAAGACTCTGATGCGTTCAGCCGCCAGCTCGAGTGCCTGTCGCGCCTCTGCATCAATTCTCCGCCAGGCATCCTCTAAAACAGACGGGGCAATCATCAGGTCCTCTATACTCGATGCGGCATGACCATCGAATTTTTGGGTCAGCGCGAGTAACGCCGCATCGCCGCCACGCTTGACCTGCTGGAGGATGTTGTCGACGTCCGCGTCAACGCCGCCCCCGACCACATCCCACTGCAGCAGTTCCTCCAGCTGAGAAGAGAAATCAGCATCCTCGCTGTTAAGGACCCGCATCGCTGAGAGCTCGGCTTCGCTCATAACGGCACGCCCTCGGGGGGAACTGCCTGGTTTTCCTCGATTGAGTCCAGATTCACCACGGCATCAAGCTGCTGGATGAGGTCCTGCACCTCGCTAAACTTGGTTTTCATAGAGGCTCTGTTGACGATTAAGCGCGTGCTGATATCGCATATTTTCTCCAGGGGCGTAAGCCCGTTCGCGCGCAGGGTATTGCCGGTATCCACAATGTCTACAATGCAGTCTGCGAGCCCGAGCAGCGGGGCAATTTCCAATGCGCCGGAAAGCTTGATTAGGGAAACCTGGCGGCCCTGGCCCTGATAGTAGTGCCGAGCAATGTTCATGAACTTAGTCGCGACTCGGAGTACGCCGGGCGGTTCCGCCACATCGACCTGCGCGGCTGTCATCATGGCGCAGCGCCCGATACCCAGGTCGAGTCGCTCATAGAAGCTCATCGCTGAACCATACTCGAGGATCGTATCCTTCCCCGTGATACCCACATCCGCGACCCCGTTTTCCACGTAGGTGGGCACGTCGGCCGAGCGCGCAATGATCAAGCGGTGCCCGCCCGTCAGACTGTTAAAAATTAACTTCCGAGATTTATCCGGAGATTCTTCCGGTTGTATCCTGCAGCGAGCCAACAGGGGCAGGCATTCTTCTAAGATGCGGCCTTTGTTTAAGGCGATAACTAAACCCATGCGTTTCTTTATGACTCCACTCTAGTCTTCGTATTTGTCTGCGCTAAGAAATGCGACGAACTTTTGCGCCAAGCTGCGCCAGTTTTTCTTCAATGGTCTCATAGCCGCGATCGATATGATAAATGCGATCAATAATCGTTGTGCCAGAAGCCGCCAGAGCTGCAATCACCAAACTAGAGGACGCTCGCAAGTCTGTCGCCATCACCGGCGCGGCCCTGAGCCGACTGACGCCTTGAATTACCGCGGTCGTGCTGCCGTGGAGTTCGATCTTGGCACCAAGGCGGTTCAACTCGTGTACGTGCATAAACCGATTCTCAAAGATGTTTTCCTTAATCGTCGACGTGCCCTCGGCGACCGCATTCATGGCCATGAACTGGGCCTGCACATCTGTGGGGAAACCCGGATAGGGAGAGGTTTCTATGTCCACGGCTCGCGGCCGAGCGCCGCCCATGTCCAACCTTATTTGATTGTCGTCCCAGGCAATGTGGGCCCCCGCCTGCTGCAGCTTCTCAAGCACTGCACCCAAGGTATTCGCCTCGGCGTCACGCAACGTAATGCTACCCCCGGTGGCCGCCGCCGCAATGAGATAGGTCCCTACTTCCACGCGATCGGGCATCACCCGATAGCTGCCGCTGCCCAGGGCATCTACACCCTGCACTTCTATTGTCGAGGTTCCGTGACCTGTGACCTTGGCGCCGACCTCGTTGAGAAAGTTGCCTAAATCCACGATCTCGGGTTCACAGGCCGCATTAAATAAGCGCGTTGTGCCGTTGGCAAGACAGGCGGCCATCATGATGTTCTGGGTGCCACCTACCGTCACCAGGTCCATATAAATATCGGTGCCCTTCAGCCCATGGGGTGCCTCGGCCAGCACGTAGCCGTCTCTGACCTCTACGCTCGCGCCCAGGGCCTCAAACCCTTTGAGATGCTGATCAACAGGCCGAGAACCAATGGCACAACCCCCGGGAAGAGACACCTCTGCCCTGCCGAATCGCGCAAGGAGGGGGCCCAAGACCAAAAACGAAGCCCGCATGGTTTTCACTAATTCATAGGGTGCCCGAAGCTGCATTAGCGTTTTAGCCGCGACCTGGACCCGAAGCTTCTCGTCGATCATGACTTCGACGCCAAGGCAGGCCAACAGTTCAATCATGGTGGTGACATCATGCAGGTGGGGCGCATTGGCGATCACGACCGGCTTCTCTGTCAGCAGCGTGGCAGCAAGTATCGGTAGCGCCGCATTTTTTGCGCCAGAGACTTTTATGGAACCCGCGAGGGTCGGTCCACCTTCGATCTGCAGCTTATCCATCGACTGATCTAGGCCGGCACCGAAGCACGAATAGTGACCGCATGCAGCGAGCCATCTGCAATAAAATCCTCAATACAACCATATACGGCCTGCTGCCTTTGCACTCGATTCATCTGGTTAAACCGCTCGCTTACGACTTCAATCGTCGCGCGATTACCCTCGACCTGCACCTGAACCTGGGCATCCGGGAAGGCTTCAGAAACTCTTTTCTGCACTTGTTCTTGCATCATACTTACCTATCAATCGCCGTTACCCATGTCGGGCTGCGCTATGTTACTCAAATCAGGCGCGTACCGTGCGATATTTAAGCGCCAGCATCCATACCCAGGGCTGCCCCAAGGGAAACCGGTGTTTTGCTATCTGTATTCTCATTCTGCCTCGCTTGGCGAAGACGCTGGGAAAGACTAAGCTCCGCCAACGAGCAATGATTTAGGTAAGGCCATCACACCGCTCGCATAAGTAATGCTGCCGGAACCTGATCAAAAGCGCCTGTTGCGCCATGCTAAAACGACCCATGATCACGACAGCACAAAAGCATAAGACAAGGATACCGGTTTCATGTGGCTCGAATTAACCCTATTAATTGTTGGCTTTGTCGCGCTGATCTGGAGCGCCGATAAGTTTTTAGCAGGCGCTGCGGCCACCGCGGCGAATTTTGGTGTCTCAAAAATGCTGATTGGGCTGACCGTTGTTTCTATCGGCACCTCTGCACCAGAAATCGTTGTCGCCGTCATGGCCGCGTTAGAAGGTAATCCACTCCTCGCCATCGGCAACGCCATTGGGTCCAATATTGCCAACATCGGCCTGGTGCTGGGTATTGCTGCCATCATCACGCCCCTCTCCTTTTCGCAGACTGTTCGCAAAAGAGAACTGCCCTGGCTGCTTGGGGCGACCTTCCTCGCCGTCGCGTTGATGTTCGATAAATACCTCGGTTTTACGGACAGTTTGATTCTGCTCTTAGGCCTTAGCTATATCCTTTGGCGGCTCTTCAAATCTCAGCAGGATGTGGAGGTAGAGGACGACCCCATCGAGGATGAACTCGCCGAGCTGCCAGAACTCACCCGTGGCAGGGGCTTGCTGTGGTTACTCATCGGCCTCGCCGTACTGTTAGGAGCCGCGCAGCTGCTTGTCTATGCCGCGACCACCATCGCGCTAAAGCTAGGCGTGAGCAGCATGTTTATCGGTCTGACCATTGTGGCAATCGGGACCAGCTTGCCGGAGCTGGCGGCCACCGCAGGCTCTGCCATGAAGGGCTATTCCGATATCGCCATCGGCAACATCGTCGGATCCAACATTTTAAACATCCTCGCAGTACTCGCCGTCCCTGGCCTAATTGCCGGCTCTTCTCTGGATTTTGCGGCACTTTGGCGAGATGCCGGCATGATGCTGGCGCTAACGCTGATGTTGGCTTTCTTCGCCTACGGCATCAATTCTCGTGCCGTGATCACCCGCTTTGAAGGTTCCGTCCTGCTGATGGCATGGGTTGGCTATAACCTCCTCTTGGTGTTTCAGGCGCGATGACCGATCACCCTAAAATCAACGAATCTGCCTCGCAGGTAAGAGGCGTTGTTTTGGACGTCGACGGCGTCTTAACCGATGGCCGCATCATCTACGCCGATAACGGCTCAGAAGCCAAACAGTTTCATGTTCGAGATGGGGCGAGCATCAAGCTCCTAGCGGCGAACGGCATCCCCGCCGCCATCATCACGGGTAGGCGGTCCGAGGTTGTTTCAAGGCGGGCAAAGGAATTGGGCATCAGCCACGTGATACAGGGTGCCGCTAATAAACCCGATGCTCTGAGTCAATTGATCAGCGAAGGGTTTCCTGACGAAGGCCTCTGCGCAATCGGCGACGATATTCAGGACCTAGCTCTCTTCGACCACCCGGCTGTCTGCCTCACCGCAACGGTTGCCGACGCACACCCAGCGGTCAGGCAAGCGGCGGACATGATTACCTTAGGCGCGGGCGGGAGCGGGGTCGTCGTCGAATTAGCTGAAGTTCTCCTCAGGGCGCAGGGAAAGTGGCCCTTCGTTGAATCATGACCGAGCAATCCCCGGTTGAATCGTCGGCACGCAAACAGCGCCAGTGGCCTGTCTTGGTCTTCGCGGCCATGCTGCTTTTGCTTGGCTTAGAGGCGCTCAATCGATTTGTTGGAACCTCTAGCCTGCCTGAAGCCTTAACGGCCGACACGAGAACCGACCGGGATGAGCCGGATAGCCGCGCCACCGATATTCGCTATCAAATTTTCGACAAGCAGGGAGAGCTTCGTTACCGAGTCCAGGCAGCGACGATGCTTCAGTTTCTTGATGATCGACAGGTTCAGCTAACCTCGCCCTATGTCGCTCTCCGTGCGGGGTTGGACACCACGTGGAATATCCAAGCGAAGCGTGGCACCGTGTTACGCACGCAGAATGATCGCGACGAGGTAGAGGATGAAATGCGCTTGGTGGAAAACATTCTAGTCACGAGAAGCCAAGGCCCACAGGGCGCAGCGGACCTGATTGAACTGCGCGGTTCGACCTTAACGGTCTGGCCCCAACGACAGCGGGCGCAAAGCACAAATCCAATCACGGTCACCACCTCTCTTTTTCGCACCGAAGCCCCTGGGCTTGAAATTGACCTGAATTCAAACGTCCTGCGCTTTCCCGCGCGCTCGGGACGCCGCGTCATCACCAGGGTATTGTTATGACCATGAGACCTTCGCGCATAACTATTGAATTCTGCATCACAGAGTCTAAGCGATTGGCAACCTGTCTTCGGGTGCTAATCGCCGCCAGCCTCTGCGGTGTCGCTCCGTGGGCACCCGCCGCCGCTGGGGGCGAGCTTCTGGTTGATGGGGCGACTGCCGTCTACGATGGAAAAACCAACACCATTAGCTACTCGGGCGGCGTAGAGGCCAGTCTCGAGGGCATGCGTTTGCAGGGCGATCAACTGGTGGTGCAAATGGTCGATGAAGTGGCGACAAGCATTACCACCGTTGGCGAGCCAGCACGCTTCATCAAAGACGTGGATGCGCCAAGGGAAGAAGGAACCCGGGCCAGAGCCACCACCATTGTCTACTACCCCCGTAAAAATACCCTTGAGCTAAAGGGCCAAGCGGTTTTAACGCAGGGAAACAATGAAATTGCGAGCCCTTCGATCCGCTACAACATCGAAGAGGATGCCGTTCAAGCAGGCGGCGACGCTGGGGCAAGTGATCAACGGGTACGCATTCAGCTCAACCTACCCGAACAGGCGCGCTCGGATGAAGAGCCTCCCTCCGATAAGGGACGGCAATGAAGCTGAGCGCCAGATGCCTTCGCAAATCCTATCGCGCAACGACGGTTGTCGAGAATGTCTCCCTGGAGGTTACCCAAGGCGAGATTGTTGGCCTGTTGGGGCCAAACGGTGCGGGCAAGACAACTTGCTTTCATATGCTGGTCGGTCTCATCCGAGCTGATGAAGGCAATATATCCATCGGTGAACAAGACTTAACGACAGCCGCTGTTGATCGCCGGGCGAAAGCGGGCCTGGGCTACCTGCCTCAAGAAGCAAGCGTGTTTAGAGGTCTCTCCGTCAGCGACAACCTGCGCGCCACCCTCCAGCTCAATGAAGCCCTGAACCCGGATCAACAGCAAAGGCGCCTCGAAGCACTCTTGGCCGAATTCGGCCTTACCTCGATTCAGAACACCCTGGGCCATCGCCTGAGTGGGGGGGAGCGACGACGGCTCGAGATCGCTCGCGCCCTGGCCACGGACCCGGCGTTCATTCTACTCGACGAGCCCTTTGCTGGCGTCGATCCAATATCCGTTAAAGACATCAAGAGTGAGATCAACGACCTCTCCCGGCGGGGTATCGGGATTCTCATTACTGACCATAATGTTCGGGAAACGCTCGATATTTGCCATCGCGCGTACATCGTTCACCAAGGCAGTATCATCGCCCAGGGTTCCCCCACCGAAATTTTAGATAGCTCGATCGTGAGAAAAGTATATCTTGGCAATGAATTTTCCAGTCAATAAGGAAATTCTGAGCAAAGGGACAAAATAACGTGGCGATAAAGCAGTCTCTCTCCGTCAAACTAGGTCAGCAGCTCAAAATGACCCCGCAGCTGCAGCAGGCCATTAAGCTGCTGCAGCTTTCTTCCCTGGAGCTTAGTCAGGAAATACAGGCAGCCCTGGACAGCAATCCCATGCTTGAGGTGGACGAAGAATGGTCTGAAACCCCCGAGCAAGACGGCCAGGAGAAAAGCGAACACAAAGAGACCGAGAGCGAGGGAACGACAGAGCCAGCCTCCGACCCGGAGTACGGCATGGAGGGCTTCGAATCCCCCCCCGAGCAAGAAATAAGCGAACTCATCGCCTCTCCCATCGGCGACGATATCCCCGTTGACTCCAACTGGGATGACGTCTACCCCCAAGCTCCTGCCCCGGCCAGCAGTGACAACGATTTTGATCCCGGCAGCAGCGGCACGGCAGAAACCCTGGAATCCCATCTGCTGTGGCAGCTGAACCTGACCCCTTTCGCACCCGCCGACCGCATTATCGCGCTCGCGATCATCGACGCCATTAACGATGAAGGCATGTTAACGGCCACCCTTGAAGAAATTCAGGCCGCCATCGCGCCCCATGCGGAAAGAACCCTCAGCGAGACCACGCCAGACGAGACGATAGACGAACCGCCGAGCTTGGCAGAAATTGAACAAATCCTGCGCAGAATCCAGAAATTTGATCCCATCGGAGTAGCGGCTCGGGATCTGCGGGAATGCCTGCTGATTCAACTTGATAGCCTTGCCACAGAGACGCCTTGGCTCGAGGAGGCACAGGAGGTTGTCCGGAACTTCCTGGATTTGTTGGGATCGAAAGATTTTGCAGCCCTCGTGCGCCAGACCAAACTCACTGAAAACGAGCTCAGCCAGGTCGTGGCCCTGATTCGCACGCTGCAGCCACGCCCAGGCCTTGCGCTAAGTGATCAGGACTCGGGATACGTCACGCCAGATGTCACCGTACGCAAGGTCAGCGGCCGTTGGCTGGTAGAGCTAAACCCTGAGACCCTCCCTAAACTCAGGATTAATAACACCTACGCAAGCTGGGCTAAATCCGCGATGCCGGGAAAGGATAAGGAGTTCCTAAATAACAACCTTCAGGAGGCTAAGTGGTTCTTAAAGAGCCTGCAGACGCGACACGATACCCTGCTCAAAGTCGCCACTCAGATCGTTACCGTGCAGCGTGACTTTCTTGAGCACGGCCCGGAATCCATGCGTCCTTTAATCCTCGCGGATATCGCAGAACAGGTCGATCTTCACGAATCAACGATATCTCGGGTCACGAACCGGAAATATCTCGCCACGCCCAGAGGGTTGTTTGAACTGAAATATTTCTTCTCATCCCATGTCGGCACATCTGCTGGCGGAGAAGTTTCGAGCACAGCGATCCGGGCAATCATTAAAAAGTTAATGGCTGAAGAAAATCCGCGCAGACCATTGAGTGATAGCAAAATCGCGGCAATACTGGGCGAACAAAATATAAAGGTTGCTCGGCGCACGGTGGCTAAATACAGAGAATCGCTCTCTATTCCGCCATCCAATGAGCGGAAGCAGCTGATCTAACACCCCGGAGAGGAGTGCTAATTAAGAAAACCCGATGAGAGACCACTCACGCGCTCCTACGGCGCAAGGAACAGGCCATGCAACTAAATATAACGGGGCATCATTTAGACCTCACGGAACCCTTAGCCAACCATGTCCGCGAGAAGTTTGACAAGCTGCAACAGCTGCATACTCAGATCACCCATGTTCATGTAATCTTGAGCGTTGAAAAACTAGCGCATAGGGCAGAGGCTACCGCCCGCGTTACCGGGGCAGAACTTTTTGCGAATGCGGATGCTGAGGATATGTACTCGGCGATAGACCTCCTGACGGATAAGATGGTGCGCCAGGTTGTTAAGCACAAAGAAAAAGCGGTAGCGCGCCAAAATGGCGACCAATATCGCAGCGACCATCACTGATCCCAACGACATACCGAGACACCCTGATCAATGACCCACATTTCAGAACTGCTCGATCCAAGGCTCGTTCGCTGCCGGTTTCCGATCAAAAGCCGCAAACGTCTGCTGCAGGCCATCGCCGAGGCAATCACTGAAGACAGCCTGGAAAACGAAGGTGCCGCCGTTGACGCCTACGAAGCCTTGATGGAACGAGAAAGGCTGGGCAGCACGGGCCTGGGTCAGGGCGTGGCTATCCCCCACTGTCGAATGCCAGTGCCCCATATGCGAGGCATGCTGCTCACGTTGGATGCACCCATTGACTATGAGGCCAGCGATGGCGTCGACATCGACTTGGTCTTTGTGTTGGTGGTCCCAATTAAGGAAACGCGGCTCCACATAGAGGCGCTCAAACGACTCGCAACGATCTTCAACGAAGAGAGCAACTTAGCGCAGCTGCGCGCTGCACCCTCAGCCGCCGATCTACTCGCGACCTTTCGCAAGCTAGACGAAGCCGAGGATGACCATTCTAAGTTTGCTAGCCAGTCCGCATGAACTTGATCATTCTCAGCGGCAGGTCTGGGTCCGGGAAATCCACGGCCCTGAGAACCCTCGAGGATGCCGGCTTTCGCTGTATAGATAACTTACCCGTGAGTTTGTTGGAGCCGCTCATGCTCGCACATCGCAACTCGCTCCAGGCAAAAGAACTTGATCTCGGCGTCTGTATCGATGCTCGGAGTGGCGACTTAGACAAATTCCCGGAGATCCTCGCCAGGCTCAAGCTAGAAGACGTCAATATTCAGATCATCTACCTTGATGCTCACAGCCCGACCCTGGTAAAGCGCTTTAGCGAAACGCGACGCCGACACCCGCTCACCAGTGCTGATGTGGACCTGCAGCAAGGGATCGACATGGAAGCACGTATTCTGGCTTCTGTTGCGGACCTGGCCACGCTGACTCTCAACACGACTGAGATATCAGATAAAGAACTCAGCCAGCTGATTATCGATCGGGTTCTGGAAAGGCAGGATTCTTCCATCAGCCTTCTCTTCAGGTCCTTTGGCTATAAACGCGGCGTGCCAGTGGATGCCGACTTTGTCTTTGACCTGCGATGTTTACCCAATCCACATTGGGAAATTTCGCTCCGTCCGCTGACCGGGCTTCATGCCGAAGTCGCGGCTTATCTCGGCAATCAACCCCGCGTATTGGATATGCTAGAAGAAATCTCATCCGCTCTAAGCCTTTGGGTGCCGCGCTTTGTCGACCATGACCGCATGTACATGACCATTGCGCTAGGCTGCACTGGAGGCCAGCATCGCAGCGTGTTCTTTGCTGAACAGCTGGCCACTAGATTTACCGCGAACTATGACAACGTGCTCGTGAGACACCGAGAGCTGGAGCGCAACACGCGCGTTAAAGATTAGGTTAGGCGCGCTCTAATTCGGCCTGACCCAGACCTGGGTTAGGGCTAGAATGCCTAATATTTGGGTAGCGTGACTGACTATGACCGTGCAAGCGACCATCACCATTGTTAATCCGCTGGGGCTCCACGCCAGAGCTGCATCGAAATTCGTAGATCTAGCCAAACACTTTGCCGCCGACGTCACCGTGATCGCCGAAGATGGGTCTGAGGCGGATGGGAAGCGGATCATGAATCTGCTGATGCTGGGCGCGCCCATGGGCACGACCGTTGAAGTGGTTGCCAGCGGCACAGACGAGGCAGATGCCCTGCTCGCGCTCACCAAACTTATTCAAAATGGCTTCGACGAGCTAGCGAATCCGTGAGCGCCCTCGATTCAGAAACCACGGAAGGCCTGCCCTCGACGCGTCTGTTCGAAATTGGACGGCAAAGCACCGAAGAAATACAGGTGTTGCTGGCGTCACTGAGACCCGCCGAGATAGCGCATGCGATTGAGTCCAACCGACCAACCACCCGCCAAGTCATTTGGCGTCTGCTGGATGGGGAAACGCGACATCAAAGCCTCCAGCACCTGCATGAGGACGTTCGAGCTGAATTTCTGGAAGAAATGGATACCGCACAGTTGGTCGCTGCGGCGGAGAATCTGGATACCGATGACTTTGCCGATATCCTTCAGCAACTACCCGACACCATAACCAAGCAGGTTTTAGCTAGCCTTGATGCTAGAGATCGAGCTCGGGTAGAGGCCGTTCTCTCCTACCCTGAGGACAGCGCCGGCGGTTTGATGAATACCGATACCATCACGGTTAGACCCCGTCATGCCGTAGAGTTGGTCATTCGCTACCTGCGTTTAAAACGCGAGTTACCCCAAGCAACCGATGCACTGATTGTCGTGAATAGCCGCGATGAATATGTGGGCGTACTGCCTTTGGCAAAACTGTTGACCGCTGACCCATCGGTCACTGTCAGAGAAATCATGGACAGCGAAGCGCCCGCGATCCTGGTCGATGAACCAGATACCGCCGTGGCGAGAAAGTTCTCCGAGCGCGATTTGATCTCAGCACCGGTCGTGGACGCCGAGGGATTTTTGCTGGGTCGTATCACCATTGATGATGTCGTTGATGTCATCTTAGAGGACGCCGAAGAGGCCCTGTTGGCGCCCGCTGGCCTGGACGTAGATGAAGACACCTTCGCGCCCGTGAAAAAAACAATGAGGCGAAGGGCCCTTTGGCTGGGCATCAATCTCATGACGGCTCTCATGGCCGCTGCCGTGATTCACGTCTTCGAGGAAACCATCATCAAAGTGGTCGCCCTAGCGGTGCTCATGCCCGTGATTGCCAGTATGGGCGGTATTGCCGGCACCCAAACCCTGACCCTGGTGATTCGCGGCCAGGCCACGGGTCAGATCGGTCGCAAGAATATCTTTTGGATGCTCAGTCGAGAATTCAATATTGCGGTGCTGAACGGCCTATTATGGGGCTCCGCTGTGGCCCTCGGCGCGGCATGGATATTCTCAGATCCCCTGCTAGGAGCCGTTATCGCCATCGCCATGCTAACAACGATCATCGTTGCGGCGGTTACCGGCAGCCTGCTGCCTGGCTTCCTTAGAAAGCTGAAAATTGATCCGGCCATCGCCGGTGGCGTGGTGCTCACCACGGTGACAGACGTGACGGGATTCTTTATTTTTTTGGGATTAGCAAGCTGGATGTATGCCTAGCACTACTGGCCCGCGATGGTCATACGCTCAATAAGCAGGCTGGGCGACAGGATATTGCCTCGCCTATCAGCGTCGTCACCCATGGCCAAAACATTCAGATACATATCGCGCAGGTTGCCCGCGATGGTCAGTTCGTCCACCGGATACTGAATCTTTCCATCCTCCACCCAATATCCCGCGGCCCCTCGGGAGTAATCTCCGGTCACAGAATTCACGCCCTGGCCCATAAGCTCAGTCACGTACAGGCCTTTGTCCACCCTACTCAGCAAGTTTTCAAAAGATTCGGCAGCGCCCATCAGTTCCAGGTTATGTACTCCGCCAGCATTGCCCGTGGTTGCTCGAGCCAGCTTTTTACCTGAGTAGACCGACAGCGCATAACTGTCCAAGATGCCCTCACTGATAAAGGTGTTCTCGCGCGTGGCAACGCCGTCAGCATCAAAGTAAGCACTACCCAGTGCCTTGGGCCTGAGAGGGTGTTCCTTTAGCGTGAGCCATTTGGGGAGGACTTGTTCTCCCAGGGCGTCGAGCAAGAAAGTAGCCTTGCGGTACTGAGCCGAGCCTCCGATCGCGCCCACTAAATGGCCAATCAAGCCCGCGGCTTGGGGTGCCGCAAACAAGACAGGAAAGCTCCCCGTGGGCGCGCTTCTGGGGGACAGCCTTCCAGCGGTTCGTTTACCAGCAATGCGACCCACCGTGAGGGCATCCTCCATGTCTTGATGGGACCTCGCCTGGGTATACCAATAATCACGCTGCATACCGGAGGCATCCTCGCCAATCAGCACACAGCTCAAACTATGGCGGGTTCCTGCATAAGCGCCAATAAAGCCATGACTATTGCCGTAAACGCGGATGGACTGCTGGGAGCTTACCTCGGCGCCATCAGAGTTTTTCAAACGAGCATCGACGGCTAACCCCGCCGCCTCACAGCCAATCGCAATTTCCGTTGCTGCCTCGGGCGTGATCTCCCAAGGATGATAGAGATCCAGGTCCGCCGCCTGCTCTGGCATTAGCTCTGGTTCAGCAAGACCGGAACACTCGTCGTCTTGGGTATGTCGGGCGATATCTCTCGCTGCGGACACCGTGGCGGCGATAGCTTCTCTGCTGCTATCCGTAGTGCTGGCAGACCCTTTTCGATGCCCGAAATAGAGGGTGATACCAAAGCCACGATCCTGATTGAATTCAAGGTTTTCCAGCGAGCCCTTGCGAACGCTGACGCCTAAACCCTGATCCATACTGACCGACACCTCCGACTGATCCGCGCCCTGGCGACGCGCCTCTTTCAGAATATCCTCGACCAAGGTTTTCAGTTCTTCCTGATTATCAATAAATTCCAATGATCTCTTTCCTTAAACACAATATCCTAACAAGATGCACGAGCCACCTTCGAAATCCGCACTCAAGCGGGAAGCCCACCGTCTCCAAAAGCTGGGCCTGGCGCTGACCGACCTGAAGCCCGATGTCCTCGCCAATATGTCTCTTCCAGACCAGCTTCGCGAGGCTATCCAAGTTCGGCAACGCATTTCCAGTCGAGAGGGCGGCCGCAGGCAGATGCAGTACATTGGCAGGCTGATGCGCACCATCGACACTGAATCCATCGAGCAACAGTTGGCAACGATCAACAATCAGTCTGCCTTAGCCAAGGGGCGCTTCCACGCCTTGGAGCGATGGCGGGACAAGCTCATCCTCGACCCCTCCGCCATTACCGCCTTTATTCATGATTACCCGAGCGTGGACCGCCAACAGTTGCGTCAGTTGGTGAACAAGGCAGCATCCACTCGACCCCAGGGCGATGCCCCGACGTCGGATCAACATCGCCAAGCCGCGAGAACCCTGTTTAAATTCATTCGGAATCATGGGGACCAGAATCCCTGATCCTGGCCTACTACCCCAACGCTCCGTTTATCCGCAGCCCGCCCTTAATCCGCCTGGGTCCCTCCAACCACTAGTTCATCCACCTTCAGCGTGGGTTGTCCCACACCAACTGGCACCCCCTGACCGTTCTTGCCACAGACACCGACACCGCTGTCTAGGCCAAGGTCGTTCCCCACTCGCGAAATTTTTGACATTACCTCAGGGCCACTACCAATCAAGGTCGCTCCCCGAATAGGTGCCGTTACCTGCCCTTGCTCGATCAGGTAAGCCTCTGTAGCAGAAAAGACAAAGCGCCCCGACGTGATGTCTACCGA
>CENJ01106733.1_pt1 | contig 22190 bp, 21 predicted proteins | sample 356161 | NCBI WGS metagenome assembly CENJ01 (sample SAMEA2619531, study PRJEB7988) | marine metagenome | biome: marine biome (ENVO:00000447); feature: surface water layer (ENVO:00002042); material: "saline water (ENVO:00002010), including plankton (ENVO:xxxxxxxx)" | depth 5 m
CCGCGTGGGGTCGGCCGCCCTTGGACTGATTTGGGTGGGGCAACCTTGGCGCACAATGAAGATTTCCTGATGGCGGGCTGGGGACCTTGGGCTTTCGTCGTGGCTGGTGTGTTGGCCGTCCTTCACGCATGGACCTTGCGAGGTTGGTCGCGCGCTTGGCGAAAGGCGTTGACCTCTGGGGTCGGTGCGGAACCTCGTGCCGTGGAATGGACCGTGGTGATTCCCGCGCGCAACGAGTCACAACATCTGGGGAACGTGCTGGACGATTTGGCCGAGCAAGAACTCCAAGTCCACATCCTTGTGGTGGACGACCACAGCAAAGACGGCACCGCATCCTTGGCCGCCTCTCATCAACTCGCACAACGAGGACACCTGCGGGTCCTTACCGCCGAAGGAACGGGCAAAAAATCGGCGCTGCTCACGGGGATGGCGTCCGCAAGCACACCTTGGGTGGTGACGCTGGATGCGGACGTTCGACTCGGCTCCTCGTGGGCACAGGGCTGGCAAGACCGCTTGAGTGGAGTCCGCGCAAAAACAGCTTGTGTGGCCGGTCCCGTGGTGCTGAGCTTGTCGCCGCAATCGCCCACGCTTTGGGAAGGGGTGCAAGCCTTGGATTACGCCGCCCAAATGGGCTGGTCCGCTGGATGCCTAGTCCGCGACCTCCCGGGATCAGCCTCTGGCGCCAACATGGCCGTGCGGGTGGACACCTACCCCGACACCCGAAACCTCGGCGCCTCGGGGGACGACACCTTGGTCGTCCAAGCACTTCAGCGCAGAGGACATCGCGTGGAATGGCTTTCGGATTCACGCGCCGCCGTGCGCACCGCAGGAGCCAACTCCTTCCCTGCTTGGATTGAGCAGCGCACGCGGTGGGCCGGAAAAGCTGTGCACTATGACCGCCGTGCAAAGCAAACTGCGTGGTGGATGGCGTGGATGTCAGTCACGCAATGGACCTTGTGGTTGGGGGCCTGCGCGTCATCCGCATCGGGCTTGTGGGGGCTTGCATGGGGATGGTGGGCGCTGGTGACGGGGATGAACTTGGCTTACGCAAGGCCTGTGGCGCGGTGGTTTGGGCTGCAGACGACTTGGGCTCAAGGGGCCATGCTGGGGCTGACCCAACCCGCGCAGGTGCCGCTGATCCTGCTGGCGCAGTCGGGACTCCTCCGTCCTTGGGGCATCGCTTCCAAACCAAGTTGGAAAGGCCGAACTTGCGACCCGTGAACGCGTTTTGGTCTCACCGAATGGCTGCCGTAGGGGCAGTGTGGATTCTGCTTTGGCTGTTCATTGCCATTGCGGGAAGGGTGATTCGGCCCGACGCCACGCCCATGGCCAACGACCAACATCTCGAGCGGGGACTCCTGGCACCTGGAGCCGAGTGGCTGGATGAGGCAGGCGACAAGCACACCGCTTGGCTCGGCACCGACCGATACGGACGCGACCTCCTCAGCCGGTTGATGGCTGGCAGCGGCATTTCCCTGTCCGTGGGGGCGGGTGCGGTGCTGATCAGTCTGATGCTTGGTTTGTTGCTGGGCGGACTCGCCGGATACATGGGCGGCCGCGTGGACAGGGTGCTGTCGTGGTTCCTTCAAGTGATGTGGTCCATCCCCACCCTGCTCATGGTCTTGGCGATTACCCTCGCGTTTGGCAAGGGATTTTGGCAAGTGTTCCTCGCCATTGGCCTCACCATGTGGGTGGAGGTCGCGCGGATTGTGAGGGGACAATTTCTCAGCCTCCGAGAGCAGGCGTACGTGCAGGCGGCGGAGGCGCTCGATTTGCCGGCATGGCGCATCATGCTTCGCCACATGCTTCCCAATGCCGTCGGCCCGCTGGTGGTCGTTTGTGCCGCCAACTTTGCCGCGGCCATCTTGATCGAGGCGGGATTGAGTTTCCTGGGCGTGGGAGCCCAAATCCCCATGCCCTCCTGGGGCAACATCGTCAAGGAACACGCCCACCTGCTCACCACCGACTATGCTTGGTTGGCCCTCATTCCCGGCGCGCTCATCGCCAGTTTGGTCCTCGCCTTCACGTGGGTGGGCGACGGCCTGAGGCACGCCATGCACGACCCACGCTGACCCCTCCTTTGTACCTTCGAAACATGACCCCAATCGATGCACCCATTTACGTTGCCGGACACAGAGGAATGGTGGGTTCCGCGTTGGTACGGGCCCTGAAACAACGGGGCCACACCAACTTGGTCCTATGCACTTCTGCCGAGCTGGATCTGCGTGATCAAGCGGCGGTGTTTGCGTTTTTGAAAGAGGCGAAGCCCGTGCACGTTTACTTGGCGGCGGCCAAGGTGGGCGGCATCCACGCCAACAACACCTTCAAGGCGGACTTCCTTTACGACAACCTCATCATGGAGGCGAACGTGATTGAAGGCAGCCGTCGGGCGGGCGTGAAGAAGCTGCTCTTTTTGGGGAGTTCCTGCATCTATCCCAAACACGCACCCCAACCCATGTCGGAAGAGGTGCTGCTGACTGGTGCGTTGGAGCCCACCAACGAGCCCTACGCCATCGCCAAAATTGCTGGTCTCAAGATGTGCGACGCCTACCGAGATCAGCACGGATGCAACTTCATCAGCGCCATGCCCACCAACCTCTATGGCCCGGGAGACAACTACCATCCGGAAAACAGCCACGTGTTGCCGGCCTTGATTCGGCGCTTCCATGAAGCGAAAGAGAACGGTGCCGCGGAGGTGGTGTGCTGGGGAACGGGATCGCCGATGCGCGAGCTCTTGCACGTGGATGATTTGGCAGAGGCGTGCCTGCATTTGATGGATGTCCACAACGACGCCGGATGGGTCAACCTCGGCACGGGCAAGGATGTCACGATCAAAACGCTCGCCGAGACCGTCGCCCGCGTGGTGGGCTTCGAGGGTGCCTTGACGTGGGACACCACCAAGCCCGACGGCACGCCGCGAAAGCTGCTTGACGTTTCCAAAATGACCTCCCTCGGCTGGACCGCCAAGACCCCACTTGAACAAGGCATTCGCGACGTCTACGAAGAATTCAAGGCGTCCGTGGCACAAGAAACCCTGCGCGGATGACCCGTTGCCATTGGGCAGGTGTGGCATTCATGCTGCTCACCTCCTGGGCATGGGGGCAGGTCATGGGCGAGGAGGATTCCCTGCTCGGACCTCAGACGGGAGACGTGGTTTGGTCCTTGCGCAACCACGGATTGACGTGGGAGACCCCTCAAATGACCTTACATCTGGACCCTTGGTTCACGGTCAGACACATCACAGGAACCCCTCCCACCACCTCGGAAGCTGCTGTTTCTCCTTGGGACAACCTCCGTGGCGCCCACTTCGAAGCGGTCTTGGATGGCGTTTGGCAAGTCGAAGGCTCGTTGGAAGAGATGCAAGGATGGGCCGGGGCATGGGACGCCACCACCATGACAGGATCCACAGCCCTGCCGGGTTGGGGACGGGCCAAACTCACTTCAGGCGGCCGCGTCGACGTGGCGCGTGCCAGGGTGACTTCCCGCTACAGCCACATCTCGACCCAAGGGGATTCCCTCTCGCTCACGACCGCCTATGCTCCGATGCAGTGGGGGGGCTTGCCCTCCCCTTTGACTTTTTCTGGCGAAGCTGCTTCTTTTCCCAGGGCAAGTGTGACCTGGGTGCGGACCAACGGCCTGTCCGCCCAAACCACGGCCGCCCGTTGGACCGGAACCGAACGCGGGCCCACGGGAGGCTCCACCGAGAGCCTGTTTCGCCAAACCGATGCAGGGTGGATCAACGTAGGTTGGCGGAACCCCGCGCGCGGTTCGTTGGGGTTGCTTGGTGGGGTTCTTCGAGAGCGTCCTTGGACAGGAGAACTCGCCGCAGATTCTGTGGGACAGTTTGCATGGCGCAGCTGGATAAGCTTGTCCAGCACATGGCGCACTGCCTCCAATCAACTGGAGGTTTCCGGAGAGTGGACCTCACACCAAGGATGGGGTGTGGTCACGTCGTGGCGGCCCACCTCGACTTGGTCTGTCAATCTGAGTGCCACTCGGCTGCCCGCACTGGACGACCATCGAATCGCCTTGCACAATGCAGGCACGCCCGTGTCCGCAGTGCTCAGGCCCACCGGATCTGCGGACGCCCTTTGGCGCACCGAATTGCACGGCCACTGGAAGACTTCGCAATGGACGCTGGGTGGCAGGGCCGCAGCTGTAGGGACCTTCAGGGTGGCCGAGGCTTGGGTCGCGTATGCGCTGCAGCGTGATTGGCCCCTGCATCTTTCCCTCGGCGCTGAAATCTGGCAAGGGGCCACCCATCCCACCTTGCCAACAGAAGGGGCGCGGCTGCGCGTGGGAGTCTCTCACCGCATGGGCATGACGCCCGGCTCCACTACCTTTGGCGCACCATGACGTCCTTGATGCTTCCAGCCACGTTGGCCTTTTTGGTTGTGCTATTTGGCATGCCCTCCCTCATCATGGTGGCCAAACGCAAGCACCTTGTCGACGAGCCCAGTGAATCGAGAAAACTGCACCACCGGTCGGTGCCGACTGTAGGCGGCGTCATGCTCTTTGCCGCCACGCTGTGCAGCACCTTGGTGTCGTTTGCGTTTTCTGATGCCTTTGGCTGGACTTCCGCGCGGTGGCTCGGGGTGTTGGGGGCTTCGGTGCCCATCTTTTTCATGGGACTCAAGGATGACATCATGGGGATGGGCGCCGGCAAAAAGCTCATGGTCCACCTCGCGGTTGGAAGTTTCCTTGTTTGGGGGTTGGGATTGAAAATCGACCACTTTGACGGACTGTTTGGATTGTACCAATTGCCGTCTCTGGCGAGTGCCGTATTCTCGCTGTTTGTTTATGTGGTCATCGTCAACGCCATCAACCTGATCGACGGGGTCGATGGGCTGGCGGGCGGCTACGGATTGGTGGCCATGTCGGCGTTTGGGATGTGGGCCTATTGGACCGGAGACATGATGACGGCCTGCGTCGGTGCCGCCGTGGCGGGTGGACTTGCGGGCTTTTTGGTCTTCAACCTTGATCCCGCCAAGATTTTCATGGGGGACAGTGGGTCTTTGCTGCTCGGCCTCATGGCGTACGTCATGGCGGTCAACGTGGTCCAAACCCCCAATGTCGCCACCCTTCCAGGCGTCGTGCGACCCGTGGCGGCCATGTGTATGCTCGCGTTTCCGCTTGTGGACACCTTGCGTGTGTTCACCCTGCGCGTGCTCAACGGCCAATCCCCTTTCACCCCGGACCGCCGGCACATTCACCACCTGCTCATGCAACTCGGTTGGGGACACAGATTGACCTCCGCAGCGTTGTGGATGTACAGCCTGCTGTTTGTGGTGTTGGCCTTCCAACCCGAAGCGGCTTGGGGTGGCATTGGTCGGACCGCCCAGTTTTTCACCTTGCTCGGATTGGCCTTTGCCCTGGGCTCTTTGCCCTACTTCATGGTGCGCATGGGGTTGGGCATTTCATCCCTCTCGGCCCCCTTGGATGCCGACGGCACCGAGCCTTCTTCCTCCTCCAAACCCGGTCCCCGGCGCGTGGCTTGATGAAGTTTCCGCTCGCAGTTGGGGTGTGGATGATGGGATGCGGCCTCCTTGTGGCCCAAACCCCCACCTCGACCCGCTGGCACTTGCCTCTTGATTCCGCGGCTTGGAACGTTCGTTTGGCCTGCGACAGCGCGGGCGTGTTGGTGCCGAGCGTTCAGCCCATGACCCCTTGGAATCGCCCCCTGAGCCTTCAGCCTCAGAGCAGCACCTTTGAAGGCATTGCCGTCGTGGGCGAGGCCCGTCAAATCGTGGGCGATTTCCGTGCGACCAGCACGGCCATTGGGCTCGGCACCTCGGGAACCTTCCTGCAACGCGGCAGCTACCATGTCGTCGCCTCGCGCTGGCGCATTCCATTGGGTTTTCCCCTCGCACGGGAAGTGGCCGACCACGGGAGCATGGACGGTTTGGGGAATGCCGTGCTGCTGAATGAATCCGTGGCCTCCGTCGACCGACTAGAAGGCGCCCTGTCCTGGTCACTGTCCCCGTCGGTCTCGGTGCGTGTCGGGCAGGAAAGCCATCATTGGGGACGAGGGGCACGCTCGTTGTTTTTGGACCGGCACATGGCCCCCGCCCTCGGCGCAAGGCTGTGGGTCGACGCCGGCATTGTGCAGTATTCCCAAGCGTTGATTCGGACCCGGCACGTGCAGGCCGACACCGTCGAAACGGGTTGGCTCGCCGCACAGTGGACCGAAGTGGCACTTGGAAGAGGCTGGAGCGGCGCGCTGTTTGGCGCAGTGAAATGGCGGGGCAACGATGCGGCGTTTCAAGGCCGAATCGAACCGCACTACCTGATCCCCATGGCGGCGTTTCGCCCCCGGGAATACAGCCTCGGCTCCGCAGACAACGCCTTGTTGGGCGCCCAACTGTCGCACCAAGCGCGGTGGCGAAGGGGACAACGCGTGACGGCATACGGACAGGTCTTGCTCGACGAACTGCTCGTGTCCAAACTGTTGGAGCGCAACGGCTGGTGGGGCAACAAATGGGGCGTACTCATGGGCATGTCCTCCCTCAGCCGCTCCGGCAAGTTTGGGTGGTTGGTCGAGGGAGCCGCGGTTCGACCTTGGACCTACACGCACAACACCTTGCCCCTGTCCTATTCCCACCTGCATCAGCCCTTGGGCCACCCCGGTGGGGCCAATTTTGTGGAGGGTCGCGCGCGCATTCGGGCGGTGATCCGCGAGGTCTACACGGTGCGTCTCAGCTACCTCCATCGCACAGAGGGTCGATCGGTCGGCGGTGGCGAGTCCTTGCTGTCTTATGCGGCTGGAGAGATGCCATGGACCTCGTTTTCCGAGCGCGATGGGGAAGATGGACAGGTGTTGGGTCAAGGGGTGCGCAGCCGTGTGTCTCGCCTCGAACTCGACGTGAGCATGCCCCTAGGCGCGCGCTATGGCGTGGGGGGCGTGGAGGCATTTGTCCGGGCTTGGACCCGACTCGAGGACCAAGACGCCCCCGGCGCATGGCAAGAACCTTGGAATGCCGGACGCCTCGAAATTGGCATCCGCCAAACGCGCGTGATGGACGAGCGCGATTGGTGACCAGAAGGGCAGACCGACCGAGCTTCGTGCAGTAATTTTGCCGCCCATGCACCGCGACCTCGCCACCTTGTTCAAACTCCGCCTCGGCTTTTTTGTCGTGCTGTCGGCAGTGCTCGGGTGGTTCATGGCGGTGGAAACCATGGACATCCGCGCCTTCTTGTTGCTCACCCTGGGCGGATACGCCTTGACTGGCGCCTCCAACGGTCTCAACCAAATCATCGAGCGCCGCATCGACGGGTTGATGAAGCGCACCGAGGACCGCCCCCTGCCCACGGGGCGCATGTCGGTGACGCAGGCCTTGGTCTGGAGTTTGATCGCGGCCGCAGTGGGACTCGGATGCTTGTTCAGCCTGAACCCCCTGAGCGGATGGCTTGGGGTGGCTGCCATTGTGAGCTACGCCTTCATCTACACGCCACTGAAAGCCAAGACGAGCCTGTCCGTATTTGTAGGGGCCTTCCCCGGCGCCTTGCCTCCCATGATTGGGTACGTGGCGGCCACGGGGGACTTTGGGATTGAGCCCGGAACCTTGTTCGCCGTGCAGTTCATTTGGCAGTTCCCGCATTTTTGGGCCATTGCATGGCTCGCCCACGAAGACTACGCCAAGGCGGGGTACAAGATGCTCCCTTTCAACGCAGGCCGAACCGCCCGTTCCGCCCAACTCATCCTCTTGTACACCTTGTTTTGCATCCCAGCCAGCATGTTGCCTTGGGCGCTGAACCAACCCATGGTGGGAAATGTTGCGTTCGCGGTGGCGGTGTTGGCTGGCCTCGGATTTTCCTGGTTTGCGTACCAACTCCTGCGTGACTTGACGCTGGATGCAGCGCGCCGACTGATGTTCGCGAGCTTCGTCTACCTGCCCTTGGTCCAAATCGTTTATGTCCTCGACAAAATCCCCTTGAACCCATGAGTGAACGCGTCTTTGAAGGCCTCGACGGCCAAGTGCGTGAGCGCACCAAGACCATGTTGATGTACTTCATCGTCTTCGCCGTGACCATGCTTTTTGCCGGTTTCACGTCTGCCTACATCGTGAGCAACATGGGCCAGTTTTGGGTGCACATCCCTGCGCCGGACATGTTTTGGGTGAGCAATGCCCTCATCGCTTTGAGCAGCGCCACATTGTGGTGGGCCACCCGGGCCGTGAAAGCAGGCCAAACCAACCAAGGCTTCGTCGGTCTCGCCCTGACCCTGGTGCTCGGCATTGGCTTCACCGTCACGCAAGCGGAGGGCTGGAAAGACCTGGCCTCCTTGGGCATGGGTTGGAACACCAATGACACGGCACAGGGCACAGCTTTCCGTTGGAACAATCTCGCGGCCCTTTATGAAAGCACTGCGGTCTACGGCGAAGACTACGATTTCCGCTACGACGGGCAAGTCCTGTTGCACGACGCCGCTCGCGGGGAGCTCTACGCGCCCGACGACGCCCTGATGGTGCAGCCCATCACCACCAAAGTGTTGCAATCGTCCAACAGCGGCGGCGGATACATCTGGGCCCTCGTGATGGTGCACATTTTGCACCTGGTGTTTGGGCTCATTTACTTGGCGGTCAACGGCATCCGCATTTTCACGGGGGTGATTCACCAGGGGGACACGGTCCGACTGAAGGCGACGGGCATCTACTGGCACTTTTTGGGCCTGTTGTGGATCTACCTCTTCGCCTTCTTGTTCCTCTTGCACTGACTCCCCTGCCGGCGAGGCGGCTGTTCACGCTTGCTTGTGGACACAGGCCTTGATTTGGAGGCATTCTAGGTGGTGGAGGTAACGTGATTGCCTTATTTTCGCAACACAATTTCAGACCATGGCTGGAAACACCGAAACGATCCCGACTGACGTCCTGTGGGGCGGAGGTCAAAGCCCCTTTTCCGTCACCTACGGAAAAATGATGATGTGGTTCTTCCTTGTCTCCGATGCACTCACCTTTGGTGGGTTGCTGACGGCGTACGGGTTTGCACGTGCCACAACTGAAGACGCATGGCCCATCGGCGAGCAAGTCTTCCGAGCCCTTCCCGGCTTGGAAGGACAGTACCCGCTGATCTACGTGGCCCTCATGACCTTCATCCTCATCGTCTCCTCCGTCACGATGGTGCTTGCCGTGGAGGCGGGCCACCGCAACGACAAGGCCGGTGTGTTGAAATGGCTCGGTGCCACCATCGTTGGTGGCTTCTTCTTCCTCGGCTCTCAGGCTTGGGAATGGTCTCACTTCATCCACGGCGCAGGCGGAGGCTTCCAATTGGCCAAGGAGGTGACGGTCACTGCCGACAACGGCGAGGGTTTCACCTTGGCCGAAGGTGAGATGATCTTCATGGATCACCACTTTGGTCACTTGGCCGAGCCCTGGAGCGAAGGGGACGCCAACACCGTGTTGACCCAAGAGAATGGCCACATCACCTTGACGCAGTATGGCGAGCACGAGCACAGCGCCCAATTGCACAGCGTCACCGTCAACAAGTACGTGGAGAACGAAAGCCACGTTTCTGGCGACGAGGCGGTCAAGCTTTGGAATGCGCGCAGCGAAGTGTTCGCATTCGGCGCCAACCTCGAGGACAGCGAATACGCCGTCCAACAGACGTACGCGAACTTCTTCTTCTTCATCACCGGGTTCCACGGATTCCACGTGTTCTCCGGCGTGATCATCAACATTATCATTTTCTTGATGGCGTTGAACGGGGTGTTTGAGCGCCGCGGCCACTACGAGATGGTGGAGAAAACCGGATTGTACTGGCACTTTGTCGACCTCGTTTGGGTCTTTGTATTCACCTTCTTCTACCTCATCTGACATGGAACGAGACGATCTCATTGTCAACGACAGCTACGCCATGGCGGCGCACCACAGCGAAGAAGCGGGTGCGGCCATTCGTAAGAAAATTTGGTTTGTCACCGCTTTATTGACCCTCATCACCGCCGTCGAGGTGGGCATGGGCGTGATTTTCAAGCGGTCGGAAACCTTCACCTGGACAGCCATCAAGTGGACCTTCATCGTCATGACTTTGGTCAAGGCGGGCTACATCGTGTTGGTCTTCATGCATCTCGGCGACGAGCGCCGCAACTTGAAGCGCGCGGTCATCACCCCTTACGTGTTGTTCATTTGCTACCTGCTCTTCATCGCGATCACGGAAGGCTTTGGACACTTGAACAGCTTCAACACCCTCCACTGAGCGACCGCCCATGGGCATGTTGAAGAACCGATTGATTCTTGCTGCAATGATGCTGGCCCTGCCTTTGGCGGGGCTGGTTTTTTTTGGGTTGCTCACGGAGCACAACTTCAACACCCTGCCTTACTACACTGTGGACGGGCCGATGGAAGGCCAAACCCTCGACGCCCAGCGCGTCGGCGAATTTGACCTCGTCAACCACCTTGGAGAGCCCTTTTCCAGCGACGAATTGCGCGGCAAGGTCTGGCTGGCGGCGTTTTACGGCACCGATGCCCCCCACGTGGCACAGGTGACGCGCCAGCTGCTTTGGCCCAACTTCCGCTACCGCGACGAGGGCGACATCGTGGTCGTCAGCTTCTCGTTGAGTCCTGAGCACGACACGCCTGAAGTGCTTCAGGAATACGTCGAACGCAACACGCGCTACAACGGTTTCACCGGCAAGTGGCAATTCTTGACAGGTGAAGCAGATGACATTGACCGCGTGGTCACCAAGGACTTCATGATCCAGCGCGATCCCGCGGAACCCAACAACGTCGCCACGATTTGGCTCGTCGACACGGAGGGGTTCCTGCGCGGGGTGTATCACGCCGCATCCGAGGACGCCATCCGAGACGCAGTCGAAGACATCGCCTTGCTAAAGAAGGAGCGTGACGTGGCGGAATATGCCCGAGAGAAGCTGACCGAAACGCTTGAAGTGCATTCCGAGCTGCCCGTGTTGGGTCCGGAAGGGCACACCATTCCCGCCTTCGCCTTCACTGGCATTGACAGCGTGGAAATCAGCCATCGCAGCGTGGAAGGTCAGGTAAAGATTGTCGACTACTTCTTCACGCACTGCCCCACGATTTGTCCCATCATGAGCAGCCAGCTCGCCCGAACGCAAGCTTGGTTGAAAGGCCACGACCTCGACGGCGAAGTCATGCTCATGAGCCACAGCGTGGACCCCATCCGAGACACACCTGAGCGGTTGAAGACGTATGCCACCCGATTGGGTGCGGACACCACCATCTGGAAATTCCTCACCGGCGACAAGGAAGACTTGTACGACCAAGCGCGGTTTGGGTATTATCTCACGGCGCTCGAAAGCGATACGGCGGCTGGAGGGTTCTTCCACAGCGACACGTTTGTGTTGGTCGATCAGGAAAACCGCATCCGGGGCCTCTATGACGGGACCTCGACTGCGGAGGTCGATGCGATGATGCTCGACGCGGCGTCGCTGGTGGTGACGGACCGCCATTGAGTGCAACCTGCGTCCCACATCAACCTTTCTTTCATGACGTGCGTTGCATCTTTGCATTAAAGCTGAACCTGTGGGAATCAACCGACAACTTCGAATTTTTGTGTGGGTGGCAGGCATTGCCATCCCCGCGGTGGTGGCCTTGTTGTTTTTTCTACCTGGCGTGGAGGTGAGCCCTGAGCTTGCCGAATTCCTGCACATGCTTCCCGCCTTGAACGCCACGATCAACGGCTCGGCGTTTTTGTGCCTCGTCGCGTCTTACCGGGCGATCCGAAACAAGAACATCGTGCTTCACCAACGGTTGAACACCGCCGCGCTTGCCCTGTCCGCCCTGTTCTTGGTGAGTTACGTGAGCTACCACATGACCACGGAAAGCACCCCCTTCTGCAAGGAAGGATGGATTCGTGCGGTGTACTTCTTCGTGCTCGTCACCCACATTTTGATGTCCATCGCCATCGTACCGATGGTGCTCACCACTTATTTGCTGGGCTTGGGGAACCAAATTCAAAAGCACCGAAAGTGGGCGCGCGTCACTTACCCCATTTGGACCTACGTGACCTTCACAGGGGTGGTGGTCTACTTCATGATCTCACCCTGCTACCCTTGGTGATGAGAAAGCTGCTTCCATGTGCGGTTGCACTCCTTACGTTGGTCTTGGCGATGGATGCCGAGGCGCAGTGTGTGATGTGCAAGGCTGTCGCTGAAGACAGCGCAGAGGACGGCAGCCTCGGCCGCGGACTCAACTCGGGCATCCTCTATTTGATGGGCATCCCATACGCCATCATGGCCTTTTTCGCATGGTTTGTCTTTCGCAAGCGGAAGGAAGCCACCGATGTGGCGGGTTGAGGGCTTAATTTTGGGCATGCGCCCTTTCTTTTTCAGCTTCTTCCTTCTTTGCGTGGGAACCCTCAGTTCATCCACTGTCGCCCAAAGCACCGGCAACGACGTGTGGACCCTTCAGCGTTGTCTGGAGCACGCCTTGGAGCACAACCTTCAACTTCAGCAAGCCGAGCTTGGCGTTGTCCGCGGCGTGCTTGCCGAGACCTCCGCGAAGGGTGCATTTCTTCCCAACCTCAACGCTTCTTCCAGCTACGGGGTGAACATCGGTCAGCGCATTGACCCCTTCACCAACCAGTTTGCCAGCGACGCAGTGCAGTCCAGCAACTACGGCATGAGCTCGGGTTTGACCTTGTTCAATGGGTTCCAAAACCACCTCAACCTTCGGCGGGCGCGCCTCGGGCTGGAGTTGGCCCAAACCAACGTCGAAATCGCCCAAAACAACGTGGCCCTGAGCCTGGCCTCAGCCTACCTCAATGTGCTTTTCCAAAAGGAGTTCTTGACGATTGCGCAACTCAATGCGGAAGCGACAGGACGCCAGGTCGACCGGGTCCAAAAGTTGGTGAATGCCGGTGCGGCTGCAGAGAGCGACCTCTACGATGTGTTGGCCCAGCAAGCGGCCGACCAAAGCTCTGTCGTCTCCGCCGAGAACGGCGTGACCATCGCCAAGTTGGCGTTGGCCCAATTGCTTCAACTCTCCGGGGATGAGGCCGACAACCTCGATGTGGCCCCCCCTTCTGACGATTTGCTCGAAGCCACCCAGCTGCCCTTGTCCGCAGATGCGGCTGTGGCATTCGCCTTGAATGCCTTTCCTGACATGAAGGCAGCCGAATTGCAGGTCACCGACGCCTACCTCGGACTTGACCTTGCCAAGGCGCAGCGCATGCCCCGCATCACAGGGTCGTACAGTGTCGGATCGGGGTATTCTCAGAATCGCCAAACCTTGGTGAGTGACCCCATCACCCAAGACGTGACCATCCAAACGGTGGAGGGCATACTCCTCACGACGCCTGTCGTGACCCAAGAGGGCGAGTTCGCAACCATGTCGTTCCAAGATCAATTCACCAACAACCTCAACCAGAGCGTCTTCTTCTCGCTGAGCCTGCCCATCTTCAATGGATTTGGCATTGAAACCAACATCGACCGCGCTGAAGTCGACGTGCTTTCCGCCCAACTCGCGAAAGAACAAACGTCCCAAAGTCTCGCCCAAACGGTCGAGCAATCGTGGGCCGACGCCCGTGCCGCCCAGCGCACGTTTGAGGCCAACGACCGCGCCTTGGAAGCTGCGACGCTGGCCATGACCAATGCAGAAGCGCGCTTTGAGGCTGGGGCCATTTCGGCGCTGGAATACGCCGACGCCCGAACCCGATTGGACAACGCCCGCATCAACGCGCTTCGCACCCAGTACGACTTTGTGTTCAAGACGCGCATTTTGGACTTCTACCTTGGACGCCCCCTCAGCCTTTGATCATGAATAAGAAATTGCTCCTCGGCCTTGGTGCCTTTGTCGTTTTGCTCGTGGTGGTCGCGGTGGTCAAAGGCGGAAGCCGCACGCTGCCTCAAGTCAGCACGGAGGAGATTGCCCGCCGGTCCATTGTGGAGCGCGTGAGTGCGAGCGGAAAGATTCAACCTGAGGTCGAGGTCAAAATCACGGCCGAAGTCAACGGCCAAATCACCGAGCTCCCCGTCAAAGAAGGCGACGTCGTTGCGAAAGGCGACTTGTTGGTCCAACTCAACCCCGACATCTACGACGCAGCGCTGCTCCGTGCAGAAGCCGGTTTGAACAGCGCCAAATCCAACCTCGCCTCCGCGCGCGCTCAAGTGGCCCAGGGTGAGGCCAACCAATTGGCTGCAGAAAAAGCCTTCCAACGCGCAGAAGCGCTGTTGGCCCAGAAGGTCATCTCCCAGGCGGAATACGACCAAACCGAAGCGTCCTACCTCACAGCCAACGCGAACCTGACCAGCGCCAACGAAAGCGTGCGCAGTGCAGAGTATGCCATTCGCAGTGGCGAAGCTTCGTTGCAAGAGGCCAAAGACAACCTCAGCCGCACCACCCTGCGCGCACCCCAAGCGGGCGTCGTCACCGCTTTGGTGAAGGAAATTGGGGAGAGTGTGCAGGGCAATGGGTTCACGGCCGGTGAAGTCATCATGAACGTCAGCGATTTGAGCACGATGGAAGTCAACGTGGAGGTCAACGAAAGCGACATCGTTCGCATTCACCTCGGCAACGAGGCAGAAATCGAGGTTGATGCGTACCTCGGAGAAACCTTCCAAGGCATGGTGACCGAAATTGGGAACACCGCGTTGAATGCCGGCATGAACGGCTTCAACATGGACCAAGTGACCAACTTCTCCGTGAAGGTTCGGCTCAACCGAGACAGCTACGACCACTTGACGCAAGGCAACGACGACACCCCCTTCAGACCAGGCATGAGCGCCACAGTCGACATCTTGACGGCCCGCGACACCGACGTGTTGTCCGCGCCGATCCAAGCCGTGACAAGCCGAGAGGCAGGCTTTGGGTCCGATGAGGAAGAGGGTGCCGACAACGAAAATGCCGAGGCGGAACTGGGCGTGTTTGTGCTTGAAGATGGCAAGGTCCAATGGACGCCTGTGGAGACCAACATCCAAGACTCACGCTACGTCGCCATCACAGGAGAACTCGACGCGGGCACCACGGTGGTCACCGGTCCCTACGACGTGGTCAGCCGATCCTTGAAACAAGGCGACGAAGTTGAGGTGAAGTGATGGCCAAAATTCTCCTGATCGAAACCTCCACCACCCAGTGCTCGGTGGCGCTGGCCGAAGGCGGAACGCCTGTCGCCTGGAAAGAGGAGCGCGCCGAGCAAGGATACGTCCATGCCGAGCGACTCATGCCCTTCGTCGACGCCGTGCTTCACAAGCAAGGTTGGTCCCGCACCGACTTGGATGCCGTCGCGGTGTCTGGTGGGCCCGGTTCGTTCACCGGTCTGCGCATAGGGGTGTCGACGGCCAAGGGCTTGTGTCAAGCCCTTCAGGTTCCCCTGATTTCTTTGGACACCTTGGCCTTACTTGCCGAACAAGGCAAGCGTCTTGACCCCACACCGCAGCAACGCGTGGCCATGATTGATGCGCGCCGCATGGAAGTCTATGCGGGCACGTTTGACGCCAACGGCACCTGCACGCAGGCCGCCACGCCCGTCGAAGTCGACAAGACGCCCGACGCCTTCGAAGGCCCTGCCCAATTCATCGGTGACGGCGCTGTGAAGTGCACTGCCCTGCTCGATGGCGAGGGCCGAACCTTTGTCAACGCTTGGCCGCTGGCCCGCGACGGGGCGGCCTTGGCGGAAGTGGCGTTCCAAGCTGGGACGTTTGTCGATTTGGGCAGCTACGAACCCAACTACGTCAAGGTCTTCAAAGCCGGCGCCCCCAAGGATCCCCTCGGACTTCGAACCAAGGCCACGCTATGGCTTAGCGCCTTGCTCATGGTCTTGGCATCCTGCACTTCATGTGGCGAGCCACAACAGTTCATTCCCTACGTCCCGGTCAACTTCCAAATTGACTTGAACCTGCCTGCCTACAACTCCCTGAACTTCCCTGGGGAGGCCATCGCCCTCCCGGGCGGATCGAAAGGCTTGTACATCTACCGCTTCACCTTGGATGAGTTTGTGGTGCTGGACAGGCACGCAACGTACGACATTTCAATGGCCTGCAAGGTGACTTTGGACGCAGACAAGATCACTTTGAAAGACGACAGCGACTGTTCCGAAAGCCAGTGGCTGATCTTGGACGGCAGTGTCTTGAGTGGCCCCGCCACGTTGCCCCTGCATCGTTACCGGACCACGCTCAACGGGTCCATCCTGAGCATCTACAATTGAAACGAAACAACCCCGCCAGAGTGGCAGGGTTGTTCAAGATGGGCGTCAAGCGCCCGTCGTGTTCGGAATCAGTAGCGGTAAGCCTCGCCCTTAAAGGGACCCTGAACGGGCACGCCGATGTAATCCGCTTGCTCATTGCTGAGCTCGTCGATTTCGACGCCGATTTTGGCCAAGTGCAAACGGGCAACCTTTTCGTCCAAGTGCTTGGGCAAGGTGTACACACTGTTCTCGTACTTGTCTGGGTTGTTCCAAAGCTCAATCTGCGCGATGGTCTGGTTGGTGAACGACGCAGACATCACAAAGCTTGGGTGACCTGTGGCACAACCGAGGTTGACCAAACGACCCTCCGCCAAGAGAATGATGTCCTTGCCATCGACGGTGTACATGTCCACCTGAGGCTTGATGGTGTCTTTCGTGTTGCCGTGGTTGGTGTTGAGCCAAGCCACGTCGATTTCGTTGTCGAAGTGTCCAATGTTGCAGACAATGGTCTTGTCTTTCATGGCCTCGAAGTGGGCGCCGGTCACGATGTCCTTGTTGCCGGTGGCGGTCACCACGATGTCGGCTTCGGCCACAGCGTCGAGCATTTTCTTGACTTCGAATCCTTCCATCGCCGCTTGCAACGCGCAAATGGGATCAATCTCAGCCACAATGACGCGGCAACCTGCGTTGCGGAGAGATTCGGCTGAACCCTTGCCCACATCGCCGAAGCCTGACACGACAGCGACCTTGCCGGCCATCATCACGTCCGTGGCCCGACGGATGGCGTCCACGCAGGACTCTCGGCATCCGTACTTGTTGTCAAACTTGGACTTGGTGACAGAGTCGTTCACGTTGATGGCAGGCATCGGAAGCGTGCCGTTTTTCTCACGATCGTACAAGCGCAACACACCTGTGGTGGTTTCTTCGGAGATGCCCTTGATGCCCGCAGCGAGCTCAGGGTGCTTGTCGAGCACCACATTGGTGAGGTCTCCTCCGTCGTCAAGGATCATGTTCAAGGGCTGACGGTCGTCCCCAAAAAACAACGTCTGCTCAATGCACCACTCGTATTCCTCTTCGGTCATGCCTTTCCAGGCGTACACGGCAATGCCCGCAGCAGCGATGGCCGCGGCGGCATGGTCTTGGGTCGAAAAAATGTTGCAAGACGACCACGTGACGTCCGCCCCGAGTTCCACGAGGGTCTCGATGAGCACCGCAGTTTGGATGGTCATGTGCAGGCAACCTGCCACGCGCGCCCCCTGAAGTGGCTTGGATGCACCGAATTCTTCGCGCAACGCCATCAAGCCTGGCATTTCTGCTTCAGCGAGGGTGATTTCTTTGCGGCCCCATTCGGCCAAGCTCATGTCCTTCACTTTGTAGGGAAGGGTGGGTGTGAGGGTTGTGTTGCCCATGTCGTGTGATTTTAGCAATGCAAAAGTACGGAATCCGAGGGCTTTGGAGGTGGAGGTCAAACCCCCGTCCTTTGCTCCCATGCCTCAATACGCCTTGCCACAGCAACCCCAAGGGGTCGAGATTGTTCTCTGGCATCTGCTTGAATCGCAGGGAGAAGGGCACAAGTGGGCGCTTCACTTCCCTCAACGGCAAACCGCCACCATGTCTGCTGCGCGGCAAGGGGAACACCGGGCTGCGGCCTATGCCCTAACACAGCTCCTCGGCCACACCGAGTGGCACCTGACCCACAACGAAGATGGCAAGCCACAGCTTCACGTTCGCGGTGAATCGCACGTGCAAGCCGTCGGCATTTCCCATGCCCGGATGGGAGAAGACGTTTGGGCTGCCGTGGCCGTGTGGAACGAGGTGGGCACACCTGGTGGCATTGATCTGGTGCTGACCGACGATGTACGGGTTAGGCGCGTGGCCCCGCGGGTGATGTCCGCCCAAGAGATGTCCAAGTGGCGCGGCTCCGAAGCGTGGGCCTGGGCCACCAAAGAAGCCATGTTCAAAGGCCACGGACCTGCACTGAAGTTTCAATCGCAGGCCCTGCTCAAAGATGGCACAGGGATTCCCGGCGACGAGGCCGGCACCCTGCGTGGCGAGGTGCGCGGAATGCCTTGGTCTGGGGCTTGGTGCAAGGTTCGGAAGCAGTTGCTCCTTGTTTGGGGCGCATAAAAAAAGGGGAGCCCGGTTGGGTTCCCCTTGGCAGCACAGGGCTGTTGAATGCTTTTTCTTAGCGGTCGATGCCTTTGTGGCGGCGCTCCGCGCTCACGGACAACTTCTTACGTCCCTTGCGGCGACGTGCGCTCAAAACGTTGCGGCCGCTGGCCGTAGACATGCGCTTGCGGAAGCCGTGCTTGTTGCGGCGCTTCCGAACGGAGGGTTGAAATGTCCTTTTCATCGTTGTCTTGTTTCCCGATAAGGGAGGGCAAAGGTAGCAAACCCTTTTTGTTCCTCCAAGCCTCTCAACCACATTCGTTCGACAAAATTGTGACAGAGGCGCGGTCGGGGAGCGCTAATTTCGTCACTCGTTTCCCGATCCTCAACCTCAATCATGGCGCAAGGCCAATCTCACACCTCTTTTGCCACGGCCGACGACGGCCCCAAAAAACGCTTCTCCTTCAACGATTTGCGTGGGTTTGGGCGGATGCAGAAATACCTCAAACCCTACGTGGCGCACTTCACCGTCGGGATGGTGGTGATGAGCATTTCAGGGTTCCTGACGCTGGTCATCACGCGGCTCTGGGGCCAATTGGGTGGCGTCGGTGCATCAGGTTCCACAGGCCAAATGCCGCTTCTCGGTTTGGAGATGGACGATTTGGCCTCCGTCGGGTGGACCCTTCTCGGCGCATTGGCCATCCAGTCGTTTTTCTCCTTTGTGAAGGTGCTGCTGTTCGCAGACATGACAGAGAAGATGATGCTTGCCATGCGGCAAGACGCCTTTGACGCGCTGGTCAGCATGCCCATGGCGTTTTATGACGCCCGTCGCGTCGGTGACCTGAACAGCCGCATCAGTGCGGACATCGCGACCATCCAAGACATCTTCACTGTGACCCTCGCGGAATTGTTCCGTGGCCTCATCCTCATTGTCGGGGGCATCGTTGCGTTGGCCTACTTCTCCGTGGAGCTCACCCTTTGGATGCTCGGCACGCTGCCCGTAATGATGGTGGCGGCGGTGGTGTTTGGGCGTTTCATCCGAAAACTGTCCAAACAAACACAAGACGAGGTGGCCGCATCCAACATTGTGGTGCAGGATGTCTTGACAGCGATTGTCAGTGTGAAGAGCTACGCCAACGAATGGCTCGAGCGGCGGAAGTACGGCACGCACGCTGCGGAAATCAAGCGCCTGGCCATGCGCGGCGCCTTGTGGCGGGGCACGTTTGCGAGCTTCATCATCCTGTTCATTTTTGGCGCCATCACGCTCGTCATTTTCAAAGGGGCTGACTTGATGCAGCAAGGCGAATTGGCGAGCGAGCACTTCTTCACCTTTCTCTTGATGACCGGCCTCGTCGCGGGGAGCATTGGCGGCATGGCCGCCCAATTCAGCGCCCTTCAGCGGGGACTCGGCGCGATTGAGTCGGTGATGGACATCGTCGACCAGGCCCGCGAAGTGGAGGACCTCAATGCCTCTACCCCTGAATTGTCATTGCGCCAAACTGTCACCCTCACTGACGTCCATTTCAATTATCCGCAGCGCCCAGACGTGAAGGTCTTGAAGGGCCTCAACCTGCGCATCGACGCCGGCGACCAGGTGGCCTTGGTCGGTACAAGTGGCGCGGGCAAAAGCACGGTCGCCTCCCTCCTGCTCCGGTTCCACGAACCGGACACCGGGGTGCTCCAGGTCGGAGACGTCCCAGCGGACGAGCTCGATTTGCGGGGCTACCGGCAGCGCGTGGCCTTTGTGCCCCAAGAGGTCATCTTGTTTGGGGGCGACCTTCGCAGCAACATCCGCTACGGACGTCCCGACGCCACCGACGAAGAAATCGTCGATGCGGCCAAACGCGCCTACGCTTGGAACTTCATCCAGGACTTCCCCGAGGGCCTAGACACCCTTGTTGGCGAGCGCGGCGTGCAGCTGTCCGGCGGCCAACGACAGCGAATTGCCATTGCGCGGGCCATCCTCAAAGATCCCGACCTGCTCATTTTAGACGAAGCAACGAGCGCCTTAGACAGCACTTCGGAGCGAGAGGTCCAAGCCGCCCTCGACGAATTGATGAAGGGCCGAAGCTCCGTGGTCATTGCCCACCGTCTCAGCACTGTGAAGAACGCGAGCCGCATCTGCGTGATGGAAGACGGCCGCGTGGTGGAAGAGGGTCGGCACGAGGAACTCATGGGCCAAGGAGGCCACTACGCCCAATTGGTGAAGAACCAAGAACTGGCCGGCTGACGCCCTGCGCGCGCAAGTCAGATGTATTTTCGCAACCATGGCGACCAAAAAAGCACTCATCACCGGCATCACGGGCCAAGACGGCGCGTACCTCACCGAACTCCTGCTTGACAAGGGCTACGAAGTCCACGGCATCAAGCGCCGTGCGTCTCAGCTCAACACGGACCGCATTGACCACCTCTATCAGGATCCGCACGAAGACAACGTTCGTCTGAAGTTGCACTACGGCGACCTCGTGGACAGCACCAATCTCATCCGCATCGTGCAGGAGGTTCAGCCCGATGAGATCTACAACCTCGCCGCCCAAAGTCATGTCCAGGTCAGCTTTGAAACGCCAGAGTATACCGCCAACGCGGACGCGCTTGGCACCCTTCGCATCCTCGAAGCCATCCGCATCCTCGGCATGGAGAAGACGGTCAAATTCTACCAGGCCAGCACCTCCGAGCTCTACGGCTTGGTGCAAGAACAGCCTCAATCGGAGACCACCCCCTTCTATCCGCGCAGCCCTTACGGCGTGGCGAAGTTGTACGCGTTTTGGATTGTCAAGAACTACCGCGAGTCGTACGGCATGCACGCCAGCAACGGCATCCTCTTCAACCACGAAAGTCCACGTCGCGGAGAGACGTTTGTGACCCGAAAAATCACGCGCGCCGTCGCCCGCATCAAGCTCGGCATGCAAGACTGCCTGTACCTCGGCAACCTCGACGCCCAGCGCGACTGGGGTCACGCCAAGGACTATGTGGAAGGCATGTGGCGCATGCTCCAGCAGGACACCCCCGACGATTACGTGCTCGCCACGGGCGTCACCACCACCATCCGCGATTTCGCCACCATGGCGTTCCGTGAAGTCGACATCACAGTCGCATGGCGTGGCGAAGGCGCCAACGAGGAGGGCTACTGCCCCGAGACGGGCAACGTCCTCGTCAAAATCGATCCGCGCTACTTCCGCCCTGCCGAAGTCGACCTGCTGATTGGAGACGCCACCAAGGCCCGCGAAGTCCTCGGTTGGACGGCCACCACCACCCTCGAAGAGATGTGCCGCGAGATGGTTGAGGCCGACCTCGCCCTCTTCGAACGCGACGCCTACCTCCAGGCAGGCGGCCACGACGTGGTCTCCCCCGCCGATCTCTGACCAAATCGCTCGTCAGTCGTTCGCGAATTCCCCTCCTAACGAGGCATGAATTCAGGGGTTCGCCATCATTTGACACAAAAATTCATCGAGGACTTCATGAAGCATGCTGCTCAAAACTGAAGCATTCAGTCATCTCGGCTGTTTTTGGTTTTCGGAAATCGGGAGAAATTTCCCATTCCATCCATATCGAGGTTATCTGGCTCGTTTTCAAATTGTCTCTCGTTCCCTCCGCTTTCATGGCCGTTGTAGATGTTCCAAATCAAGAACGCCATGTAAATGCAGAAAATGACGAAGCCTATCGCAAACATTGAAATGCTCATGACCGCGTGGTTCTGCGCTGCCTAATGGCAATTGAAAACAAAAGGATTGTCCCGGCCCAATGCGCAGAGTACAAGGCTTCATCAGTTTGTCCCATGAGGCCGAGACCCACAGAATAGAGGAGACAAACGAATGCGAGTAAAACGGCATACCATTGTCTCAGGAATTGAACTAGGAATTTCATGGCGTAATTTTAAATAACCTATTGGTTACGAATGAGTAAGGAGTCGAGCGTTGAAATTGTTCTAATCACCTGTTGAGCAATCAGAAGTTGTCAAGGTCAACAGGACGCATTACGCCGAACCATTT
>CENJ01075138.1_pt1 | contig 22167 bp, 28 predicted proteins | sample 356161 | NCBI WGS metagenome assembly CENJ01 (sample SAMEA2619531, study PRJEB7988) | marine metagenome | biome: marine biome (ENVO:00000447); feature: surface water layer (ENVO:00002042); material: "saline water (ENVO:00002010), including plankton (ENVO:xxxxxxxx)" | depth 5 m
GATTTGTTCATCGTTTGGATTATGCGGTTGGCAATCTTCTGCGTACACAATTAATTTTATTCTCGGATCAACTCTTTCTGAAAAACTATCCAAAAATCTTTGTCCATATTTTTCTAATCCTGGTTGATGAAATGTTGTTAATACTGTTATTACCATGCCCAATTCCTCATATGTCTCCAACACTCTCCTGAGCGTACTTCTGATAGTGTCCAATGGAACATTGCAAGTCTACGTAACCAAGCTTCTCTATCAAAATCATAACAAGGAGATTCAATGTCTCTAATATACCTATTAGCAACTTCAGATGATTGACTTCTATTAGGATCAAGCACAAAGATAGGAACGCCTTCTATTGCGGCTATTACTGCTGGACTGCTATTGTAACTGATAACAGCATATGCATCGTGTAGATCTTTGAGTAGTGTACTTGTTGGAGAACTAATATCTACTTTGTGTCCGATAGCACGTAATTGCTGTACATGCTTGCTCATCTTTTTATCACCTGGATGAAACCTTACTAATACTTTTCTATCTGTAAATCTTCTAAGGTCTTGCAATAGCACATGAAGCCAATTAATAACAGAAAGTCCGTCCATGCTCCAACCCATATCTCGTTGGCATGTAATTAGAATATAATCACCATGTTTTTTAAATGGCTTTAATGTTAATCCAAGATTATCTCTTAAATTTGCCCAACGCTGTGGATAAATTTTATTATCACAATATTCACCTGTGTTAGGAAATATACCATCATAGCTATAACGCAAATATGTCTTAGTATTACCTGGGTCATATGCTAAAAATAAATTACTATCTGCAATAATTGTCCTACGCCCAATTTCTTTTTGTCCATCTAACACTGCACGTCTTAGATTCAAATGCGGTACATGTTTACTTTGTGGATGTACAAATCCTTGTAGCACTGCAACATCTGATGGTTCATATGTATTAGAAGTAATTATGAGTCCTTTATCTCCTGAGTTATGTACACCTTGTACAAAATACTCTAATAGTTTTGGCTTTTCTGGATTTTTATTTCCAGGAGGGATTGCATTCATATATGCATTTACTTTAAAAACTCTATCAGTCATATAACTTCATCTCCTCTATCATTTTGAGGGCAACACCTCTGTTAATTTCATCTAAGCTATATTGACAATATGATAGATAGTGTAACAGGTTTTTAAACTCTGCTTCATCTGGATATACTGCTTCTTCAATTTTACTAAGATCTTTCATAGCAACACTATCTACACAGCTAGGAGCAAGTGTAAATGCTGGAATACCGTAATGCATTGCTTCTAGTGCCGCCATACTTTGATACGTAACAACTGCATAAATTTGATCTCTAGCACACTGAGCCGCTACTGTATTTTCTTTAATTCTATTAGGACGTAAACCTTTTTCTCTAATTACGATAGGTCGATCTGTATATTTTTTAATCTCTGTTATTGTTTCTTCTACCCAAGACTTTTTATCAAGATTATAAAATTGGCATGGCTTATCACTTGGTGTTACAAGTAGTATAGGGCCAGATTGTTTTCCTTTTCTACCATAATAGTGCATGTATGGAGCAAACTTACACAATGATTGAAATCTGTCTCCAGGCATATTAGGCTTGATTTTTATATGTTGTATATTGTTTTTTACAACTCTATAAAAATGTTTTTTCTTCATTAGGTTACCCATGTACCCGTTGTCTATATAATAAAAAGGTCTGCCTGTTTCCCAACATTTATAAATTTCTTTACGTTTTGTCATACTACGAAATGCGACAGGAATATGATTAGGCCAAGGGCTTTCACTTACCTTACTACAAATTTCTTTTCGATCAATTACAAGTGCATTAGTACCATGTTGCCAATGCTTCATGATTTCGTCATCACCGTTTAACATCAACATAGTTGGTTCTACAGTGTCGTCTTGCTTTTTGACGTACCTTTCCATATATTATACCTCGTCTTCCATCATGTTATACAATTCTGTTTTCCATTCGGCATGGAATTCACAGTCCCTATAATTTTCAAACCAAGGTCCACCTTCTGTATAATGGATAAGTTTTGGCTTGTCAATATCGTTATATACACCTACTAGATAATTCCATGTATGGTCTATACTTCCAATCTCTTCATCTTTTAACCAACTAAATCTATGTAGGTATGCACCGTTTATTTCTGTATTATTTACAAAGTCTTTTGTTACAACTTTGTTACTAGGATGTCCACAATTCCATAATACCATTGAGCTCCAATTTTTACGAGGATATATTGTTTGTTTTTGTCCGTCCATTTTGGTATCTTCTGTAACTTTGTAATCATGTTGTACACACATTACAGCATATTTGTCATCTGCTTGTTCAAATAGTTCTTTGATATCTGTTGTAAGTATCATATCACTATCCATAAACACTGCCCAACCTTCATAGTTGGTAAGTTCTGGAATAAGGAAACGTGTAAAAGTAAATTCTGTTGATGCTAATTTATCAATAGGTCTTGAATACCAACCAGTGTCTCTTAGCTCTTGTTGTTTTAATGGACGTACATCTACGTCTTTGTTTCTTGCAATAATACTGTGCTTACATACTTGGTATGCAATATCTTCTCTTGTGTCATAACCTATGAATACTTTCATGGATCCCACCTTTCTATATCATCTTCTCTCAATCTATCTGTTTCACCTTTCCACACTTCAACAATGTGTGCAGGTGTATCACTTTCGTTACATCCTTGGTGCCATACACCTTTAGGAATATCTACAGGATTGGCAGGATCTAATTGATATATACCACAACCGTCGAAAGGATCGCCGGAGCCAAATTTCATTTTAACATGTGCCTTGCCACTTACAATATTCCAAGTTTCGCTACGATGTTCATGACGTTGCATACTAAGTTTACTATGAGGAGCAATTACAAGTTCTTTCACTTGAAAACCTTCGCCTTGATAAAGTTCTCTATAATGACCCCATTCTCTTTCGATTTTAGGTGCTTTCCAATCTTTTAGTATCCAACTGCTTGAATTCTTTTTATCTTCACCACCTACACCAAAAACAAATGTCACGTAATGAGTATCACCATATATTTGCATTTCAGGTATATTCTCATCTGTCCTATCACCGCCATTAGCAAATATAATCTGTGATCCACTCTGTGTTGCTAGTGTTTTGTATATTGCTCCACATGCTGTATCATCTGAATCATCAAAACTAATTACTTCGTCAACAACACTTAAACCTTTTATAATTTCAATGCGTTCGTGAAAAGGCATAAATGGTTTACCTTTTTTACGTGTAAGCCATTCATCGCTGTTAAGTCCAACAACTAGTTTATCACCTAATGCTTTTGCGGCTTTGAAATAAGCCAAGTGTCCTGAATGTAAGGGATCGAATCCACCTGTTACCAATACTAGTTCCATACTGATATTTATGTACGCAGTTATTTACTAGTTGTTGATTTGATACCTTGTACTTTTGTAAAGTAAGGTTTGTATGCACGTAGCCATGGACATAATTGTTTACACATAATTGCATCATTAGGCCACCAGCCAACTACGTCTTGAAGTTCACAAACTTCTTTGGCCGCTTCAGGCTTAATAATGTATGCACTGTGTCCTGGTAATCCTTGCGGTATAGTTTCGTCTGCTACCCAAGGGACTTCTTGTTCACCTGAGTCATCTAATTTATTATATAACTTCCAATTAAAGGTTGCATGGTCAGGGTCGTTAATGCTAATAGCACCACCTTCAAAATCAAAAGGCTTAAACTGTTTTGTAAAGATTGCATCGTGTTCTAAAATCATAATAGGTTGATTGAGTTCAATTGCTTTTTGCCAAAGTCTATAATGACTTCCTGCCGCCGCAATACGCTTTGTCATATCGTATGTTTTATATGCTTTCAGTGTCATACCGGTATTAGGACATTGTTTCTTTTTTGTAAACGGCCACTTCCAGTTTACCTTCCACATTTTATCCGGAGTAATTGCATCAAATTTTTGTACATCTATCCAGCTCTTTGTATCTATAATACTTTGCATACAACGATCTGCGTGTAGTTGACTATCCTCATGGCCTGGGATTGCAATTATAAATGCCTGCATTACTTTACAACTTTCAATATATAACTGTCTTGTTTTTTCTTGCTTATCCAATCGTGATGTGTCACAGTATATCTATTAATAGACTCTAATAACTTATTCCATTTTTCAGATGTAAAATCATTCGCGTGACTTTTAATCCATGGATGACTCATTTTTACTTTATCAAGATTCCAAACATCTTCTATATAATAAGTGTCTGTAAATTCTATCAAATTTTCAAAAGTTAAACGTTGAGCTTCTGGAGTATGTAACCCGTCATCAATTATAAAATCAAACTTTTGTCCTAGTGCTTTAAAGTGTGCATTGCATTCAGCTGAAGTACTATCTAGTTTTGCATATTTTACTCTTCCATTGTTCAGCATTGGAAGAGCTTCAGGAGAAACCCTTTCAAACGTATCAATTGTATAGATATTTGCATTTGTAAAATATTCTAACCATACATTGATGCTTTCACCTCTAAAGGTTCCAACTTCTAAAATATTAATTTGCTTTTGTCGTAGTTGTTCAAAATCTGCTTCATATAATTCGCTATAGCTGTGCCATATTTTTTCACAGCCGTATTTTTTGAATAGTTCTTCCATTATCATAGTTGCACCTCAAATTGATCATCGTGAAAATTGTTTAGTGTGTAACCTGTATTATCAATAAATTTATTTACAGCATCTCTTACGCCCGGCTTTTTAGGTCCATAGTCATCGCCAAACAGTAGTCCACCTGGTTTTATCATACTTACTGCTCTAGTCAAATCGTGTAAGCAACCTTCATATGAATGGCTAGCATCCACATAGATCCAATCTAGTTTATCAGGAAATGTGTCAAACCATCGTGCGGTTGACATTCTGTGAATAGTTACCGGACTGTTTGCAAAACGTTTTACAACACCTTCATAAATTTTATTGTAATATTTTTCAAAACCTTCTGTAGTTGCTTCACCTGTAAGTTTTGAATAACGTTCTAAGTATGCATCATAACCACCAAATTCGTTTGAGCCGTTGAAAACTTCCGGCGCCCAAGCATCAACTAGATGTATATGGTCGGCACGTTTTAAGAACTTTGCAGAACTATCTCCCATCCATACTCCTAATTCTGCACCAGTACTACCTTCTGGTATGCGTTTCCATGTTGCGTCAGTACCTGGATTTTTACCAAACATCATAGTATTAGTTCCTTTTTAATTTTTTCACAAGATACCCAATCAAAGCCATTATGGCTGTAATAAGGGCACCTATACCTACGTTCATTTTCTTAATTTCTTGATAAGCAAAGGCACATATACGCAAACTGCAACTACACTCCAAAAGGTAGCTAAGACTGTTGCGTAAAACTTCCAGTTACCTATGTCTACTGCTACACCTAATGAAACACCGCCTATCCATACATAGTCAAGGAACGCATGAAAACGTTTCCAATTACTACCGTACTTGGCCATTAGTGCTTCACGTTTTTGTGCGAACCAAGGATGAACATGTCGCATGATAACAAAACCTTCGTTTAGTACCATTACTGTAAAACCTATCCAAAAAATCATAACACTAATACTTATTTTATTTTCTGTACGAATCCGTGCATACTGGTATGTATATCATTAGTCCATTCACTCATTACTTGATACCAACCCCATTCGTTGGGGTATAATTTACATTCTTTTACAAGTTGTCTTAGTAATGCACGATTAAAATGCTTGCGATGATGTATAAGAAAATCACATGGTAAAAATCCATACCAATCATCATGTGGATTATTTTTATCTACTTCTTCTATCAGTCCAGAACCAAATTTAGGTCCTCTGTTAGGTCTTGTCATGAAACCTACAGGTCCTTTTTCGTATGCTTTACGAATCCAGTTGTGTAGATCTACTTGTCTATCTATTTGTGTATTCCAGTCTACTCTAATTATTAAATCGTGATGTAAAGGAATCTTAGATACTATATCTGCGTGTGCTATCATAGGTGCTACACCAAAATACAAATCGTCAAACAGTTCTTTTGACTTTACATATTGAGCATACTTGGCGTGTTTACTAGGAGGTTGTACCTCCATAGGATGGTAATGCCATTTAGGATAATGCATTGTATATAATCTATTATGATATTCTTCTGGTACTAAATTTGTTTTATTTGACCATGTGTGATAGTAAAAATTAACACCAGGAAGTTTAAGTTTTAGTTGATCAACAATGATACTATTCTTATCATTTACACCACTAATACATACTGCAATATTCATTAAAAATACCAATCTTTTATTTTTGTTGCAAACGTACTATGACTTAATAAGCCTGGATGTGGTTTTGGTTTATCTGCCGCATCATCAATGTGAAAATCTTCTTTCCAGTTAAATGTTTTGCATTTTATAGTATCTATCATAAATTTGTTAAAATAACTTTTATGTTCACCAAATTCATGACCTGCAAATAAATGAAAATTTTTGATTCCTTTGTTTGATAAAAATGCGTGTATATAATTCATTCTAATCATTTGATCAAATATAGCATCAAACTCTTGATAAAAATCTTCGTAATAAGTTTTTATCTTGCGTTTAAAATCATCAACATCTCCATTACTGTGCCATTCCCACCATGCTTTTGGTTTATGAAGGTGACTTTTTTTAATCATATGAGCCAACATATGCATTCTATCATTTTCATTTTCATATATTGTTACTCTACTAAAATTGCTCCATAATATAACAACTACACTTTGTTTTGTATAATCAGGATATTCGATAATTTCTTTTGCAATCATTTTATTACTTGACCCAGGTAAAGATCGATTGTTTGCACTTTTAAAATTAACTTTTTCTTTAAGTTTTTCGGGCCAAGCTAATTTACTAGGTATAGGGCCGTGACTTTGTCCATCCCAACAATCTGGTAACCCTGTACCGTAAGTATGACTACATCCAAATGTAATTAGTTCGTAATTTTTCCAGCCCATGTATTTTTCCTTGCTCCTGTATCAAAGTCAAAATCCCAGTAGTCAATATCTTTTTTATACCATTCAGCAACTTTTTCATAAGTGCTATTGTTATATAAAGTCCTATAGTCTTCTTTTATACTTGTTACATTTCTTGATCTTGGCATTTCTGTCATGTTGAAGTATTTAAGCACATCTTCTTTAAGGTGTTCAACACGTAGTATATCGCAACGTACCCTACCTTTACTATCAACAACATGATCTAATTGCGGGTGCCATCCTCTGATAGCTCTATACCATGTATATTTTTTATCAACCCATTTGCCACGTTCATATAAAAAATGTTCTAATGATCGTGTGTCAGCATATGACGGATCAATATTTCCTCTTTGTACTGCTTCTTTTGCAAACAAATATCTACTAACAACTTTGCTCCATGGATTCCGTACAACTGCAAATGCTTGATATTGATCTGTAATTACACAGTTTATATCTCTCCAACGTGCATGTTCTACTCCTTTGACATCACGTTCTTTATAACTTTTCATTGTTTCGTTAAAGTCTTTAAAGTTTGCAATCCATTTTCGGTGTACAGGAATAATCTTATCTTGAAATGCTTCACTGCCACGAATAGTCATGCCTGCATTTTTTGGAATATGTATAAAAAGTTTTTTAGTATTCATTAATTTTTATCCCGTTGTCTCTCATAAGACGCTGATGATGAGACCATCTATCTTCAGGAATCTTGCAATAAGCATAAATTTTATTTGCAGGGAAATACATATGAGCAAGATGAAGATAACCACTATCAACTCCAACATGAGCATATGCTTTACTCATAGCATATCCTGCACCACTCAAAGTTCTTAGTAAACGTGTTGTTGCCTGGCCACCTACTATTAATAATTCATATCCTTTATTATTCCAAACTTCTTTTACTTGTTGCAGTTGTTGAGGAGTTAATTTACGTTTGTTACTAGTTGTATCAAACTGTGCAGTAACAAATTTATTAGGTAATTTTATATCAACAGGTTTTGCAGACAAGCATGGAAATGTTTTTAGATATTCGTCAACAAAAAAACTTGGTTGTAATACTTCTTGGCATTTGCCTGGATATTTTTTATAATAATGTAATAGTGCATCTGGATAAGTTTTAAGAACATGATCAAAAAACAATTTATCATTTTCTTTATGAAAATCATGGACTTGTATATGCACACTATTTTCTGGAAATAAGTTAATTATTTCTTTCCAAATTTGAGGTTTATCTCTATTATACTGATGCGGACCAATATGCATCGTTGCCGGTTGATTGTAAAATTTTCCGTAATTGTATGTAATTAATGCAGTATGTACTAAGTCACCTATTCCAGGAATACCATAAGGCATTCCCTTTCGGTTACTACTCATATATCTCATAACTATATGTTTCAATTTATCACCTTCATTAAATCTTGTACGTTTTCGCCTTTTTGTGGTAACAGATCCTTCAAGAAAAAATGTATAAAATGTGCATTAGGTATTTGCTTATCATCTATACCTTTGAATAATCCGTTCCAACGCCAATCCATATTAAGTGTAGGAATCTTTTCTTTCTTAACCCAATAGTTTAGTAGCATTTGGTCTGTTGACCATTTACGATAACCTATACCATCAACAAAGTCTTTGAACTCTGGTCTGCGTATAAATTGTTCTGCTGTTTGTCCATTAAGATATGGTAAAAACTTTTTACTATTAATTACCATCATTCCCATGTTATAAAATTCTGCACCTAGTTCATCCCATTTCCAGTCCACATCTTTTAAATTTTCAAATGCGGCTTTTGAATATTTTCTAATTTTGCTTTTGTATTTTTTAGCACACGGAAGCTCTCTTTCTGCTACTGCACCAAATGCATATTCATCTGTAAGATCCCAAAATATATTAGGCGCTTGTTGTCTTATGTAAATGTCGCTATCTATAATTGCAACTTGTTCATATTCGTTTAGATACGTGAATGCATTTTCTTTTTCGTATATAGGCATGTAACCAAGACGTTCAACTGCTTCTTTACTACGTCCTGTACGAGTCATATCTGGTCTAATTTTTAAAATTGGCTCACGTTGAACTATATGTGTCATACTGTATTTGTTACAATAGTCTGCAACACTTTGTATGCAATGCTCATATAGTTTGCTTTGTTTACCAACTGCTACCTGATAAATCATTCTTTTCATTTTAAGTCCTTTGTAAAACTTACGTCAGTTTTAAATGTAACTTTATTGTAGTTATCGAATTGCATATTTACTATTCCATCACATAACATCCAATCAGCAGGCATAGCACCATTCGCATGTACCCAATCTAATATTTTTTTTGCACCTGTAGGTGTAATACGATATGCTCTTGCACCTTCATACCAATTACCTGGAGGAATAGGTTTTGCTTTTTTGAATCCTTCAAATTTGTACACATCACAGTCTACATATTCTCCCATAGGTTTTAAAAAAATTACATCATGTTCAAATATGCAAATAGGTGTATTTGTTTCGTAACACTTTTGCCATAGCAAATATTGACTAAGAAAACAACCTTGTGTTCCTGGTCGGTCTAACAACCTTTTTACTTTTTTATGATTGTATGTTTTTATTCTATAATCTATAAGTCCTGTGTCTTTGCCGTTAACACCTTCGTATAATTCTAAGTTCCAGTTTCTCATAGTGCCAGTTTCTAAAGCACGATTAGCCATACTAACACTGTCTGGATAACTAGGAAGGTAAATTATGTAGCCTTTCATTCTTGTGCTTTCCTTATTTCTTCTAATGTTGTATTATATCTATGAGGTGGAAGCCATCGTAATTGTGCTTGTTTAAATCTTATACCTTCTTTTTTATTTCCTTTGCCTGTACTAAAAATATTGTTCTTTTTAATACCCCAACTATTCCAATTGTAAGGTATGTGATCATAAGTGTTTCCTTTATCTGCCCATTCTTTCATAACTTGCCTCAACACAACTTGATCAACAAACCAATAACAACCTTTTTCAAATGCAGTTGTTAATCTTCTTGCAAACAAATCTCTCCAAGCAATACCTTTGTTACCTGTTCCTGGGCTTAAAGCACTAGCAATAAAAATATGTTGTTCTTTTGGTTTAGGCATTACACCTATGTTTGTAGTCACTTCTTCAAAAGTAATTGGATGAAATCCATTACGTAAAATACTATCACAATCAATTTGTAGAACTTTTTGTATAGGATTAGTAAAAATTTCTGCCATACGTATAAATCTTACACTTGCAAGATAAGTTCTTCTAGCAATATAATTTATATCACTAGTTTTAAAAATTTGCATGCCTTCACCCATCATACTTTTATTTTTTGGTAAATCAATATAAAACTGTTCGTTTACATTTTCCCAAGTATATGTAAATTTGTATTGATCCTTAAGCTGTGTCAAGACAGTATGATTTATATTTCCTTCGTTAATAATATGGCAATGTACATGAATCCAGCCCACAGTTCTATTAATACTTTGTTGTAATGCAAAACCGTGTTTATCAAAATAATCATAATCAGCACTAAAATATATTACGTGTGGCTCGTCTCTTGGACACATATGTCCTTGTATTTCTGGAAGTTTAAACATCAGTTGCTATCCCTGGTCTATATCCGATAATGGCATTCTTCTCTCCTCTACCAATTTTTCTAATCATTCTATAACCAAGAGGAGCAAGTATTTGTCTAATACTATCAGCATGTAAACCATAACGTGTTGGATGGTCTTTGCATTCGTAAAGTATAATAGGTTTACATCTCTCTATTGTTTTATATCCTCCTTGAGCTACAAAAGGCTCATAACCTTCTGCATCTATCTTTATAAAGTCTACATTTTCTAAATTAAAAAAGTCCAAAGGTTTAACAGGTATGTTTCCTTCTTTTTGACTTGGATTTACATGCGTACTAAAACTTTTATTTGTTGTTTTAATTGATACTGTTTCTTCTCTAGCACCTAATCCTACAGGATATGTAATTATATTATCAACCAATCTCTTTTCTAAATTATACTTCATACATTCATAAATTTTAGGATTAATTTCAAATGCGTGTACATGCTCAAAACTTTTACTCATTTGATATGCAGTTATTCCAACGTGGGCACCAACATCTACAGCAGTACGCCATTTAGCACAATAACTCATTGCAGTCATTAATTCAATATTCTGATAATTGTTTATATCACCATTACCTTGCTTCTTAGCACTTTTTAAACATATATCGTTTTGTATTGATCGCCATCCGTCTATTTCATTAAACATTATTCTCTACCTGATACTTAAATGTTATATCCCATGCAGTACCGTTTTCATATTCATCTCTACTAAACTGACTGTGTGCAATATGTTCTAGCATAGGGTTTCTATCAAACCCAAATTTACCTTGCCAATGTTGAACTGCACTTTGTCCTAACACTTCAATAGGTTTTCCTAAACACAATGCTTCAACTACTGCCATACTATGATATGTAATAACTTTTTTTGCATTATTCATCATAGGTAAAATCTCTTGAAAACGTTGTCTACGTTTTCCTTCTTTCTCTCTTATAATTAACTTCTCTGGAAGACTGTCATAATGTCTTACTGTATCTGTACGCCATGTATGATAATCTTGTCCTAAGTATTTAAATATATTACTGTTGTTAGGCATTACTAAAAGGTTGTAATCTCCTTCGTCATTCCAATCCTTCCATAACTTATCATCAATCTCTAAATGTCCAATTCTGCTTTTATCTATAGCAGGACGTACTTTTGTATTTTGTAATGAATTGTAACTAACTCTATAATACTCTGGAGTTTTGTGTCTATGATTGCCTATGTATCCGTTATCTATGTGAAAAAAATTAATGCGCCTGTCTTTTGATATTGCATCAAACACCCAATCATCAAAAGGATGACTGAATGCTAAAAATCTATCTAATTTAATTTCTTCAGGACGTTCAATTGTTATAGTATCGTAGTTTCGATATAAATCTATAAAAAGTTGTCCGCGTAATTGTTTTGAATTAGCTGGTACTTGAAATTTATAAGCTGGCATCTTCCATACCCGCAACTCTCAGTTTAACAACATTTGTTATTTGCCACTGTTTCTGATCAAGACCTTTTAATAAGCCTAGCCATTTGTTACGAAGTAATGCGAACTCATTAATAATCTTTTCATAGTCAACTACGTCTGCTTCGCCGTCAACATACTTTTCAACATCTCTGCTAGACAAAGCACGTTGATAATTTTCAAGATATTTTTTGAAAAAAGAGCTACGCAATCTGCGTAACTCTATATTGAGATAGTTTAGGATAGCTTCAATTTCTTGTAGTTGATTAAATCTATGTTCAACGATGCCGGGCATTTCTGCCGCGGCACGTTCAACGTTGCCTTTAAGTTTTACTTCACCTCTGGCCTCAATTAATTGATCTTCAAAGAATTTAATTGCTTCTGGTATTTTGTTAATGTCTCTAGCTACTTCAGAGTAATAACCCATTATTCATCCCAATCGTCATCTTCATCAGGATCCTCTTCATCAAGATCCAAATAATAATTAATTGCTTGATCTAACACATCACAACTACCAAGTGCATCTCTAAATGTTTGATCATCTGCACCATAGTCAGCACAAGTATCAACATAAGATTCTGCTACAGTATCAATAGTTTTTTTATCAATACTATCTTTGAATGTGTTCCACATATCAACAACAAGACTACTATCCATAACTTTTACTCCTCGGTTAATTCCAATTCAGTTGCCTCTTCTACAGGCTCTTCATCTTGGGTATTTACCACAGGTTTAAGTTTCTCGTTGTATTCTGACATAATCATGTCCAACTTTTCAGGTTCCATCCAAGCCTTACGATAATCTAAATGCTCTTCACCTTTTAGATCAATATACTTGAGTCTATTGCCTTGCTTTTCTAACAAGCCTTTTTTCTCAAACAATTCGATAAGACCACTGTAAGGATTCATACCAGTTTCATATGGGATCTTAACCTGCACACCTTCAAAAGGTTTTGCATATCTAGTCTTCATTACCTTACAACCAGCTCTGATACCACGTACTTCAGATATCTTATTGCCGCCTTCGTCTTCTTTAAGTTTCATCTTTTTCATTGCAACAACAATTGATGATGCATAGATAAAACCTTGACCGCCACTAATCTTATCATCTGGATCAAACATATCCTGTGATGCATAAGTGTGGTTAGTACATACTAGTCCTACATTGTAACTACCAATCATATTAACTGTGTTACGTACTAGTGCTGTCAACTGTTTAGGCTTACGACCCATGTCACCTTTCATATCACCTTTTTGGAACTGATCCATATCAGTAGGTGTAAGCAACATACCTAGTGAGTCAATTACAAACAATACTTTAGGACGATCTTCTTCGTTCATTGCTTTGTAATCTGACATAAATGTTGAGATTGTTTTTGCTACATCATCAATCATTGACATGTTTAGTTTTAGAAGTTTATCTTCACCTGTGTCAACGTCTAATGCTTGTAGCCATGCTTCGTCAAGGGCATTCTCTGAGTCAATTAATACTACAAAGATACCTTGATCTTGTGCGTGTTTTACAATGTTACCTGCACAGAAATAACTTTTTCCTGCGCCTGATTCTCCTGCAAACACTGTTACTTTACCTAGTGGCACACCTTTGTGAAAGTCGCCTGATACTAGATAGTTTAATGCATATGAGCCTGTGCTGATCCAATCTGTAGGATCATTAAAGCCACTACTCATACCTGTGATACTTTTTGTTAAGTCCTTTCGGAACTTACTTACATCAAATGATTTAGCCATAGTTTCTCCTTGTTAAGCTAGTAGGGGATTGCTCCCCTACAAATCTTGTTAAATGTTTATGATTGACGTGCTCTAATCATTGACAAAATGTCTTCAGCTTTGCCTGACGGAGCCGCTTCAGCCGTTTCAGTTACTGGTGCCGCTGGCGCCGCTTCAGTTACTGGTTCTTGAGCAGGTGCTTTTGGAGCCGGAGTTGCCGGAGCAGTTGGTGCTGGCTTAGATGCTTGTGGATCACCTGTTCTTGCCGCCATTCCCGCTGGACGGAAATATTGACCGAAACGATCCATATCATATGCTTCACCATCTACTGATGCTTCAAACATTTCCTTCATTACTTTAACTTCAACTTCGGAAGGTTGCTTCGGAAGGAAGTCGCTCATGTTAAACAAGCCATTTGTTTCAATTGCTTTCATTTCAGCATCATTAAGTGGACGCTCTCTACGTGCCCAATTAGATGTTGAATAATCTGCATATCCACCTTTACTTGTTTTGTTAAGACGGAAGTCTACACCAGCAGTATAATCTGTTGGCAGTTCTTCCATATCTGGATCCATAAGCGCCTGCTTAATAATTTGGAAAATCTGTGGACCAATAATAAATCTACGAATCGGATTCTCTGGAGTTGAATCTTCGTTTAATGCATTTTCCGTTACAAAACCTTGGAATACATATGAACGCTTTTTCCAATACTTACGACCCATATCTTCAAGACTTGGATCTTTAAACCAACCACGTACTTCATTTAAAATATCACATGTTTGACCATACATTTCCATACACGGAATTTGTACTTGTACAGGACGTGAATCAGTTTCACCTTTAATTCCTGCAAACGGAAGTTTAATCATCAAACGTTCTTTCCAAAAGAAAGTGTTTGTATCATCTCCGTCTGGAAGGAATCTAAGAGTTGAACTCTGTCCTTCTTGCATGTTCCAAAATGGGAAAATTGCGTTGTCACCGCCTGATGATCGATTGCCACCAGTGTTTGATTCTTGTTCTTTGAGCTTTGCTCGGATTTCTGCTAGTGTTGCCATAATATAAGCCTCCTATGTTTTTTTGCCTTATAGCTGTTTTGTATTGCCTAAATGTGCATTACAGTCTATATAATACACTCTTGTATTTATAAAGTCAAGTGTTTTCTTGACTTTTTTTTGAAATTGGCTATCTTAGTCCTGCTAAATGCTGGATTCTAGCCATTTCTTCTTCTTGCCCCTTCAATAATTCTGCCATTACTGCTTGGGCTTCGTCAACCATTTCGTCACCATACTGCTTTTGTACGGATGTCAAAACCGCTGTTTCTCCCTTAGGAAAGCTATTAGTAGTGTAATCATACAAGCTCTTAATAAACTCATCTAGTGGAATCTCGTTCTTTTGCTTCAGTTCGTCGCCGTTTCCTTTCGGACTGATATCAATTGTTGTTTCATTGTCACGCATATCAGGTTTACCATATGAAGGATCATCGGCTTTCGACATATCATCAATATCTTCTTCATCTAAATCGTATTTTTTCATTATAGCATTAATTGTAGAAAACATTCCTGCTGTTATTGGACTAACACCAGATTTGTTTGATCTAAAGTCTTCGTAATCACCTTGTTGCCAATTAGTATCCAACTCATCCGTTGGATAACCTTTCATTTTGTTAAATTTTAGTACTTCGTTTTCTTCATAAGCATCTGCCATAATGCCTGTGTCCAATGTAGCACGTATCCATCCTTGTGCTAGATCATCACCATTTGTTCCTTTGTACTCGTTAAATTTTTCAAACCAATCTTGTACTTCTATTTGTGCTTGTTTATGAGAACCTTCGTTTGTTTGGCTGTCTGCATTATCTTCTCTTGCTCTTTCGTCATCGCCAAACATCATTTTGTATACTTTGTATCCGCCTAATAGTAGTGCAACAACAACTGCCGCTGGTATAGCATATTGTCTTGCCATGCTTACTACTTTGTCTAAATTAGGAATATTATCTAGTGCACCTGCCGCCATGTCTTTTAGATCATCTGCTGTGTCAGCAACTTTACCAGCAGTGTTTTTAATAGCATCTTGGGCAGTATCAATTGCATCACTTGCTTTGCCAACAAGTTCTGCTCCGCCTTTTACTGCATCAACTGTTCCACCTATTACATTAGCTGTGTCTTGTGGATTGGCCGCCGCCACTCCTGCTACTCCTGCTTTTACTGGATTCTTAGCTGACCAACCTAGAATGCTTTTTGCACCTTTTGCCATTCCTGGTAGTACTCTAGGACCAACTGCTCTAAGTGCCGCACCCGCCGCTGGAATTAAAAGTCCAAGTAACGGTAATGCTTCTTTTAATTTTTCATCTTCGTCTGTTCTTTTTCCAAGGATTTTTTCTGCATTCATCTTGCTCATTTTAGTTTTATATTTTTTACCTGCAAACATAAATTGTTTTTCGCCTTTAGATGCCGCATCAGCCGCACACTGTTTGAATTGCTCCCACATTTCAGCTTGTGCTTCCATAGGATCTTGTTCGTGTTTTGATTGTGAAATGATACTGTCTAGTTTTTCTGCATATGCTGTTTGTGGATCGATAACAGCTTCTGGAGCCATATCACTTGGGTCTACGTAATCTTCATCGTTTACCCTATCCCAAATATCTGCGTTATGGTTACCGTATTTCATTATAAATTCTTCACGTGACATGCCAGCCGCTTCTTCTTCCATGTCCATTATCATCCCTTTGACGTGACCTTCATCTACTATATCTTCTGGACCTAGTTCTTGAGTTTTATTTGCTTCTTTAACTAGATTGTAGACATAAGGAAATACGCCTTTAAGTTCTTCGTTAAACTGTTTGATTGTAAGTTCGTCAATCCAACTATTTGAAACATCTTCAGGAACTTCTTCTAGCACGGTTGTTTCGAAGTTTTCAAATGCCTCTTTATAATATGCTTGGCGTTGTAAAGACTCAACTGTCTTTTTGACTGTTGCTAATCTTTCATTTACAACATCCATATATCCTGCTAAACCTTCAGCCATTACACTTGAGCGATTCATGTAAGTCTTAAATTTACGCAGTTTGTTCATTTCTTCTGATAGGCCTACAATGTGTTTACCAAAATCATCATAAGCATTTCCACCTTCACTTACGTGCATAGCCATTGCTCTTGCACCATTCATATGTCTTAGTGGATATTTAAATCTTTCGCCGTTTGCACTTTCAATATAAATGCTGTGTACATTTTGTGTACGCCCTGCGGCATTCTCGTGGTTTACAGGACCAGCATGTTTTACAACTAATCTTGCTGTTCCAATATCTTGGTAACTAGTTCTACTAGTTCCATACATCTTTGATTCGCTCATCTGTTTCTCCGTGCTTAGATATTCATAATCTCTTTTATCTAGATTTGATTTAGTTATGTCTCTTGTATCAAAATTTAACATTCTCTTTTTTGCAAATACTCTTAGCTCTTTTAGAAAGTCAAACCATTTTGATTTAAGTGTAGTTTCTTGCTCTGAAAACAAGTTTTGAGCATACATAATAGTTAAACTATCTTCATCTATATTTACATTTACCTTTTTGCCTTCTGCAAAATCAAATTCAAAGAATCTTGCCTTTTTGGGCTTGTTAGTGATAGTGGCTTGGTTATCTCCTACAGTAATATTAGGAAATCTACCACGAATTTTATTGAATAATTCATCTGCAATGCTGTCAAGGTTTTTCATATTAATATTTATCAATAACCGCTAACAAATATAGGCATGGGCGGTTCGTATTGCTCCTCTCCTTCGGCCTGTGTGAATGTGTTATATATGCGTGGATCCCAATCACGCATCACAGCCATCATACGTAGAGCCAGTAAAGTAGCACTAACCAAGTCATCATTAGCTCCCGGTTTTGCTCTGAAACTTGTTCCTGTTGCTACAAAGTTCTTTAATTCTGTAATTAGTGGACCACTATTAATAGTAATTTTGTTATTTTCTACCATAGTTTTTAATCTGCTACATGCAGTAATTTTTGTACCGTGTGTGGTATTGAATCCTTTGCGGAATTTGCGTACATGTCCTTTACGCTGTGGTTCACTTACAAATAATCCTGGTATGTTTTCTTCTCCAAAGTCGTTTATAACAATAAGTGCGGCTTCTCCAATGCTATTGTTTTCTACGCTCCAGTATATGTTACTACCGTTGGTTTTACAACTATCTTGTATATGAGTACATACGTCTCTTAGTATTCTTATTTGTGCAGGTATAGGTGTTTCATTATGTCGCCATTCTGCTATTTGTTTATAACTAGGTAATTCATACACTTGTATTGCGGCATAGTCTCCTCCTGTTCCCATTGCAGGATCAAGTGCTACAGCATAACTTTGATCTGCTGTAGGTTTTCCGTACCAACGTGTTTGACCCATATTCATCAAAGGATCAGATGCCTCCATTTGTGCAAGATGAATACTATTAATAAGTGTTTCATCATATACTAGAAATTCGCAACCGTATTCACGTCTAAATTTTTCTTCACCAATACGTCCAATTTCTTCTATTTTCCAATTTTCATCTCTATCAGGATGTTCGTCCCAACCACATGTAAATCCATGAAATCCGTTTTGTCCTACTTCTTGTTCGTTTCCATGTGCATCGTATTTGTTCTGAGATTCTTTCCAAATTACAGCAAACGTATCTTCGTCTGAGTTTGGTGTGCTTGTTATAATTGCACGACCACCTGTTGCTAGTGTAGGAGATATAGAAGTCCAAAATTCTTCTGCAATATTAGGATTCACAAACGCAAACTCATCACAGTATAGTAATGATATAGACATACCACGTCCTGTATTGCCTGTAGTTGTTGCACTTACAATACGTGAGCCATTTTCAAATTCCATACTTCCTTTGTTATAGTTTGTAACACCTGCTCTAATATGATCTTCACAAGATTCATATACATAACGAATACGTTGCATAATTTCTTGAGCACCAGTATATTTGTGAGCGGCAATAAGAACAGTTTGATCAGGATGGAACATAGCATACCAACACAAATAAATTGCGGCAGTAGTAGTCTTACCTGTTTGTCTAGGTAACATGTTTACATTAAATCTATGATCGTGATAACTTTTTAATAAACGTACTTGGAATTCGTAAGGTTCAAACAGCAATTTTCCTTGGACAGGATGCTGAATGTATGCAAACTTTCTAGCGAAATGTAAATATCCTGATACAGGATCTATGCACTTTGCTAAATCTTCTAATTGTGCATCTGTAAATGTTTCAGTTTTATTGGCTTTTTTAATTAATACGCCATCTAAAGAAGTACTCATATTACTATTTAACCAAAAAAATAGGCACCGTAGTGCCTATGTGAGTTTGACTTTAATTTGTTATAGTTATTATACCCAGCCGTCGCCAGTAATTTTATCGCCTATTGCGCCGCCAAGCATGCCGCCTGCCATACTACCAATAGGTCCTAAAGGTGCACCTAGCATATGTCCTGCTACTGCGCCACCTACTCCCCCTAGTACTCCTGCATTAAGATCTTGGTCCCCATCAACATCATCTTTACCTGGATTTTCTGGATCGTCCATTTTTGCAGTTTGTACAATGCTAGGTTTAAGTCCTGCGTTAGTCATTAACTTCATAAGTTCACCAACATCATCACATGTTTCTGCGTTCATATTGATGCTAACGCTAGCCGCTTCGTTGACTGGTGTACTAATATTATCTAGTTTCTCCAGCAAATCACGCATGACTTAACCTTTGTATTCTTTGTATAACTCGGAAAGTTCTTCTTTGATCTTACTTGCTAGTGCCATTGGATTATCTCCACCTGCTACTTTTGGATACGATTTTTTAGATCTATTAATATCATTTGTAGGAGGATTAATCACATCTGTGTATGGTTTATAATCTTCGCCTGGTTCGTTTTCATAATCATCTGCTAAAGATGCGCCAGCAATCCCGCCTGCGATCTTAGGTGCTTGTGAACCAACTGCTCCACCTAGTGCTGAACCAATTGCCGCTCCTGCTGGACCACCTAATGCTCCACCAATTGCTCCACCTGCTTTTGCACCCAGGCCTGTGGCCGCTGTACTTGCTACTCCGCCTGTTGCTTTATCAAGTGCATCACCTGCTACTGCGCCACCTGTTGCCGCTAAACCTTTTCCAAGGATACCTGCTTTAAGATCTTTGTCTCCTGGGACATCATCTCTGCCTGGAATCTCCGGATCATCGTCCATTGCTCCCAATGCTTTCATATGCTTTTCCATATCCATTCTTGGAGTTAGTGGCATGTCACTTACTTTTTGTGGCTCCATTCCAGCATTACGCATCATTGCCATAAGCTGACCAACTTGACCAGCGTCATCAGCTGTCATAGAAATATTCATTGAAGCCGCTTCATCTAGTTTTTGTTTTTTGCTAGGTGCTTCTATAGCATCCATTTTAGCAATCATGTCTTTTAAGTTCATTATTTACTCCCTACTGGTGATACAGTATTTTGGTTGTCTGAGATATCTTTAGTATCTGCTGGTTTTACGTCTTGAATTGGATCGTAATTTTTTTCTGATCTTGCAGTTTCAAGTTCTTTAAGAAGATTCATTACTCTTGCTCCACCAACATCTTCTTGTGCTGATTCGCCGCCCATATCTTCTTGTGTTAATTTTGGTTCATAAGGTTCATTAGCCATTGGCTGTTGATATGCTTCTTGAGGTTCGTTAACATTGCGTACAATTAAATTATCTCTACTACAATCACAACACTGTGTAATATATTCACCTAATACTTGTGGAGTAGTTGGATAGTTTAATCCTACTTCATAGTAAGTAACTTCACAATTACTAAGTTGCGGAAAATCTAACGGGCGTTCTTGAATTGGTGTTTTCTTTCCTGTGCTCATAGACGCTACACTGTAACGCTGTAAACAAGATTCTAATTCATCAGCAAATCCTTCTGGTAATTCGCCTGCTACACCGATGTTAAATTCGTATATTTTTTTCGCTTCTGCTAGGTATTTTTCAAACATGTTTTTCGTCCTTATAAATTATTTATCCATATTCTTAAGTTTTTCAAGTAGGCTATTGCGGTCTGTTACTATATAACCTTCGCCCTGTACAAGGTCTTCGTCTGGTTTTCCGTCTTTATCCATCTTTTCCTTCTTCAGTTGCAGTTCAATCATCTTTAGTTTTTTATCCATTTTTGCAACTTTAGCATCTAGTGAAGTTTTTAGCATTCCTCCTGCTACTTCAAATACTCTACCACTATATCTACTTTCAACATTCATGCCTAAATCCATTAGGTCATCATAAGCATCTAATGCTTTTTCTGCAATATCATTGAGTTCTTTGTCTGCCATTTCCCCTAAGCCTTTAACAGCTGGTAGTGCGGCCGCAATCTTATCAAACTCTGCAATATCTCTAAGGGTTTCGTTTTGCTGAGATATAACCTCTTTTTTGTCTTTTTTCCTGTCTTCTTTTATAATTTCTTTACTATCCGGTAAGTCAAGAAGTTCTTCTAATTTTTTTGTCATATTACACTCACATTAACTGCTACTATTATTTATCGTTTTCCTTGATGGAACATATCCTTTTCTGTCACCACTCTAAATCCTATGCCTTTAGACTTTGCATAAGATCTTGCCGCTTCCCACTTTGCCATATTTAGTGCTACATGGGCTTGATTATGTCTTGATTTACCAGCAGTTTCCATAGTAACTTGATTATCAGGCTTTACTTCTATAAGTTCAACCATATTTTTACCTTTTTTAGTTTTGTATTGAATAAAAAAATCAGGCACATAAATTGTATGCCTGCCAGTTAATGGATTTCGATATGGTATTTTTACAGCTTCACTAGCCCATGCTTGTATTGCAGGATTCTCGTCGCAGAATTTCATAAATGCAAATTCCCAACTACTTCTATATGTTGGCGTTTTTCTGCCTACGTATTTTTCTGGATATTTAAGGGTAAATTTTCCTTGTGCAAAACGTGCCATGGGTTACCCCATTATGTTTCTTGCTTCTAATGGACTGTTATTATTTGTTACTCTAAATCCAAGTGTGCTTATTTTTTGTCTATTAAAATTAAGAATAGTTGCTACTGCGTAACTTAATTGTAATTTATCAAAACCTTTTAGTGTATCTAAAAGTTCAAATACTTTAACATTGTCAAGTTTTGCTTGTTGCATTAAAACAGCACCAGTTGATTGAGCGGCTGATTTATCAAAACCTTTACTTTCTAAAAATCCAATAACAGCATCTACTTCGTTACTTGGATATGCTAATTGTTTTTGATAGTACGTATTGAAATATCTTTTTACTGGATCAGAACTTGAAGTATCATCTTTTTTTGGTAAGTTAAGTTGTATCTTGTCCATTT
>CENJ01052101.1_pt1 | contig 22110 bp, 20 predicted proteins | sample 356161 | NCBI WGS metagenome assembly CENJ01 (sample SAMEA2619531, study PRJEB7988) | marine metagenome | biome: marine biome (ENVO:00000447); feature: surface water layer (ENVO:00002042); material: "saline water (ENVO:00002010), including plankton (ENVO:xxxxxxxx)" | depth 5 m
GGTCTGGTTCAGGGTCATCAAGAAAAATCATATCCCTACATGACACTTACGCCAGATCATGATGGGCATCATCGAAATTGGCAGCGCCCCTATCCAGCCAATACATGGGACAAATTTGAGGAAATCAAAGCCAATTGGGGAAAAGCAGGAATGCCCGTATGAATCATTTTGCGCGAGCCTACAGATGACTTCTCAAACTACCTTGAGCAGTGAAGTCAGCGAAAAGATTAAGGATGAGGCCTTTGACGTAGCCCCTAATTGGAAGCTTGTCTGGTGGCGTTTCAAGAAGCATCGGTTAGCTTTAGTCAGTGCATTCGTACTGTTTGGGATCATTTTAATTGCCTTGTTCCCTGATTTCTTCAGTATCCAAGATCCCAACAAATCAAGCGCTCGTGAATCTTTCATGCCGCCTCAGGGGATATCCTTTTTCCACAATGGAAGTTTTCAGGTCCATGTCAAACCACTCAAAGGGAAACGGAATAAGACAACGCTTAAGATGGAGTGGGGAGTCGATGAGAAGAGAATTTTACCACTACATTTCTTCACAAGTGGTTATGAATACGAGGTTTTTGGGCTTTTCAAAACAGATCTACACCTCTTTGGTATTGAAAAACCGTCTGCTCGGAATTCGTTCCACCTACTGGGTACCGATCGTTTAGGCCGTGATCAGTGGTCTCGACTGATGCATGGAACCAGAGTTTCACTTTCAATCGGGCTAGTCGCGGTTGGACTCAGTATTTTTCTTGGGATTCTGCTCGGTGGAATCTCAGGATATTACGGAGGCTGGCCTGACTTGGTCATTCAAAGATTGATCGAGATCCTTCAATCACTGCCACCTATTCCAATCTGGATGGCCTTGACTGCTGCCTTGCCCAGAGACTGGACGGTAGAGCAGACTTACTTTGCGATCACTCTCATTCTTTCTCTACTGGGTTGGACCACACTCGGTCGAGAGGTTCGTGGTAGATTTTTGTCATTGAGAGAAGAAGACTTCGTCATGGCTGCAAAACTCTCTGGTTGCAGCCAAAGTCGTATCATCTTCCGACACATGCTACCCACCTTCACAAGTCACATCATTGCTACCAGTACTCTGGCGATTCCGGTAATGATCATTAACGAAACATTTTTAAGTTTCTTAGGTCTCGGTTTGCGTCCGCCTGCAATCAGCTGGGGTGTACTCTTACAAGAAGCGCAGAATCTTCAGTCGATTGCCCTGGCTCCTTGGTTGTTGCTTCCTGGCTTGGCTGTCATCTTTACCGTTCTTGCGCTGAACATCCTGGGGGATGGCTTGCGTGATGCCGCCGACCCTTACAGTTGAGAACAAAAATGACAAATCAGCCCTTGCTGGAAGTCCGGGATCTGCAGACTGTTTTTGAACTTGATGAGGGGACCGTCAGAGCGGTTGATGGAGTCAGCTTTAATGTGTATCCAGGTAGAGTTTTAGGGATTGTTGGTGAAAGTGGCTGCGGCAAAAGTGTAACCATCAAGTCCGTCCTACGATTGATCGAAGAACCCGGCAGAATTGCCAACGGTGCCATTCGCTTCCGGTCAAAAATTCTGGGTAATTCCTCTGCTGAGATGGTTGATCTCGTTCAATTACCTGCTAAGAGTGCCCAATTGAGAGCCCTGCGAGGGAATGAGATCGCACTGATTCCCCAAGAACCCATGGCTGCCTTCAGTCCAGTGCATACCATTGGCAATCAATTGATGGAGGTGATTCAACTCCATCAACCCGTCAGTGACGGAGAAGCAAAAAAAATTGCGGTAAATCGTCTCAAAGAAGTTGGAGTTCCAAATCCAGAAAGCGCAATAGATCGCTATTCTTGGGAACTGAGTGGCGGGCTTCGTCAACGCGCAATGATCGGAATGGCTCTTACCTGTGATCCACTTCTTTTAATAGCTGATGAACCCACCACAGCCATTGATGTCACCACACAGGCTCAGGTGCTGAGCCTGCTGCGTAAGCTTCAGCAGGAGCATCAGACATCAATCATCTTCATCACCCATGACCTTGGGGTGATCGCCCAACTCGCGGATGATGTCGTGGTGATGTACCTAGGCAAGGTGATGGAGAGCGGCCCAGTTGATCAAATTTTTCATAATCCCCAACATCCCTACACGCGGGCTCTACTAAGGTCTATCCCAACCGTCTACACAAAGAATCGTAGTCGTCTACCAACGATCTCAGGATCAATTCCTCACCCATTCCAAAAGCGCACTGGCTGTCCCTTCGTGGCTCGCTGCCAAGAGGCTCTTCCAGAACAGCGGTGTGCCAATCAAGCACCAGCACTCAAAGCAATCAATGAACACCAATCAGTGAGTTGCTTCCTTCATGGAGAGGAGGTCAATGTCAGCTGAACCAACCCAATCAACTTTGACCAATAATGCGCTCATATCTCCGGAGCGTTTGCTAGATGTTAAAGAGTTGAAAAAATATTTTCCTATCCGAAAGGGGGTTTTTAAAAGTGTAGTCGGCCAAGTACGATCTGTTGATGGGGTTACATTTCATTTAAACCAGGGAGAGACCTTAGGACTTGTGGGTGAAAGTGGCTGTGGAAAAACAACCACCTCCCGCTGTCTGCTGCGTGCCATAAATCCAACATCCGGTGAAATTCGTTATCGACAAGCTGATGGACAATTGGTGGATGTGACACAACTAGCCAGTGACCAACTGAGACCTGTACGTCGGGAAATGCAGATGATCTTTCAAGATCCATTTGCCTCTCTCAATCCTCGAATGAACCTACTGGATCTTGTCGGTGAACCTCTTTTGGTCAACGGTGTCGCCAATCGCAAAGAACGAAGCGATCGAGTCGCTGATCTGCTTCGTCTTGTGGGCCTGAGACCAGAATATATGCGTCGGTTTCCCCATGCGTTTAGTGGAGGTCAACGACAAAGAATCGTGATTGCCCGCGCCCTGGCACTCAATCCTCGTCTGGTTGTAGCCGATGAACCAGTCTCTGCTTTGGATGTTTCAGTACAGGCCCAGGTACTCAATCTATTGCTGGATCTCCAGGAACAGTTGAAGCTGACGTACCTGTTTGTTGCCCATGACTTGAGTGTCGTCCGTCACATTAGCGATCGTGTGGCCGTAATGTATGTGGGCCGGATCGTAGAAATGTCTCCAACGGATGAGCTTTTCCTGGCACCAAAGCACCCCTACACCGCAGCTTTGCTATCAGCCGTACCGGTTGCTGATCCTAGAATTCGCTCAAAGATGCAACCCTTGGAAGGTGACGTGCCCAGTCCTTCCAATCCCCCTAACGGCTGTCATTTTCATCCCAGATGTCCCTTTGCCACTGAGTTGTGTCGGCAACAAGCACCAGACTTGGAAGAAGTCCAACCTAATCACTTCGTGGCCTGTCATCGGCAAGCTGAGTTAAAATTGTCTGGTGTCTCTGAGCCAACCTGATCCTAGTAAAACATGCTCTTTTCAGCTGACCAAAAAGTTCACGTCGACAAGCAAGGGGCTCTAAAAGAGTCCCTTCAGACGGTTGATGGCACATTTCAATCTGAACGAAAGAGGACCCTTGGGTTGTGTGATATCCAGCTCAATGGCTTTGCTGGCATTGATTTTAACAATCCAAACTTAAACCCCGAAGATTTTCATCGATCGATGCAGGCTCTCCTAAGAACTGGAGTGACCAACGTACTTCCGACATTGATCACTGCTAACCAAGGTGATCTGTATCGAAACTTTGAAGCATTGGAGAGGGCACGGGCGTTCTCTCCCATTGCCCAGATGATGGTGAAAGGATATCACCTGGAGGGACCTTTTCTCAATCCAGCCCAAGGTTTTGCAGGTTGCCATCCATCCCAGTTCATGGGTAGAAAGCCATCTTGGGAAAAGTTTGTGAGTTGGCAAGCTGCAGCAGGAGGTCGAATAAAGCTTCTAACTGTGGCTCCAGAGATGCCCGGTGTTCTTGAATTGATTACCAAATGCGTTGAAAGTGGGGTCCGCGTATCCCTCGGTCATACAAACGCTTCGCACGAAGATATCCGAAAAGCTGTGGGGGCTGGGGCATCGTTGTCAACACACTTGGGCAATGGTGTTGCTCAGTTATTACCAAAGGTTGACAATCCGATCTTGAGCCAACTTGCTGAGGAAGGTCTTACTGCCAGTTTTATTGCGGATGGCTTTCATCAGAAACCTCATGTACTGCGCGTCTACATCAAAGCCAAGGGTTCAGACCGAACCATCTTAGTCAGTGATGGAACTGCAGCTTCAGGGACAGTTCCTGGAACCTATTACTTAGGTGCTACAAAGATTCAGTCCAAACCTGAGGGTGTGGTGCATCTCTTTGGAACCCAGAATCTTGCTGGTTCAGCGGCAACTCTGCTGGAATGTCTGCAAAATGTCATGAGTTGGTACAACACCTCTCTGGAACAAGGAATTCGCTGGACCTCAATCCAACCTAGAAAGCTTTTGGGCTGGCCAACTACACAAAATGTTGGAGATCTTGCTGAATTGTTGGAGTGGGAATACATCAATGATCGATGGACCCCAGCATCTGTTCAACTTGGCACGCAGATCATCAAAATTCATTGAAGAAACAACTGGAAGCACACAAAAACTCAAATGGAGCGATACTAATGAAACCCTCTTCGCCATTTAATCACCCAGATAGACTGTTCAGTTCAGATCCATCCCAACGCAATGTTGCGCGAAGGCTTTTTGAGGAAGTTCGTGATCTACCCATCGTTAGTCCACATGGTCACACCGATCCAAGTTGGTTTGCTCTAAACCAAAATTTTGGGAATGCAACAGAACTGTTCCTGATTCCTGACCATTACCTATTCAGAATGCTCTACAGCCAGGGAATTTCCCTAACAGATTTGGGAATTCCGACCCGTGATGGCTCACCTACAGAGAACGATCACAGGAAAATTTGGCGAATATTTACTGAGCATTATTATCTATTTCGTGGGACTCCCTCCAAGATTTGGTTCGATCACGCCCTCCATGAGGTTCTAGGGATCAACATTCCCATGTTGCCGGAGAATGCCGACCAAATTTACGACGAAGTGAACGCAAAACTCTCAAGCGAAGCCTTTCGTCCGCGTGCCTTGTTCGAACGCTTTCAAATCGAGATCCTGGCAACAACTGAATCTCCTCTAGATCCCCTGACTCACCATCAAACTCTTAAAGATTCAGACTGGCAGGGTAATGTCATTACCGCTTTCCGTCCAGATCCGGTGGTTGATCCTGAATTTGAGGGTTTTGCTGAGAATATTGAGAAGTTGGCTGAAACTACCGGAGAAAACGCTCTTACTTGGGATGGATATCTCAAGGCCTTGCAACAGCGAAGAGAATATTTCAAGTCGATGGGAGCCGCCTCCACAGATCATGGGCACCCAACCGCGACTACAGCAGATCTTTCTCGAGCCGAATGCGAACGACTCCTGACGGGAGCACTTGCAGGGAAACTGAGTGCAGAAGAAGCAGATCAGTTTCGAGGGCAAATGATGACGGAAATGGTGAGGATGAGTCTGGACGATGATCTTGTTGTTCAGTTGCATCCAGGTTCATTCCGTAATCATAATCAACCGCTCTTCGAACGGTTTGGCCGTGACAAAGGAGCGGATATTCCAATGGCAACTGACTATGTCAATGGTCTGAGGCCACTACTAAATAAATTTGGCAATGAACCTCGACTCAGCATGATTCTGTTCACTTTGGATGAGACCAGCTATAGCCGAGAGTTAGCTCCACTCGCTGGACACTATCCCATCCTCAAGCTAGGCCCTGCCTGGTGGTTCTATGACAGTCCTGAAGGGATGTTACGCTTCCGTCGACAAACGAACGAAACCACGGGCTTTTACAACACTGTTGGTTTCAATGATGACACCCGAGCTTTCATGTCGATCCCTGCTAGACACGATTTGGCTCGACGAATTGACTGCCGCTATCTTGCTGAACTTGTTTGTGAACATCGAATGAGCGAAGAGGAAGCAAGGGAAGTTGCCATTGATCTAGCCTACCGGCTCGTAAAGAAAGCTTATCGATTCAATGAGGAAAAATGAGTCGCGCAGTAGCACTGCTAGAAAAATTTGGTAATCGCTACCCCCGAGAATCCTGTGGAATTGGTATTGTTCATCTCGGTATCGGTGCTTTTCTTCGCGCTCACCAGGCTTGGTATACCGACAAGTTACTGAGCCTATACCCCGGGAACTGGTCTATTTCCGGGATTAGTCTTAGGAGCCCAAATGTGCGAGATCAATTGGCTCCCCAAGATGGATTCTACACTCTTGTGGAAAATGATCGCAGCGGGCAGCGCATGGAAGTCATCGGAGCGGTTCGTGAGGTACTTTGTGCTCCTGAGAGCCCAGCAGCTGTTCTCAATCAGCTTTGTCACCCAGAAACCAAAATTGTTTCCTTAACAGTCACAGAAAAGGGCTACTGCCACGATCCAGCTACGGGTCGTTTAAACCAGAAACATCCTCAAGTAATAGCTGATCTCGAAAACACAAATCAACCAAGCTCCGCCTTGGGTTATCTTTGTGAAGCACTTTATCGGCGTTGGAAACAAGAATTAGGTCCGTTCAGCATTGTTAGTTGTGACAACCTGCCGAGCAACGGCAAAGTGCTGAGGGGACTACTCATCGAATTTGCAAAACTTCGTGATGCTGAGCTTGCGGACTGGATCGAAGACAGAGTTACCTGTCCAAGCTCAATGGTTGACCGGATCGTACCTGCAACTACAGAGAAAGATCGTCAGATTGTGCAAAAGCAGCTTGGCTTAGAAGATCAAGGGGTGGTGGTCACTGAGGGTTTTTCTCAATGGGTCCTCGAGGATAATTTCTGTGCAGGGCGTCCAGCTTGGGAAAATGTCGGGGTAACCATGGTTAATGATGTAACACCATTCGAGCATATGAAATTAAGAATGCTTAATGGCACACACTCTACCTTAGCTTACTTAGGCTTCATGGCAGGCCACGAGTTTGTTGCTGATGCAGCTAATGATTCTGATTTTCAACAGCTCCTCCTTGGAATGTGGCAGGATGAGATCATTCCAACTCTAAGTATGCCCTCAGGGATTGATCTTCAGTCCTATGCTCATGACCTGATGGCACGCTATCAAAACCCAGAACTCCACCATCGCCTCTATCAAATTGCGATGGATGGCTCTCAGAAACTTCCTCAACGATTATTAGGCACCCTCCGCGATCATCTTGCTGCCAATCGACTTCCAAAAAGGATCCTGCTCGCCATTGCAGGATGGATGCGCTACGTGACGGGAATTCAGGAGAATGGGATTGCTTTTGAGGTGCAGGACCCCCTCACTCCAAAGCTGCAACAGCTTGCCCAAGAGTCTGGATTCCTGAATGGTCATTTAAATACTGAAAAAACTTCAGAGTACGTTAATCAATTACTGCAAATAGAGGAAATCTTCGGCAGGGACCTAGCAAATCATACTATTTTCTTTCAGCAACTTACCTCAGTCCTTCAAGAACTAACGGAGAATGGGGTCCGTTCAATATTGAGGCAAACGGTTACAGCCTAATCAACAGAGACATTCGATGAGTGCGAATCGAGACTGGGAAAATCAAATGAAGCGTTCCTCCTTAGAGGAATTGAACCAGTACCTGATAACTATTCTGGAAAAAGCAGGAACCCGAAGTGAGAGCGCTACAGCAGTGGCCAAAGCTCTCTGCTCAGCCTCTGTAAAAGGTGTGGATAGCCATGGTGTACGATTACTGCCACACTATGAAAAGGTTGTTAGAGGAGGGCGTGTCAATGGAAAATCGCAATTAGAAGTGAGGGAAGTAACCCCAGTCGCAGTTGAGGTCAATGCTAACAACGGCTTCGGACATTATGCATCTTATCGTGCGATTGAGGAGGGAATTCGAAGAGCCAAAACTTATGGGATCAGTATGATTTCAGTGATTCACTCCTCCCATCTTGGAGCTCTTGGTAGTTACGTTGAAGAAGCTGCAAATGAGGGATTCCTGGCCTTTGGATTTTCTAATACAGACACACTTGTTTTGCCTCATGGATCAAAAAAGCCCTTTCATGGCACAAACCCCATCGCCTTCGCAGCACCATTAGACAATGATACGCCTTACCTGATAGACATGGCTACTAGTTGTGTTCCTTGGAATCGGGTGGCTGATTATGGAGCACAGGGTCGTCCGTTACCTGATGATATTGCTGTCGATAAAAACGGACAGCTAACGAGGAATCACAAAGAAGCCGTTGCGCTTAAGTCCTTTGGTGGTAACGACTATAGCTATAAGGGTGCAGCTCTTGGCGGTATGATTGAAGTGCTTTGTTCGCCTCTGACTGGTATGCCTTTTTGTTCACAAATCTTAAAGATGAACTCTGACGACATGTCCATTCCCAGGCATCTTGGCCAATTTTTTATAGTTCTTAAGCCGGACCTGTTTGTTTCTCGTGCCACTTTCATGGAATTGATGCAGAACTATTTACAGGAACTACGTGCCTTGCCAGCGCAAGACGGAATGGCTGTTATGGCACCTGGAGATCGTGAGTGGCGGGTCAAGGAAGAAAGATCCGAGCTTGGAGTCCCAATCCCGGCTTATTTGGAAGAAGAATTCAGCAGACTTGGAGAAAAATATGGCATCAAAGAGCCAGATTACATCTGAAGTGCACTAAATATTATTGAAGATACTCCCGAGCAACCCAGCCTTGGTGGCTTTCTTTGTAACGGGCTGGTCGTTCAACCATCACTCTTGCCCAACCTCCTGAGACACACTGCTCAACAACCCTCATGCCGGATTCCAACCTGGCCACCAATTCCTGATCTGCATCGTTGGGATTTACGTAGGTAACCCTTTCAAACGTGGTTCCAGGTCCGACTCTCAGGTTCACCCGATCTCCCACTACTTCCCTGTTTTTGCCAGTCAGATCTGTTCCATCACATGGGGACTCTGATTTCGCGACTAATGACTCCTCCTTTTTCTCATTAGACAAGGTAGGATCCATCGTTTGATAATCCATCAGCGCTACAAATATCATGAGCAAGTGGACAGCCACCACTAGGGCCAACGTTATCCAAAACTGAGACGATTGGGAGAGTTTGCTAAACATCAAGAGCGGGTGATTGAAGAGTCGAATTTACATGACACTCATTAAACCAATGGGCAACAGTCTGCCGTAGATCCCTTTGGGTGTCCACCCTTGGATTTTTTTACTATGACAAAGAAGGGATTGATAGAAGATTTTCGGAGAGTACAAATTAGGCCTGATTGAGCCTTCGATATCTGATCTGAACTAAAAAATTTAAACTTAGTTGGGAGTTGAAAGAGGTTGTTGATGAATGTAATGATCGCTTGAAAATTTAGGTAAGCAGGAAGGCCCCGCATCTTTGTCGAGACCTCCTGCCTTCAAACGATGTTTAGACAGCTTGTGGATGCTTGTGATCAAGCCTGTAGTGCTTGTGAATACCAGCAAAATCTAGCAACCCTTGCCAAGCCTTGAGAAAAAATTTTCGAACAGACTCACTTTTTTTCACTTCTCGCTCGTTGACAAACTGGATCATTGCATACTCCCAGTCATCTCGATACTCACTCTGGAAATACCGTTTAAGCTCAATTTCATGATATCCTTGATATGCGGTAAGCATATTGTCTCCTGTAGAAAGAATTGTTAATAAATTTCCAACTGATGTTTAGTAAGTTTACTTAATTTTTTCGCACTTGCAAAATAAATTTTTAAATCTTTTTCACTTTAGAAAGAAAAAATCCTCAGATTTTGCCGAACACTAATTTAGTCAGATAATGATTTTAGTAAACAAATCGTGTGGGGGGATTGGAATCTGTGGATTGGTCTAATCAGAGGACCGGGCTAAGAACTCGGTAATCTAGGTAGGTACTAGCTCTTGAAGTAGTGGTTCCAGAATACAACCGTTCTTTGGTTTTGCAACGTAGGCTTCTTAGGACCATTTGGAGACGAAATTTCAATAGTCCCAGTCGTTAGCCGGATATCCTGCTCCGATACTGACTGAGCCATCGCATAGTTATTCTCCAACACTGGCATCAAAGCTAGAGCGACTGTCGTTCCCCCCGCCAATTGGGCCAATCTTTCCAGAAAAATGAGGACGTGGTAAACCAGAGTGTGTGTATTCATCGTAAAGTTCGATGATCGATTGCTCAGCGTGTCTGACCCCTAAGGGTAAAGATAATCTTAGCTGAGAAAATCTTCATCAATCGGCTAGCCCCAGTATCCAATTGCAGATGAGCGGCCCAACCTTGTCACCGGCTTCGAGGGTGGATAGATGTCCAGCTCCTGAGATGATTTCCAGTTGAGCTCCTGATATTTTGCTAGCCATTTCCTGGTGAACTGCGGGAGGAGTGATTTGATCAAGCTCTCCACAAAAAATCAGGGTCGGGCAGTCAATCGTTACTAAAGTTTCGGTACTGTCAGAACGCTTAAAAATTGCAGCTTGCTGCTTCAAATACTCTTCGGGAGAAGTTCGATAGATCATCGACATCAACTTCTCTGATTTCTCATCATCATGCAAATACTCTGGAGCGGTAAGTATCCCATGGAAAAGCTTAGCCATTTGATCGAATTTTCCTTTTTTAACCATCTGCATGGTCTGTTCACGAGCTTTTACGCGATCAGGATTATCAAGTCGATGTTTTGTATCACAGAGAATCATGGCCTTGACACGCTCTGGAGCCTGCCTCCAGATTTCAAAGGAGACATAGCCACCCATTGAAAGTCCCCCAAGAATGAATTCTCCCTCGACTTCCTCCAATACAAACTCAGCCATTTTGGAGATGGAATCTTGATTTCGCATAAGAGGTTGGTGCACCTCAAAACCAGCTTTATGAAGGTGTCCTTCCGTTGTTTCCCAGAGGTAAGGATCACAAGCCAGACCATGAAGCAAAACGACAGGGTATTGTTCGGGGTTCATTCTGTCTCATCTGACTGAGGTGACTGAGGTGGCTGATGTTTCAGCGAAATGGAGTTCATACAGAAACGAAGGCCTGTTGGGGCTGGGCCATCCTCAAACACATGACCAAGATGCGCATCACAACGAGCGCAAAGGACCTCAGTTCGAACCATAAAATGACTCCGATCCACTTGAGTTGCCACCGCTTCTGGATGGATTGGTCTAGTAAAACTCGGCCATCCCGTGCCCGAATCAAACTTATCGTTTGCATCAAACAATGACTGACCGCAACACGTACAAACGTAGGTTCCAGGTTTTTTGTATTGATTATAAGTCCCTGTGAAGGCTCGCTCAGTTCCTTTTTGTCGACAAACGTAAAATTCCTCTGAGGTCAGTTGATCCCTCCATTCCTTTTCTGATTTAATCACTTTTTCCATAATTTATCTTTTGAAAATGAGACTGGTAAATTGATCTCCACTCTTTTGGAGAAGAGATCGGTTAGATCATGAAATTCATGGCCTTTGAAAACACTTTTTGTTAGCTTTGATCTGCTAGATTCAAAAGAAACAGCTTAATGGTTTTCTGCAGACAAAATTCCTCAGCATCGAGACTGAGAATTCCGTTAAAAACAAACCCCGACTCGAAACCCATCATTGCTGAACGGCGAAGTCACTGGAGATTTTAGTTCATGAGCACTATCGGGACAGGAAGTTCCAGAAAATCTAACTCCGTTCACGCAGTCGAAGAAGCTATCCAACAAGCCCGCATGAAAGTTCAGGGATTTGTGGATTGGGGACTAGTCTTCTTTTCAGCAGAGCATCTGGATCATGCTGAGAAGATTCGACAAATCCTTGTTCAGAATACACCCGGAACCCAATGGGCCGGTTGCAGTGCAGGTGGTGTACTTTCTGAAAATGGAGAAATTTTTGGGGAACCAGGCCTTGTCATCTTATTGGCCCAGACCCCAGAAATCAGAACCGATGCCCTAACAACCTGCCAGCGTCGAGAGCATTCTCCAAGTGTGGCTCACCAACTTCGTGAATTTCTTGAAGGGCTGAAGTATGAAGAGCCACTTTTCCTCTTCTTCCCTGATGCCTACCAGCAAACTCCACATAATTTCATCAATACCCTGCGCTATACAAGCAATCAGCCGCAAGTTTTTGGTGCCGGTTCCTGTGATGATGGTGCCTGGAATCGCTCTGTCCAACTGGGACAGGAGGAAATCGTCGAGCATGGCATCTCTGGAATGACGCTGATTGGAGAATTCCGTTACCAAGTAGGAGTGACTCAATCCGCCCTGGTGATTGGGGAACCCATGTTCATCACAAAAGTAGAAAACAACCAGATTATCGAATTAGATGGACACTCAGCGCTAGAGTCATACGTACAGGCAGCTGTTGAACTTGGATTCAATGATATCGAAAGCGCTGCGCAACAGTTGATGCTCAGCTTTCCATTAAATCCTCAAGAGCCCCAGTTTGTAGGAGAGTCTACGATCATAAGGCATCTCAGTGGAATCGATGTTGTCAGCCAAGGCTTGGAAGTCCCAGAACTGGTCAAGGAAGGGAATGTTGTTTCCTTTGCCTTGCGTAATCGATTAGCCGCAGAAGAAGATTTAGAAATCATGTTAGATCGAATCTGGGATACTTTGCCAGAGACACCTGATTTTGGAATCTATTTCAACTGTGCTGCACGTGGACGTCCGCTCTATGGTGAGGATGATGTCGACCTCAAGCAGATAAATCAACGTCTGGGTTCCTTCCCAATCATTGGTTACTTTGGAGCTTTTGAATTAGCCCAGGTACCCTTGGGGCTTCAACTCTATTCTTATACGGGTGTCCTTGTTCTGGTCTACCTTTGAAAGATAACCGCTGGTCACTCTTTTCTACCCTTCAGAATCATTCTCTACGACAAGAAAGCGGTCAACTCATTGTCTGATCAATCTCCTCATCGCATTCGGGGATTCCTACTGGTCACAATGGGGGTTCTGTTCATCTCACCCGACTCCCTATTGATTCGGTTGGCCGATCAACCTTTGGAAATCCAGTTGTTTTGGCGCAGTTTATTTCAAGGTATCGGACTCGCGCTATTCACAGGTTTGCGTTACCAAATGAACTGGTGGAAGCAGGTTCGACAGGTTGGCCGACCAGGATGGGTCGTAATGCTTGGTTTGATTTGTAGCTCCACTTGTTTTGTTCTGGCAATTCAACATGCTCAAGTAGCTCACGTCCTGTTGTTGCTAAATACCACTCCAGTAATCGCGGGGTTACTGAGTTGGCTGGTGCTGGGTGAAAAAATCAACCACTCGACCTGGATTTTGATCGGGATCAGCATCGTTGGATCGACCTTGATAGTCATGGATAGCGCCGCCATGGGTGAATCAGGATCAAGCGCGTTTGGACTCTTTATGGCGCTTGGTGCCGCGCTGGCAACAGCCATTAATTTTTTGGGCGCACGTTCTCGGGCTCCCTTGGATGTAACACCAGTTCTTGTGCCCGCCTGTTTCCTACTTAGTATTGGATCTGGCTTACTCGGTGGTGCTACATTGCCACCTTGGGAAAATTTACGCTGGTTGTTGTTATTGGGGGGAGTTTGTCTACCGATGGCTTACATTGGAATTCAATCGGGCCCACGCTATATCAGTGCACCAGAAACAAGCATGATCATGCTTCTGGAAAGTGTTGTCGGTATTCTTCTGGCCTGGCTCTTCTTACAAGAATTACCCGGTAAGTTAGGAGTTCTTGGTGGAGGGCTCGTATTGAGTGGACTATTGACCAAGGCTTGGTGGGAGTGGAAGCAGCCCTTTCAATAATTACTTACAAACCTTCTCTTGTGATCGGATAAGTACAGATGATCGAACTCTATTATTTTCCCACGCCCAATGGGCATAAAATCACCATCTTTCTCGAGGAAACCAAGCTCGATTACCGAATTTATCCAGTTGATATTCTCAAAGGCGATCAATTCAATAGCGAGTTCCTAAAGATTTCGCCAAATAACAAGATGCCTGCAATTGTGGATACCGAACCTGAAGATGGAGAGGGACCTCTATCCTTGTTTGAATCGGGTTCAATCTTGCGCTACCTCGCTCAAAAGACGGAAAGATTTTATCCTCCAGGAATTCGAGAAGCCTGGGAGGTGGAGCAGTGGCTAACTTGGCAGGTCGCGCACTTCGGTCCCATGTTGGGACAGAATCATCATTTTAATATCTATGCTCCAGAGCAGGTGCCCTATGCTCAGGAACGATACACCCAAGAAACTAGCCGTCTCTACGGTGTCCTGAATAATCGTTTGAGAGATCGTGACTTTGTGGGTGGCTCCTATTCCATAGCAGATATGGCGATCTATCCTTGGGCAACTGGTTGGGAGAGGCAGAAGCAGGATTTATCAATGTTTCCATACGTAGCTGACTACCTAAACCTGATTGGTAGCCGACCTGCTGTCAAAAAAGCCTATGAGATCGGGCAACAATACCGAAGAGTGGATGCCAAAAAGATGAAACCCGAAGAATGGCAAACTCTTTTTGGCAATAAAATGGTGAAGACATGAGCAATCTATCGTGGACAGATTTTATGAAGGTGGACCTTAGGGTGGGTACCATCATTGATGTGCAGACTTTTCCAGAGGCTCGCAAACCAGCTTGGAAACTGTGGATTGATTTTGGAGAAGAGTTTGGAGTGAAGAGATCAAGTGCTCAAATCACACAACATTACCAGGTGAAAGACTTACTCGGCAGGCAAGTCGTTGCGGTCGTAAATTTTCCACCAAAGCAGATCGGGCCGTTTATTTCAGAGTGCTTGGTCACAGGTTTTCCAGACGAACAGGGAGCTGTAGTGTTGACTAGACCCGAAAGAGTCGTTCCCAACGGAAGCCGACTCTTCTAAAATTGCGTCAACTCAGGATTTCCTTAAAATTGACAATATCTTTTCTCAAGGCGTAAACGATTGTGGTCAACGCAATGCTTCGTGAGTAGCCAAATCGTTGATGCATGTTGGTGATGATTGTCTCGACCAGCTTCTGAACTCCCAGATCAATGCTCTTGTAGTGATTTAGGTCATTCAACTTATGGAAGAAAGCATTGTGTAGCACCTCTGGGTTGATTTCTTCCTCGATTTTGCGGTGTGAGAGTGCCCTGGAGTATTCCTGTGCGAAGCAATTCAACAGATTGTCATCTCTTGAGTTAATGATTGTTCTATTCCCTTCCAGCACTAACTCTCCACTAGATTGAAGATCCAAGAATTTTTGCGCAATCATTTGCCGGAACAATTCTTCGTCCATTTCCGGCTCCATCACTCTTTCCATACTCTTCATGTAGTTGTAATCGGGCTCGTCTACTTTCATGCCGCTGTTTGGATCAATGAAAGTAAAGCGAGGTACCATCACGTGAGCAAAAGCTCTGTTCCTCTGTGCACGAGCCAATAGTGCGTATTGAAGGTACCTTCTCAGATCAGCTTCAATTTGCCGTGGATCACGGTCCACAGTACAGACTGTGATTTCCTTGCGAATGATGTGAAAGTAAATCGCTCTCACCACGCCTACCAATCCCTGGAAATCTCCGTAATCTCCTTCTCCTTCGTGCAAGTCATAGCGACCGACACTTCTGTCTAATATAGGCTTCCGCTTGCGGGTGTAACGGGTATCAATCTCTAACCAATGATGTAAATCTGGACCTTCTGCAATAATGCGGTTGAGTTGGCTTAAGAAGATTCCTACGTGTACTTTCAGTCCGTCTGAACTAGCCATCGTGTTTCGCATCACATTCTGCAACTGTCGGATCGAAATCCCGTTTCGTCCCTCGTTGGGATAGTGTTCCTTCCACAAATCCCGCATAAATTCATCATCAATCAATCTTAAATCTTCCTCACTGAAAAGCCCCGAATCGCGAAGGTTAACCGATTCAGGATGATGAGAAATCTGATCCCTAAAACTATGCTCATCGTTCAGATTCAAACCAAGTCGCATGGCCTCGTTTCGGAAGGGGTGCCAATGCGGAAGCTTTTTGATGGTATTGACGGGGTCTTCAGCGTACGCCGAGTAGATGAAAAGCTTTTGCTCAGGTGTGATGTTTAGATAGAGTTCAATTTTGTGTTGACTCCAACTCGAAGGAAATTTCTTCCGCATTGGTGGCAGGAGCCTTGTCATCACGGAGTAGTATGAGGCGATCCTCAGAAGGTTTGGATCAACATCGTACTTCTCACGCATATTTGCCAGATCTCTTCGCAGAATGTCGGTTTCACTACTCGCATCCAAAAGATAATTGACGGGGACCTTCTCTATCCGGTCAAGCAACTTCGAGGAGGTCAGTTGGTGGTCCAGTAGTTCCATTTCCTCAATATTCGTTGTCAGGATCACCGTACTATCTACTGCTGTTTGTGTCGATTCAACCGATACCCTACCGCTTCCAAGCAACATCAATAACGGCTTATAATCACTCTCACGAATCCGCTCTCCACTCACACCAAAAGCGTCATGAATATGGAGAATTCCTCGATTGGATCCAATGATTGACCCCTCATAATACCTTAAGGACTTGCCTGGTAAGTGCTCATTCACAATCCCCATATCTTCTGCACTCAGATCCTGAGGACTGACACGGACTCGCAGGTGCTGCATGTCATCAATATTGGAAATCCCATGAGCTTGGGCCCCAGAAAACTCGATCTCTTCAACTCGAACATACTTTTCTAGGACCTCAAAAAGGCTCATTCCTTTATTTTTCGGATTACTAAGGAGTTCTTCAAGGATATCAAGAGTTTTTTTATCAAGATTGGCATTTTGGTAGAAACAAGGAATCAGTAGTGTTCGCTCTCCTTTTTGCTGGTTGATATGATCAAAAAGTTCTTGCCGAGGACGGCTCAAACTCCCATCAGCCTTCTGCATCAAGGTTGGAAAGAGCAGTAAAGGATTATGATGGAAAGAGGAGTGTACTTCCACGCAGCGACTTCCATCTTCGTTTTCAAAACTGAAAAAGAAAGTATAGAGCCTTACAGAAACCTGCTTTGTATATTCCTCCAAAGCACGGATAATAAGGTCTACAACATTTGTTTTGCCAGATGCGGGGGGACCCACCAGAATAATTCCCCGATTTGGCCCAACCTCTTTGTCTGCTGATTCAATGATATCCAGCACTTGCTTGATGCAGTATTCCTGACCAAATACCGCATTGATACCATTGCTAAAAGGATCCCTGAAAACGTTGTAACTGATGACTGGTTCACCGCTCCGAATCACAATTTCGTGTCCAAAATACTTGATCGCAGCAGAGATAATTGAGGAAGATGTCTGTAGGTGGGTTTCAGGTTCTTTGAGAAAATTATTTACAAAATCGGAGAAATGAATTGTGTTCTTTCGCCGATATCCCAACAAGTCGCGTAACTTCAACGGTAATTCGGCCATGCTAACTCCATATGCTAAATACGGAATGGTTTTTCCGAGTTTCGCATTCGTTCCAGAATGCTTTCAAAGCGAACTGCCGTAACCACGGTTTCTTTGAATAGATTTGCTGAAAAAGAATAAAGCCAATTGCGAGAGATCAGATAAACAGGGGCTTTCCAAATCAAGTTCAGATTCTTTAGTGTGGGTTTTATCCAATCTTTTCGGAGGCGACGACCGTCGTCTCGGTGATAAAGCAACAATCCTCCATCCTGAAAGTCCGTATCGATCAGATAGATCCTCGGACGATGGAAGTGAGTGAAGAAATTTAGCATTTCGTTCTTGATCGGCTCTGGATCAATCCAGACATTGTAGCGATCCTCCTGAACAATGCTATCCGGTGGAATCCTAAGTTGTTGTGCTTGACGTTTACTGAATCGATTCAAGTGAAATTCGTGCACCAGCTCCGGAGTCAAAAATCGTCGTAGGAACTCATAGTCTGTCACCGTTTTGACAAGATGCTCCATCTGCTGCATCGGTGTCTTGGTTGTTGGTCGTTTCCAATGATCTTTGACGTCTTGGTTTGTTTCCTCATGAAAATCCAAACTTACTTTCCCGTCTCGATAAAGCTCCTCAATGTGAGTCCAAAGGTAGAAACCCAGATGATATGGATTCCGCATATAATATGGCCGCGGATAACAGACTCCCGAGAAGACTCGAGCGTAGTCAATAATCCCTTTGACTGATTGTTCTTTGAAGAGCTCAGTCATGATTTTCTTTTCCCAGTACATCGCCCAGCCTTCGTTCATAATCTGGGTTCTGATTACGAAATCATGAGTCGAGTGGACTGAGTAAATGTAATCTAAAACAGCTCTTTCACTCTGGCTTGCCGGAGCATGGCGACATAGAAAACCCATGATATCCTGGCAGGGAGCCTTTAGCTTGAATCCTGTGCGGCTAATGGTTTCCTGACGTTGTTTGGCCTGCATCTCCATTTGCCAAGTCATCTCTGGGCTGACATTTCGCATCAGGCTATCAAGAGTACCGAAAGAGGGCGTTAAGCGAGGAACCGGTTTGTCTTCGGATACATAAGTATCTGTCTCCTGCTGGCGGGCCGTTTCTGTTTCTACGGTCCTAGCCAAGTTGAACTGTGAATGAGGAGCAATCAAGGGAACAAATGATTCGCAAGCGTTCCAGAACTGGGAGTAGTTGATTTCTCCCATTTGCTGACGTGCCCGATCTACCTTGCGGGAAAGATAGATCACCCATTCGGTGCGATCCGGATTCGAGTCCTTCAGGACATTGAGCTCCGAAAATTCACAGTGCCCCACCACATGGGCCATGACCGAAGCCTGCATCATCGGTGAATTTGTGCTGTTCAAATAGGCGTAAGAGGGATTTCCAGTTTGGACTACCTCATAGTAGATACTTGCCTCCTGTCCAGTCTCAACTCGGTGCTTACGAGTTACCATCCGTTTGCCTTCCCATATGTTTAGAGGGCTCACGGGATAGACATATTTTTCAAGGAGAGACATGAACTCCAAGCTATCCAGAATAAAGAATCGCATCTCAGGCAGCGTTCGTTCAAATGCTTTAGCATGGTGAACAACACGCTGTTCCAATTCATAAATTTCTGGATCTGTCTGGACTGCATGCATTGAACTTCCCTAGTTCTCAGTGTTCAGCAAAAAGCGTTTTGATGACTTCAATGGTTTCAAGTTTATCGTTCAGTTCTCCAAGACGAATGATGGAGTCACGATAAAATTGTGTTGCAATCTGCCGATTCAGCAGACTCAAGCGCCCCGGTTGGACTTCGATGACACCGATTCGATTAAAGATTGGGCGTAGATGCTCTTCCAGAATTTTGACTATTTCCTTGGCATCATCGTCAAATAATTCGCCGTCACCAAAATAGAAGCCGTAAAAGTTTGTTGATGCTGGGTCGTATTCGTTCGTGGCGATCCGGTGAATCAGTTGATAAACCGGAGCTGCATGCGTACCCCCAGAATTTCCGACTTGGTAAAATTGTTCAGCCTGGACCTCGTAGGCTTCTGCATCGTGGACGAAGAATCGATGGTCAACGCTCTTTGCACCGTAGTTGTAGTCAATCCAGTTTTGGATGAAATTGACCAAGCGTTTTTCGAGGTTAAGACGTTCCCCATATGTTGAGTAGGAAATATCCCCCATGTAAAAAACTACTGCCTTGAATCGAGGTTTCTCAACTCGCTCCGGCACTTTGAAACGACGATCTCGACGCATGAATTGAAATTCATAGCGTTCTTCGTGGGGAGCGTAAACATCCATGCCAATGCTCGTTCGCAGAGCACGTTTGAATGTCCGCTTCTTATCGAGAACAATCCCTGAGGGAGCAAAGGTTTTGAATTCGTAAGAGACCTCCTTGATTTTTCCATGCCCTTGCTTAACCAGACGCGGCAGCTTCAGGGATCTAGCGACTCTTTCCATCAAGTATTGAAATGGGACATTGAATCGAATTTTCCCGCCACCGCTACCTGGCCCCCCTCCACCACTACCTCCACCTCCTTCCCCTTCGTCACCATAGACAAAAGTAGGGGCAACGATATCATCCATTTCTACAAGGATATCACTCCCCCGTTCACCAAAGTTCTCAAGATCCCCCTCTGTGAGAATAGCGTCAACAAGGTTTTCCAATTGTTCTTCAACGAATTCGTTGAAGGCTCCTTCTGATTCGTTGGAATTAATCTGGTCTGTCACATACATAGGGAACCGAAGAGGAGTCTTAGAGCGCACAATTGATCAGCAATTGCCTTAATATTTTATTGTATAGGGCTAGAACATCTGTCCAAAGAGAGCAATTTTTTTTGACCTTAGTTGGTAGTAAAAATATCCTTAATACACTGATCTTAATATGATTTTATGATTTTTGATTTACTTTATTTTTAGAAGCCAAGTCTTTGGTTTGTGACTGCAAACCATCCGACAAAGATGGGACCCAAGCTCGATGTGCAAGCAGAAAACCCGTAGGCTCCCGCTCATCTGCTGGTAAAGAAGCATCAACATCCTGTAATTCTCGCAGCGTCTGCATAAGCCGATCCAGTTCGCTCAAGATCAGCTTTCTGGAATCTGGTGACAGTTGAGTTGCTGCAAAATGCCAGCGCTCGTTGTTTTGATCAAATTCATCATTGAGAAATTCTCTCATGTTTGTTCGACCCCAGATTTGCCAGAGCGGACTATCCTTTTGCCAAAGAACACTTCGTTCAAAACACAACCGAATGCGGTCTTGGGGTAGCCATTCAATCAGCTTCAGTTGTTCTAATTGACCAAGTTTTACTCTGAGTTCAACTTCTTCCAACTCAAATTTTTCAACAAGCTCTTCTGTTGTCCAACCGTTAACGAATAAAATGAGCAAAACCACTAAACTCGGCTGACTGAGCAGAGTCTTTAACTGCATATCGTTAAATGAATCAACAAGAGGTTGTTGCTCCCGACTGAGTTTGACCAATTCGTAGAGATCGAGGCCCAGTACAGAGCAAATCTTTTCCAAGCGCTTCAGACTCAATGATTGGTCCGAAAACAACCTTTTCACGCTGGATTCACTTAATTTGAGCCGTTGCGCAAGAATGCGATAAGTGATTCCTTGGAATTTTAGATAATGTTTGAGCGTTTCAAGCAATCGTGCTGTTTGGGTCATTCAAAATCCTGATACTTCCGGTGCAAGAAAATGAGACTTTTGAATTTGTGCTTTCCTTAGCCCGGATACAAAGTTAGTATTTGTTAACGGTTGGTTCTTTTCTTGAAAGAATTCTTTTCTCATCTAATCGGGATGAAACTCTTAAAGCAAACGCTTTGATAAAAATATTTTCTCGGTTCGCCGGGATCGCCTCGCTTTGATTCCCACCCCCCACTCTCCATTCTCCGGGATAAGCGCTGCAACTGAATCCGAAGAATTTTACTCTGGAGTATTGCAAATGATGAAGATGGTTGACGATTTTCGGTGGAAACTTCGCCAAAAAGAATATGTCCCGATCATGACAGGCGGCATGGGTGTGGACATTTCAACAGCCTCATTGGCCTTAGAATCAGCTCGCCTTGGCGGTATCGGTCACATTTCCGATGCAATGGGACCTACTGTTTCAGACCGAAGATATGAGACCAATTTCGTGCAACAAAAGTATCAGAAGTACAAGGCGAACACCTCAAGTTCCAACAAATCTCAGGTTCATTTCGATCTGAAAATGGTGGAAGAAGCTGCTTTTCTGCATGTCGACAACACGATGAATGCGAAACGCGGCGAAGGGATGATTTTCGTCAATTGCATGGAAAAGCTTTCAATGAATAATCCTCGAGACACCCTCAAAGCAAGAATGGCTGGGGCCATGAACGCAGGGATAGATGGTATCACGCTTAGCGCTGGACTCCATTTGGGCACCATGGCTTTAGTCAGTGACCATCCCAGATTCCGGGATACATTTTTGGGAATCATTGTTTCATCTGTGAGAGCTCTTCGTCCATTTCTCAAGCGAGCAGCCAAGCTTGATCGGATGCCGGACTACATTGTTGTTGAGGGACCCCTAGCAGGTGGCCACCTAGGATTTGGAATGGATTGGGCTGAGTATGATCTCAAGACCGTTTTTGTGGAAGTAGTCCAATTTTTGAAAGATAACGATCTCGATATACCTGTTATCCCTGCTGGTGGGATCTTTACCGGTTCCGATGCTGTTGAATACATGGAGCTTGGGGCTGCTGCCGTTCAGGTTGCTACCAGGTTCACTGTTTCCGAAGAATGTGGTCTTCCAAATCGAGCTAAACAAAAGTATTTCGAAGCCCTAGAAAAAGACGTTGTAGTCAATCAAGTTTCACCAACAGGCTATCCCATGAGAATGCTGACCAATTCACC
>CENJ01099279.1_pt1 | contig 22097 bp, 25 predicted proteins | sample 356161 | NCBI WGS metagenome assembly CENJ01 (sample SAMEA2619531, study PRJEB7988) | marine metagenome | biome: marine biome (ENVO:00000447); feature: surface water layer (ENVO:00002042); material: "saline water (ENVO:00002010), including plankton (ENVO:xxxxxxxx)" | depth 5 m
TTTTCATCTCAATTTGGAAAGTTATTAAGGTCTCACGCAGTAAAATCGGCGCGAACCGACCCAAGCCCTTCGATTTTCATTTCATATACTTGCCCACTTTCGACTTGCGTCAACGGCCCGAGCGCGCCGGATAAGATTAGATCACCGGCCTTCAGAGGACGGCCATATTTAATCATCATTTGCGCCAGCCACAGGCAAGCATTCAGAGGATTGCCAAGACAGGCTGAGCCTTGCCCCTTGCAGACAGTCTCACCGTTATTTTCAATTACCATGCCGCAATTTAAGTGGTCAAACGCATCCAGTTTAACCGGACGAGAGCCCAACACATAAAGACCTGAGGAAGCATTATCAGCAATCGTATCGGTAATTTGAATATCCCAATTAGCGATACGACTATCAACAACTTCAATTGCAGCGACGGCATATTCTATAGACGACAAAACTTCTGCGAGTGTAATGCCGGGACTATCCAAATCCTTACCAAGATAAAAAGCAATTTCACCTTCAATGCGGGGCTGAAGCAAATGAGACATTGATATTTCCTGCCCGTCGGCAAAGGCCATATCAGAAAATAACATGCCAAAATCCGGCTGGTCGACACCAAGTTGACTTTGTACTGCATGAGAGGTAACGCCAATTTTACGGCCACTAAGCAGGCGGCCTTGCGTTAACCAGTGCTTGGTATTTTCTTCCTGAACGGCATAAGCATCGTCAATTTCCATGTCATAGCTGTTACGCAATGCGGCAATCGGTGATTTAGCCTCATAGGCCTCCCGAATAGAAGCTGCCGCAGACATTACCTGCTTTTGATCCAATGACATTTTTATTCCCTCATATCTTCAAACAAAATATTCTTATTCGGCTTTGAATTGCCTTAGCCCCCGAGACTTCCGTCTTAAACGACTGCGCCATGTTCATCAAGTCCTGTGCTAGCTGACCTCAAACAGTACTGACTAAAATTGTCACATGCCTTAGAAAATTTAAGCATTATCTATACGCAAATATTCCAGTTATGGTATATATATTGCGAGGGTTAGTTATGAGTGATAGTGCGTCTATGGATGATGAAGAACTTGAGATACTTCTCGAGAAATTCTTCTTCAAAAAAAATACTGAGTTAATGAGTTACAGCGACTCGTTCGAGTCCCGCATGCGTGACCGTTTCATCACCTATGTAAAAGAAATTCGTGAAGCCGGCACCTCAGAGGAAAACAACCAAATCCTCCGAAACTCCAAAATCATTGTTAAAAAGAAATCTCGCCGTGCCATGGACTTGGTTAATGTTCAGGCCTTTCTTGATCGGATTGAACTGCGGTCAACTGATGCTGAAGCGCGAACAGCTGTTATTAAAATCCTCAAAGAAGAAAAGAATTTTAAGCAGGTTGTCGAAAATGCCGAAGACGGCCTCATTACCGTCAAGCTTCCCAAAATGGACTTGGAAAAAAGGTTCGAGTTGGCTGACTTTATTGAAAGTAAGTTCAAAAATTACCAAAAAAACGTCATGATGGTGAAGAACCAATCCATGCAACAAATAAGAGCCGGTCTGCAAAATGAGTTTATTTTCGGCCCTGATGCTGCAAAAGCATCCAAGGAAATTGAAAAAATTATCGATCATTACATCAAAACGGCAAAGTTGATTTTCTTTGTTAAACACAAAGATATTTTAAGAAATCAGTTCAAGTTGACTGAGGAAGACGACATTGTTCTCGCCCGTAAAATGTCAACTGTCGCGCATATCCTCGATTAAGAGGCTTAACCATTTGTTAATACACTTATCTTATTGTTATTTTTAACATAAGAGACTAATCGGTCTGAAATTTGCAATAGAGTATTATTTGTCAGTAAAAATGATGGTTGCGGGTAGGTTAAAATGCAAAGAACTGTAGACGACATTAAAGAAAGAGCAAAATATCTTCGTGATATGTTGGCTGAATATGCCGACGACGAAACCGTATGGTTGGATAATGAAGATGATATGGAATATTTTGCGGATGCCCCCGCTCCAACTGTCGTCGAGGAAAGCGCAACGCCCAACCACGATGATAAAACAAAAGTTACGCCTGAGATGGCGCATAAACCTACAACCCATCCTTTGGTTACGGGTTATCAGGAAGAGGAAGCTGAGACGACGTCCGACACAGAGCCGGAAAACAATGAAAATGAAGGCGACCATGTCAAGTCGGAGGATATTGATGAACATCTTGCCAATATTCTTGCCGACGTCCCAAGCCGAAACGTTGATGGAGACACCCCGGCCAAGACAAAAAAATCTGCTGAAAACAAGCCCTCAGATCGCTTTGAAAAAATAGCCAAAGTGATTGCAGATAGTGAAAACGCCACCTCTATCTTGCCGACTGAAATACCCAAAACACCTAATGTTGATGAAAAAGGGCGTAAAATATTCAAATCCAAAGAAACCATAAAAATTCTCAACGAAATGGGTCGAGAAATTGAAATTGGCAAACTCAATGACAGTATGATCAGTAAAGGCGCCCCTCTCAATGCCTGCTACTGCATTCTGGAAGGGCGCGTTAGATATTACGACGCACTTACGAATGAATATTTGCTTGGCGAGGGTAGCTTAATAGGTGCTGCAGAGGTCCTTGCCCCGAATAAAATTCATTTTGATTATCGAACAGAGGGCTATGTCAAAGTTGCTATTATTGACTTTAGCATAATCAAATCTGCCATAGATAAATTACGCCCCCTCACCCGAGGTATTATCAAATACACACATGACCGCGTTATGGGGCAAAAAGAACGTTCATCACATCACCTTGTGGATGATCAATTCATTAATCAACTCGATCGTTACAACCATTTTAATATTAAAGAAGGTGAAATACTGTTTGATGTCGGAGATAAAAGTGACACTTTCTTTTATATCTCAGAAGGCTCAATGAATGTAGTTGATGAGAACGGAAAAGTGCTTGCCAATCTCACATCCGGTCAATCCTTTGGTGAAATAGCTGCCCTTACAGGTATGCCCCGCGCAGCCAGACTTGTTGCCAAAACTGAAACAGATTTGTTTGAAGTCAGGTCATCAGACGTTGCACGGGAATTGTCTTTTGAACCACCGGTCATAAAACTGATTGTTCGTGGAATTATTAATCAGTTGATAATCAACAATTAGTCGCACGTTTAGTGTTTGAATAAGCACATACTCTTTTGTAGTCTGTCGTTAATTTAAAATACCAACAAGCAGGAGTTGAGTATGTTATCCACGCATGCACGTAAATTTTACCAAGAAGAACACAATATGTTCCGCGACACAGTTCGCAAAGTCTTTGATAAGGAGATGATACCGCATCTGGATAAACACGAAGAGGAAGGCATTGTTGGACGTGAAGCTTGGAAAGCCATGGGCGATGCCGGACTACTTGGTATGACCGTTCCCGAGGAAATGGGCGGCCTAGGGCTAGACTTTGCTTTTAATGCAGTATTTTCTGAAGAACTTGCCTATATGGGGTCTTCGGCGGGATTCACGCTTCAAAATGATATTACCACTGATTATTTTGTTCATTACGGCACCCAAGATCAAATTGAGACGTATGTCCCGGGCATCATTTCAGGCGATGTGATAACCGCAATTGCAATGACCGAACCCGGCACAGGTTCTGACTTACAAGGTGTTCGTACGACTGCGATTAAAGATGGCAACGAATATGTCCTCAACGGTTCTAAAACCTACATTACGAACGGTCAAAATGCAGATGTTATTATTGTCGTAGCAAAAACAGACCCATCGCTTGGCGCAAAGGGTATATCACTTATTCTGGTTGACGCTGATACAGAGGGCTTTGAGCGTGGACGCAATCTCGACAAGGTCGGGCAGCATAGTGCCGACACATCCGAACTGTTTTTCAATGATGTTCGTGTCCCGATGACGAATATTCTTGGCGAAGAAGGCATGGGGTTTGTTTATTTGATGACCCAGTTGCCTCAAGAGCGCCTCTCTATTGCTGTATCAGCTATGGGCATGGCTCAACGTGGTTTTGACGAGGCTGTTAAATTCGTAAAAGACCGCCCTGCTTTTGGTAAAACAGTTTTTGATTTCCAGAACACGCGCTTCACTCTGGCGGATTTACAATCCAAACTTCAAGTTGGGTGGGCCCATTTGGATTGGTGTATTGAACGACATGTCGATGGCAAACTCACTAATAGCGAGGCATCGGTTTGTAAATTATGGCACACGGAAATGGCTTGTGACGTCATTGACGCAGCCCTGCAACTCCATGGTGGGGCTGGATATATGAATGAATATCCAATTGCCAGAATGTGGCGTGATGCCCGTGTTATGCGCATTTATGGTGGTACATCAGAGATTATGAAAGAACTTATAGGACGCTCAATCTAGCTTTATGACAAAATTTTAAAGCTGGTTGTTGCTTTAGCGAGCAAACGGTCTTCATTGTCATAGAGCATGCTTTCAACAAAACCTATGGTTCGTCCCATGCGTTCCACTTGCCCGACACCCCATAATGGCCCGGCCGCAACCGGACGCATAAAACGCACATTTAAATCAAGCGTTACTTGTTCAGGTGTAGTGAATTTCCCACGTTTGTATGCCAGAGCCACACCGCAGAGTTGATCCAGCATGGTTGCAACGATACCGCCATGGATAATGCCCTGCAAATTGTTCAAATCTTCAGAAATATTGAAGGAACATTTGACATGCCCCGTTTCAGGGTCGCAGGAAACAATCTCAACGCCGAGCAGCCTGTTTAAAGGGGAGTCAGCAATCGGTGGAAAGTCAGCCATTTTTTTCTCTTTTTAATTAGAAGCCTGATGTTTACGCGGTTTTTTGAACTGATGGACGCTCACCAATTGAGTCAAGCACATGTGTCAGATGAACCAATCCACTTTCAACTTTTTGACCGGTTTTTTTAAAATAATCCGTATAACAATAGAGCATTATGTCGCCATAAGTCATGCGATCACCACATAAGAACTGCTTGCCGGCCAGAACATTATCAAGCCAAACAAGTCCATCCTGAGCCTTTTTTTTCATACTCTCAGCAGCTTCAGGATAAACGGTGATGCGTTTTTCAAAATAATTCTTTCCTATACCATATTTAAAAGCCATGGACATTGGTTCCATAACAGCAAGATCTACACGGCGCGCCCACATACGTGCCTCTGCCCGCTCCTTGGCAGTAGACCCGACCAAAAAAGGATCCGGACAAACTTCTTCAAAATACTCAATAATTGCCGTAACCTCTGAAATTATTGTCCCATCATCTAATTCAAGAACAGGTATCTGGCCGGCAGGGTTCTTCATGAGAAAAGAGCTTGCACGGTTCTCCCCCTCAAGAAAGTCAACGATAACCCGCTCCAGATTAAGATCCTTCTCATACATGGCAACATCAACAATTCGGGGATTTGGAATACCGTCGGCAGTGAAGAGTTTCATAACGCAATTACCTATTTTTCAGATGGAACAAATTTATCGCAAAATTGAATTTTGAGGTTAGTCTGTTCGATATATTTTAACAATTAGCATTTCGTGATATCGACAAATTTAATAGTCATGCTAGGTATATAATATGAATAATACATTCACACTCAAGAAAGCCAAATTCACAATCGGGCAAGTCGTCAAACACAGGCTTTTTCCGTTCAGAGGCGTCATCTTTGATGTAGATCCGGTTTTTGACAATACGGATGAGTGGTGGGAGTCAATACCTGAGGATATACGACCCCATAAAAACCAACCTTTTTATCACCTTCTTGCAGAGAATGAAGAGACTGAATACATAGCTTATGTATCCGAACAAAATTTATTGGTTGATGATCTTGATCTCCCCGTTAATCATCCGCAAATTGATGAAATTTTTGGCGCCTATGACCAAGGTCAGTATCAGGTTCTCACCAACAACACGCATTGAGTTATAAAATATATGTTCAGTAAATTATTTCACTGGTTGGGACAGCGACTTGTGCAATATTTAGATGAACCTATTCTTGGTTATCAATCTTTCTCAACCACAACAGCCGCTGACTTAAGACCCTGCATCCAGCCGGGAGATGTTTTGCTGGTTGATGGGAATTTACGCATATCGTTGGCGATAAAATACCTGACCCAATCCACCTGGTCACATGCGGCAATATATGTTGGGCCTGACGCCGGATTAACAGATGAATATGGCAACCCCGCCGAACTTATTGAAGCAGATGCCGGCAAGGGCGTGATAGCCGTGTCTTTGAATAAATATGACGGTTTTAACACCCGCATATGTCGACCGGTTAAGCTGACCAAAACGGACAGTCGGACATTGATGGATGCCCTTGTCGCCTCCATAGGCCGACAATATGATATCAAAAATTTTATTGATTTAATTCGGTTTACTTTCCCACAACCACCGGTACCTCAAAAATGGAGACGACGCATGTTGGCGCTCGGTAGTGGAGAACCAACCCGAGCAATATGTTCAACGCTCATTGCCGAAGCGTTTGAACAAATCCGATATCCGATATTACCGACTGTAACCCGCAAGAATGCCAAAGAGTTATTTCACATCCGGCATCATTCGCTTTACACCCCCCGCGATTTCGATATTTCACCATATTTCGAAATTGTTAAACCAACCCTTGCAAAAGATTTTAATTATCGCAATATCGTATGGTCCAAACACAACCTGCCTACTGATTTTTAATGCTGTCTAAATTTCTTAAAACACTTACCCATGGTCTTGTTACTGCCAATATTATTTATGGCGTCTCAATGCTTTGCGCGCAGATTGCGGTTGCCCAAACCGCGCATGGAATATCTATGCATGGCGAGCCAAGCTTGCCTGCTGACTATAAAAAATTCTCATTTGCAGATAGCAGAACAGTTATCGGTGGCAAACTCACCCGCGCAGAAATTGGTAGCTTTGATAGCCTCAACCCTTTTTTGGTTCGTGGCACAGCACCTGAGGGTTTGCGTGATTTTGTGTTCGAAAGCCTGATGGTTCGCCATAATGATGAACCTTTCACCCTTTATGGCTTACTTGCTGAAAGCTTAGAAACTGCCGAAGACCGAAGCGCGGTGACTTTCACATTGCGAAAAGAAGCACGATTTTCAGACGGAATGCCTGTACGTGCCGAGGATGTGATTTTCTCATATGAAACTCTGAAAGAGCGAGGACGTCCAAACCATAGATATTATTATGGGCAGGTCACATCAGTAGAACGCCCTTCCCCCGGAAAGGTAAAATTTGTTTTCAACACCGAAAACCCCGACAGAGAACTGCCATTGATTATCGGCCTTATGCCAATACTTCCGGAACATGTTTACAAGGGTGCAGCATTTGACGATGTCTCCATGAAACGTCCTGTCGGTAGCGGTCCTTATATTATTGAGACAATTGAACCCGGACGGCGTATCACTTATCGACGTCATAAAAACTATTGGGGCATATCACTTCCCTTTAATAATGGACGACATAATATTGATCGTCTTGAGTATGAATATTTTCGTGACGACAATTCAGCTTTTGAAGCATTCAAGGCCGGGCTAATAGATTTATGGCGCGAAACTGACCCCAAGCGTTGGCAAACAGGCTATAACTTCCCTGCTGCTCGGGATGGCCGCATTATCAAAAAAGAAATAAAAACCGGAATACCCTCCGGTTTACGCGGCTTCGTTTTCAATACCAGAAACAAATCTTTCAAAAACACTGAAGTGCGCCACGCCCTGTCTCTGGTTTTTAATTTTGATTGGATTAATAAATCTCTTTTTAGTGGCGCTTATCAACGCACCGAAAGCTATTTCCAAAATTCAGACCTCAGCGCACAGAGGCAACCAGCTTCACCGTCAGAAATGAAAATTTTACGCGGCGCAAGGCTACCTCGTGACATTTTACAAAATGGTTATGTCGCCCCGTCAGGGGATGAAAAAGGCCAAAATCGTCAAGCGCGACAAGCAGCCATAGACCTACTGAAAAAATCTGGATATGCCGTGGTGAATGGACGCCTTGTTCATAAACGAAGTGGTGATGCGCTAACATTTGAGATTCTTGTTCAAACCCGTGAGGATGAAAGACTTGCCCTCACCTATGGTCGGATGTTGAGCAGTATTGGGGTTACGGCAAAAGTTCGGTATGTCGATGCCACCCAATATCAAAATCGACTCCAATCTTTTGATTTTGATATGATTATCTATAATTGGTACGCGTCTCTTTCTCCGGGGAATGAACAAGCATTTTACTGGGGTTCAAAAGCTGCCGATCAAAATGGCAGTCGCAATTACCCCGGCATCAAAAACAAGCAAGTTGACCGCGCCATTGATGCTCTTACCCAAGCACGTAACCGTGAAGACTTTACAACGGCCGCACGCGCATTGGACCGCTTAATAATGAGCGGGCATTATGTTGTGCCGTTATATCATCTGCCCCACCAATGGATTGCCAGTTGGAGTCAAGTTGAACACAGTTGGAAACATGCACTCTATGGCGCACAGATTGATAGCTGGTGGATTAACCCGCAGAACTGAGTTCCCATCCTCGTCAGGCTCAATAATTTAATTTTTTCTGGGCACACGGATTACATCAATATCCAAGTCGCGGATTTTCTTACGAAGCGTGTTCCGGTTGAGCCCCAACAAATCAGCAGCCTTAATCTGGTTGCCATTGGTTGCTGCGAGAGATTGGCGTATGAGAGGCTCCTCAACCTCGCGCAATACACGGTCATAAAGCCCGTTCGGCGGCAGGCTATCCTTATGATCTGAGAAATATCGTGTGAGATGCATGTCCAGACTCTCGGAAAGTGATTTCCCGCTCACCGACTCTTGATTTGGAAAGGATACCTGATTGACACCAAGTTCTTGCTTAAGAACGGACACGTCAATAATATCTTCATTATAGAGAGCTGCCACTCTTTGCATCAAATTTTCAAGTTCGCGAACATTACCCGGCCAGTGCCAATTTTTCAAAAATGCGAGGCCTTCATTTGAAACCGAGCGCGCCGGCAACCCTTCACCCTCTGCTTGGTGCAAGAAATGCCTACATAAATCCGGCACATCCTCAACCCTGTTTCTAAGAGGTGGCAAGCGCAGTGGCACAACGTTCAACCGATAATAGAGGTCTTCTCTAAACAGCCCTTGATTGATCAACTGGCTCAGGTCACGGTTTGTTGCCGCGACAATCCGCACATTGGTTTTAAACGCTTTTCTGCCGCCTACGGTGGTGTATTCGCCCTCTTGTAAAACACGCAGTAGTCGTGTTTGTGTTTCCATTGGCATGTCACCGATTTCATCCAGAAACAATGTGCCACCTTCAGCTTGTGCGAACCGCCCTTCAACACGTTGATCTGCACCGGTAAAAGAACCCTTTTCGTGACCAAATAACTCACTTTCAATTAACTCTCTTGGAATCGCGGCCATATTAATTGGTACAAATTGATTGCGTTTACGAGATGAAAAATCATGTAATGCACGAGCAACAAGCTCTTTACCTGTCCCACTCTCACCAAAAATCATGACCGTCAAATCGTTCTGAGTCATTCTCGCTAGGCCACGATAAATCTCCTGCATTGCCGGCGAACGTCCGATAAGCGGCATATCCTCTTCGGCAGTATCCTCTTCCTTGCCAAGTGCAGGTTTTTCGGTCGAGGCAATCGCTTGACCGGCAATGGCAACAAGCTCGGTCAAATCAAATGGTTTAGGGAGATATTCAAACACACCGATTTCGGCGGCAGTCATAGCTGTTGAAAATGTGTTTTGTGCACTCATCACAATAATGGGCAGGTCAGGCCTTATTCTTTTGATGCGTGGGATGAGATCAAAAGCGTTCTCATCAGGCATGACCACATCTGTGATAACAAGAACCCCTTCGCCGTTAATCACCCATTGCCAGAGCATGGATGCATTAGAACTTGCAAGAACTTCATACCCAGCCCTCACCAGCGCCTGTGTAACAACTGTCCTGATAGCCTTGTCATCATCTGCGAGTAGCACAACTCCCTTACTCATTATTATTCTCCTGCGTCTCAGATGTTTTGGCGGACATTGGCATTAGCACTCTGAAGATTGTCTGTCCTGCCTCTGTTTCACATTCAATGATACCACCGTGATCCCCAATAATTTTAGCCACCAGTGCCAAACCAAGACCGGAGCCGCCTTGCTTGCCGGTTACAAAAGGCTCAAAAATAATATGTTTCAAATCTTCATCAATACCTGCGCCGTTATCAATGACACTAAACTCAAGCGGCAGACTGACGCGTTTACCTTTTCCTGGCACAGCGAGTCTCACACCTGGACGAAATGCAGTTATGAGCGTGATTTCTCCATTTTTGGTATCACAGGCTTCGGCTGCATTCTTAACAAGATTTAAAAAGACTTGAATTAACTGATCACGATTACCCCGCAATGGTGGCAAGGATGGGTCGTAGACTTCATTAATTTTAAGCTTTTTGGCAAAGCCCGCCCGCGCCAATTGAATGACATGATTAAGGATTGAGTGAATATTCAGGTTTTCATCAAACTCTTTAGGGCTGTCAGTAAAGACTTCAAACTCGTCAACGAGTCCGGCGATCCTGTCTGCCTCGGCACAAATTAAAGAAGTTAAGCCTTTGTCCGCCTCACTTAAATCACTCTCCAGTAATTGCGCTGCCCCGCGAATGCCGGAGAGAGGGTTTTTGATTTCATGTGCCAGCATTGCAGCCATTCCACTGACAGATCGAACTGCCCCACGATGCGTCAACTGCTGATCAATTTTTGACGCAATTGACTTTTGTTGGATAATGACAATGACACTTTCAAGCTCATCAATATCATTGAATGACCCAAGAGACCCCGACGCATCTGAAGATACAGGCGCGACCAGCACATCAACGGGTTTCTTCCGACCATTACGCGGCGTCCCAAGATCAATATTATATTCATTCACGGAATGGCCGGTTTTAAAAACCTGATCAATCAAAGACAAAATCGGACTACCAAAAGGCACAAAAGAACTGAAGGTTTTGCCAATCATTAAATTTCGGCTCGCGGCAAAAAATTCCTCGGCTGCAAAATTAAGGTACATAAGTTGACCGTCGCGGTTCAGCGCCAAAAAAGGTTGAGGAATGGCGGCAAGAAGGTTTAGCTCATCAGTTTTAGCAGTTGTTTTACTCATAATGTCTTTCTAGGCAGCAATTATGTTTGTGAAAATGTCTGACTTTCTTAGAAAAAGTGTTTCGATTTCATGAAAAACATCTCGAGGATTATCAATCTGACAAAGCTTTGATTTGTAATATTTTATATCTGCGTCTTTCACCTCACCCAGATGGCTTCGGGAAAGCTCAGTATCGACAAACCCCGCAAGATGTTTACGCGCCATTCGGTTGCCCAACTGCTCGCCATATAAATCGAGTATATCGGCATACCACATGTGAACTTGCTCATAGCGTTGTTCTGCAGAAACAGGGGGTAGATTGTTTTTTGTAAGTGCACATGACACTTCATTAAGTAACCAGGGATTACCAATAGCAGCACGCCCAATCATTACCGCCGCCGCGCCTGATTGATTTAGCGCAGTCTGGGCTTGCTTGGCTGTTGTGATGTCACCATTAACGATGACGGGGAGAGAAACAGACTCAACAACATTTTTAACGGCCTTCCAGTCTGCCTGTCCCTTATAAAACTGACATCTTGTGCGTCCATGAACTGTAATGAAATACACGCCCAGTTCCTCTGCCTTGGCTGCAATATCAGGTGCATTGAGAGAGTTATCATCCCAACCGAGCCGCATTTTCAGGGTTACGGGTATGGAAACCGCATCCACTGTGGCCTTAATTATATCCATCGCTAAATCTTCTTCGCGCATCAGCGCAGAGCCGGACAGCCCGCCGGTTACCTGACGGGACGGACACCCCATATTAATATCAACCATATCCGCGCCAGCTTCTTCAGCCAATTTTGCGCCCAAACCCATCCATAGAGGGTCTCGACCTGCGAGTTGAATGATGAAAGGCTTTTTCCCCGTGTCATGACATTCTTCATAACCTGCCATTCGACGCACGACATCAGGACGGGCCTCAACTAACGGTTCGCTGGCAACCATCTCAGTGACAACCCAGTCACAGCCGGATTTAAGGGCAAGTTTGCGGAACGGTAAATCCGTAACACCGGACATCGGTGCCAGCGCTACAATTCCCGGCAATGGGCTATTATCAGTGGGAAATAGAGATTTTTTGTTCATAAATCGGTCACAATAAAATATTGCCTAAATTTTAAGCAAAGTAGGCAATTCACCCCAAAAGAGCAAGCGGATAATATAAATTATATCGCCTTTAGTCGCGGAGCATATTAGGTTGGTATCATGCCGCAGAATTCAGAAAATCAAAATATAGCGCTTATCGTTGCTGCAGGTCGAGGTCATCGCTTTTCTGCCTCGGATGGAAACACCTCTCAAGAGACGGTTTCCGCTTTGCCAAAACAATATCAGCCACTTAATGGCATGACGGTTTTGCAACATGTTTTGAAAGCCTTTGAAAATCATCAGTTTATTAGCCATATTCAGGTAGTTATTCATCCTGATGATGAGGAATTATATGCTTTAGCCTCACAGAGCATGTCAAAATGCCTGCCCCCTGTCTTTGGCGGTTCGGAAAGACAAACATCAGTTTATGAAGGTTTACAGGCTCTCAAAGACATGAACCCGCAGAGTATTTTGGTTCATGACGCGGCACGACCCTATATTTCTGAAGATTTAATCTCCAGAATACTTACTGCCCTCGCAATATCACCCTCAGTTATCCCCGTTTTGCCCCTCACAGATACAGTAAAACTTTTTCATGAAGATCAATCGTCACAAACTCTGCCGCGTGAAAGCCTTAAACGCGTTCAAACACCGCAAGGCTTTGACTATGCCACCCTGTTGGAAGCGCATGAGAGAGCTTTAACAATTCAGGATATTTTCACAGATGATGCATCTCTTGTTGAGCATTTTGGCACTGAAGTGGTAAGCGTTGAAGGTGATGAGAAGAACATCAAACTGACAGTTGAAAGTGACCTCATGGAAACCTTTGAATACAGAACAGGTTCAGGCTTTGACGCCCATCGTTTCACAGATGGCGACCATGTGATGCTTTGCGGGGTAAATATCCCCCATAATCAGACACTTGAGGGGCATTCAGACGCAGATGTTGCACTTCATGCCCTCACAGATGCTCTCATGGGCGCGTTGGCAGCAGGGGATATCGGAGAGCATTTTCCTATGTCTGATGCCACTAACAAAGACAGGAATTCAGAGGATTTCCTTAAATATGCGGCTAATCTCGTTACTGAACAGAGAGCCCATATTGTAAATATCGACCTGACAATCATCTGTGAAAGTCCGAAAATTAGCCCGTATCGTGAGAAAATGGTACAGCGACTTGCCGCTATTCTGGATATGCCCAAAAACCGGATCAGTGTGAAAGCCACAACCACTGAAAAAATGGGTTTTACGGGTCGCTCCGAAGGTGTCGCCGCTCAAGCTGTAACTTCTATCGCCCTTCCTGCGGGGTTTTAAGAGAATTTCCATGCTCAAACTTCATTCCCCACCGGAACAACTCTCAATTTTCTCGCCAGTAACATTACTTGCCAGCTTTGGTGGGAGCGGCTTTATCTCCCCGGCGTCCGGCACATGGGGGAGTCTTGCGGCCCTGCCTTTGGCCTCATATATATTGTTTAATTACAGTAGCTTATATCTATTATGTTTAAGCTTTGCTTTATTTGTAGCTGGGGTGTGGGCATGTCGGGAATGGCTTATAGCTGTTGAAGGTCAGGATAATGACCCATCCATGATTGTGATAGATGAGGCCGCCGGTCTTAGCCTAGCGCTTGCTTTTGCCGAGATGAGTTTATTCAGCGTGTTTTTAGGTTTTGCCTTGTTCCGCCTATTTGATATTGCCAAGCCATGGCCTGTATCATGGCTGGAAAAGCGGTTTACCGGGGCTTTTGGTATTATGATTGATGATATGGCGGCAGGCCTTATTGCAGGTATTCTCTTATTTTTCATTCAAACATACGGATAAATGATGTTTAAAGCGGCTCTTATAGATAAAACAACTGACTTGCTGGAGAACTGCAAGCGACTCAATATTACCCTTACCACGGCTGAATCCTGCACAGGTGGCATGATATCCGCTCTTTTAACGGAAATTCCGGGCTCCTCTGCGGTTATCCATCAAAGTTATGTAACCTATGCCAATACAGCCAAGCACGCCATTTTAGGCGTTCCGACCGACATACTAAGAGATAAGGGCGCGGTGAGTGAAGAGGTTGTCAGAGCTATGGCAGAAGGCGCCGTGATGATTAGCGGTGCGAACATCAGCGTTGCTGTTTCAGGCATTGCCGGACCTGGCGGCGGCACACCAGACAAACCGGTTGGGACCGTTCACTTTGCGACACATTATAATGGTGAAACAGTTCATGATTGCCGGCATTTCGGTGATATTGGGCGCCACGACGTCCGTATGGCAACTGTAGAGCATGCTATTGATATGCTGGTTAACCATCTGAATTAGTTGAGTTTTATTTAACTGTATATTTCTAATGCACGATCTTCAAAGGCTGAGACAAATTTTTCGACGACGCGCCCCATCATAGGCTGAATAATTTGCCTTAATAACGGCACACCAAATTCAAAATCCAGATAAAAATGAATATCCGAGCCTTCCGGCGTATCTGTAAACGTCCACCGATTGTCTAATTGACGAAATGGCCCATTTGCTTGTGCAACATGAATAGAGCGTGCCTCTGCATCCAGAGAAATCTTACTGGTATAAGTTTCGCGGAGCATTTTATAGGAAACCCGCAAATCAGCATTCATGACAGATTGTCCATTTGCCCCCTCAATGATGGAAACCACCCGCGAAGCGGTGCAATATGGCACAAATTTGCTGTAATTATCCACATCGCGCACAAGGTCATACATTTGCTGTGCAGAAAAAGGGCTATGCCGGATGAGAGAAACTGCTTCCTTCAATCTGACTACACTTGTCGTGCCTGCTGAGCTTCTCTTGCTGCTTTAAGCTTGGCAAAATCCTCATCTGCGTGATGTGACGAGCGCGTTAGCGGCGTTGCGGAGACCATCAAAAATCCTTTGGCACGCGCCATTGTCGCATAGGACTCAAATTCATCTGGCGTCACAAACCTGTCAATGGGCGCATGTTTTCGGGTTGGCTGCAAATATTGCCCGATTGTGATGAAATCAATATCGGCCGCGCGCATATCATCCATTACCTGCATAACTTCCTCACGGCTTTCACCAAGCCCGACCATAATGCCGGATTTAGTAAAAATCGTCGGGTCAATATCCTTCACGCGCTGTAACAGGCGCATTGAATGGAAATACCGCGCTCCGGGGCGGATATTCAGATAAAGCCGCGGTGTTGTTTCCAGATTATGATTGAAAACATCAGGCCGCGCCTCAACCACAATCTCCAATGCACCTTCTTTTCTGAGAAAATCAGGCGTCAGGATTTCAATGCTCGTCTCCGGCGAGGTGGCGCGAATAGCATAAATCGTATCGGCAAAATGTTGCGCCCCCCCATCATCGAGGTCATCTCTATCAACTGAGGTAATAACGATATGACGCAAGCCAAGCTTGGCAACAGCATCAGCGACCCTTGCCGGCTCATCCGTATCCAACGGAAGCGGCATACCCGTGCTCACATTGCAAAATGCACAGGCACGGGTACAAATCTCGCCCATAATCATCATTGTGGCATGTCGTTGTGACCAGCATTCGCCAATATTTGGACAGGCAGCTTCCTCGCAGACCGTTACAAGATTATTATCTTTGATGATTTTCTTGGTTTCTGCATAAACCCCGGCCTCCGGCCCTGCACCGGGCGCCTTGGCGCGAATCCAAGACGGCTTGCGCAAGACTTCACTGTCCGGACGATTGGCCTTTTCCGGATGGCGGGGGCGTTTATCAGGTGTAAGGTTGTCTATAAGCACTGTCATAAACAACTATATATATCAATTTCTTTGGAATTTTAAGATTAATCGGCTTTTGGTATCAAAATTACCGTTTCATCTACAGCCGAGAAGCCGAGCACATCGCGTACACGCTCATCCAGATAATCCGGATCAGGCGTTGGGCCGGAAAGCAAGTCAATACGCGCTAATAATTCGGCATTGGCTGACTGAATCGCCTGCAATTCTGTCTCTTTTTCGGCCCGTTGCTTGCTTAACTCACCCCACGCGAAATAACCGCGATCACCCTGCAATGCATGATAGGTGAGATAGCTCCCTAAAAGCGCCATGCAAAATGGCATAACCAGAAAACGTAAGCGCAAAGGTTTACGTCCGACAGTATGAGGCGTCACTGGTGATGTTGAAAAACGAATCATCATAATGAACACAGAGAATCACAAAGTGATTCGTTCGGTCAAGGTGAAACTGATTCGAGCCTTAAGAAAGTCTCATGGGAACCTAGGAAATCGACCCGTTATAAACTGCCGTATCGCCCAGCATCTCTTCAATCCGAATGAGCTGGTTATATTTGGCGAGCCTGTCTGAACGTGCCAGCGAGCCGGTTTTAATCTGCCCACAATTGGTTGCAACGGCCAGATCAGCAATGGTTGAGTCTTCTGTTTCGCCCGAACGATGAGACATAACAGCGGTATATCCTGCTTTATGCGCCATCTCTACTGCCTCCAGCGTTTCGCTCAAAGTCCCGATTTGATTAACCTTCACCAAAATAGAATTGGCGACGCCCATGTCGATGCCCTTTTTCAGGCGCACAGGATTGGTGACAAATAAATCATCGCCGACCAGTTGCACATCATCACCGATAGCGGCGGTGAGCACGGCCCAACCTTCCCAATCATCCTCGTCCATACCGTCTTCAATTGATTTAATCGGATAGGCTTTCACCAAGTCTTGATAATAGCCGACCATCTGGTCGGCAGTGAGTTTCTTGCCCTCACCGGCCAGATGATAAACACCATCCTTATAAAATTCGGTTGAGGCGGCATCAAGTGCCAAGGTCATATCTGTGCCGGGCTTATAACCGGCTTTTTCTATGGCCTTCATCACATAATCCAGCGCCGCTTGTGTGGAGGCTATATTCGGCGCAAACCCGCCTTCATCACCAATCCCTGTAGACAGACCGTCGGCAGTCAGCAACCCACGAAGCGCATGGAACACTTCAGCACCCATCCGCACGGCCTCGCTGAGACTTGAAGCCGAGACGGGCTGAATCATAAACTCCTGAATATCAATCGGGTTATCCGCATGTGCGCCACCATTAAGAATATTCATCATTGGCAACGGCATAATATGCGCTTGAGTACCCCCGACATAGCGCCATAGAGGTAAACCAAGACTGTCTGCCGCCGCTTTCGCCACAGCCAAGGATACGCCAAGAATTGCATTGGCGCCGAGGCGGGCTTTATTATCCGTTCCGTCCAGCGCAATCAGCGTGCGGTCAATATGTTGTTGTTCCAGCGCATCAAAGCCGCTCAGTGCCTGAAAAATTTCCTGATTAACGGCATTTACGGCGTTCAAGACGCCCTTACCATTATAACGGTCGCCGCCATCGCGCAGTTCGACAGCTTCAAACGCGCCTGTTGAGGCACCCGATGGCACACCGGCGCGACCAAAGCCGCCATCCTCAAGCAAAACATCCACTTCAACCGTCGGATTACCCCGACTGTCAATGATTTCGCGTCCAATAATATCTATAATTGCTGTCATATTCTTTCCGTTTCACCTGTTGGGTGTGTCTTACCGAAAATTTAAAAAATGTGCAAATACATCCAGAGTTATTGACCTGTCTCGCCGCACTGCTAGTAATGAAGCATGACAGATTCTCGGACTGCATTGGTGCTGTTTTCAGGTGGGCAAGACTCCACTGTATGTCTGGCGCATGCGCTGGCAACTTATAGTCATGTTGAGACAGTCGGCTTTGACTATGGTCAAACGCACCGTATCGAATTGGAATGCCGGCTGGATGTGCTGGCGCAATTACGCGCCGCCTTCCCTGATTGGGCGGCAAGGTTAGGCGATGACCATGTGCTGGCCCTGCCCGCATTGGCAGATATTGGCGGCACGGCATTGACAGGTGACGGAGAAATCCGGGTTTTGGAAAACGGCCTCCCCTCGACTTTCGTACCGGGGCGCAATTTGCTGTTTCTGACCTATGCGGCGGCGATAGGCTATCGGCGCGGGCTGTCGGTTTTGATTGGCGGCATGTGCGAGACAGATTATTCAGGCTACCCCGATTGCCGCCGCGACACGCTTGACCATCTTGCTCAAGCGATATCGGCAGGAATGGATGCCCCCCTTGAGATTGAAACCCCGCTTATGTATCTCGACAAAGCCACGACATGGGCTATGTCAGAGACATTGGGCGGTGAAACGCTGGTTGAGCTAATCCGCGAGGCCACACATAGCTGTTATCGCGGTGATCGCACCACCCGTCACGCTTGGGGTTATGGCTGTAATGACTGCCCCGCCTGCGAGCTTCGTTCCAAGGGATATGAACAATGGCTGGAGGAAAATAAAGGCACAAGGAAAAAAGGATAACATGACCTATAGCGTGAAAGAGATTTACTACACCTTGCAAGGCGAAGGCGCACAATCCGGGCGTCCGGCAGTATTTTGCCGCTTTGCCGGCTGCAATCTCTGGTCAGGACTTGAAGCTGACCGCGCCGAGGCGGTTTGCACTTTTTGCGATACGGACTTCATCGGCACAGATGGGGAGAATGGCGGCAAATTCACCACGGCTGAAGAGCTTGCCGATAAAATCGCCACGCTTTGGCCGGATAAAGACGCATTGGCTGATGCTTATGTTGTGTTTACGGGTGGTGAGCCGCTTCTTCAATTGGATACGACGCTGTTGGAAGCGTGCAAGGCGCATGGTTTTGAGACAGCCGTTGAGACCAATGGCACGCAAATCGCGCCTGCTAATCTGGATTGGATATGCGTCAGCCCGAAGCCGAACAGCCCCCTGGCGCAAGATCGCGGGCATGAGCTGAAATTCGTTTACCCGCAGGACACACTCTCCCCTTATGAATTTGCCGATTATGATTTTGAGCATTTCTTTATCCAGCCCATGGAGGTTGAAGATGAAGAGGCCTATCACCACAATATTCAGGCGAGCATTGTGTTTTGCTTGCAAAACCCGCAATGGAGGTTGAGCTTGCAGACGCATAAAATTATCGGCATTTCATAGCATGTGTCTTTATTGACGATTTCGTGCGGATGGGGCATAAGCCCTGAACACCCTTTTTGTTTGGGGAAAAAATGCAACTGACACGTGAATTTTGTTTTGACGCGGCGCACTGCCTCGAGAGTTATGACCCCGGCCATCCCAACCGCCGGATACACGGTCATTCATTTCGTGTGCGCGTGACTCTGACGGGCATGCCGAACGACAAAACCGGACAGATTGTTGACCTTGCCGAATTCGGCACGATTTTGGAACATCTGCGCGAGCAACTTGACCATCATATGCTGAACGAGATTGACGGGCTGGAAACCCCGACGCTGGAGAATATTTGTCTCTGGCTTTGGGAACACCTGATGCCTGACCTGCCGGATTTGAGCGCGGTGGAAGTTTTCCGCGACAGCCTTGGTCAGTCCTGCCTTTATCAGGGAAGTCGTCATGTCAACTGAGGGGTCAACTGAGGGGTCAACTAAAGAGGGAAGCGACACAACCGGCAGCACCATGCTTGGGCAGCAAACGCCCATGCCCAATTCGCCCGATGAGGCGGTGCTGGAGCGTGTGCCGAACCCGCATCCCGACACAATTTATGTTGCGCGTTTTGCCGTGCCGGAATTCACCTCGATTTGCCCGAAAACGGGACAGCCGGACTTTGCCCGCCTGATTATTGACTATGTGCCGGAAAAGTATTTGGTCGAAAGTAAAAGTTTTAAGCTTTTTATGGGCAGTTTTCGCAACCATGGCGCGTTTCATGAGGACTGCACCATTGAGATTGCCAAACGCCTGATAACCTGCATGGAACCGCGCTGGCTGCGGATTGGCGGCTACTGGTATCCGCGTGGCGGCATCCCCATTGATGTGTTTTACCAGACCGGCGACCCACCTGCCGACCTTTACATTCCTGCACAAGATGTCGCACCCTATACGGGGCGTTAAATTTTTGCTAATAGTTATGAGCAGATGCGGAACGTCATCTGCGGGTGCTAAGAATACCCAACACTAGGCCGCAATTTGTATTGCGTATGTGGCTTGATGCGATTTCTGATAACAGAAAAAGCATTAAGCCTTTTTTTATGAATATGCGGAAAACTCGTTCACCCATGACTCATGTCGGGGTGACGGCGGAATAAGGCTTTGCCAAATACGTCGTAGCCGTTCTAGTGCGGCTATTCTTAGCACCCCGACACCATTCATGCGGATGGTGTCGGTTTGTTAGGAACAGGAGACCGCGCCATGAGCATCAATGGCAAAATAAAAAATAATAATTCGGCTAACATGCCAACTAATACGCCAGAGAGCATGCCAGCTAATATGCCAGAGAGCATGAACGCCGGAAATGCGGAAAACATCAGAGAAAATCTGTGGCTCTACCGCGTCTATAACGGCCTGTCGCGCTATGAAATGGCAGACGGCATCACCAAGCCCGGGCAGTATCGATCCTATGAATATGGCTTCCAGCCCGTGCCGGATAAACACCTCGCCGCCTTTGCCGACAAACTCGGCGTGAGCATCGACGCCCTCGCCGCCCCGCCCGACTACTCAGCCGTCCTCAACTGGCAAATGCGCAAAATGATGGAATACTACCGCAACATGAACGACAACCACCGCTACCTCATCAAAAACCTCATGCGAAGCATGGGGAAAGGTAGGGTTTAGGGTTCTTGAGAGTCGCCCTCTTCTTCACCCTCACCGCCATACCACCAAGGGGTTCCTTCATCTATCCACTCTTTGTTGTGAACAAAGCGGCGGCACATGTGACCATTTTCATTTTTAGCCCATTCATAGGCGCGCTCAGCAGGAAGCTCTAACCCTTGTAGCAAACCCAAGGGTGGTTTCTGGTTCTCGTAAATACAAACATCCAGCTGTTCTTGAGTAAAGGAATGTGCATCCTCCAAATCCGCAATTGTAATGTCTGACATATGTGTATCCGCGCCCTGAAGATTGGCATGATACAAATTCGCGCCCTGAAGCTTGGCATCAAACAAATGCGCGCCCTGAAGATTGGCATCATCCAAATTCGCGCCCTGAAGATTGGTATTCACCAAATACGCGCCCTGAAGCTTGGCATTCGACAAATTCGCGCCCTCAAGATTAGCACGTTCCAAATTCGCGCGCCGCAAATCAAATTCAAATAATTGCAGCCCACGCAAATCCAAATTGCCCAACAGGTATTCTCCTCGTTCGTCTAACGGAAGGCGGTCAAAAAGAATTTTTATCGCCAATTCAATATCAGTGCGTGTTTCTCTTGAAGGGGCGTCCGGCAGAATGCCGTCTTTATCGCGTGACGGCATTACCGCACGGTCACGAATATAGCCGTGCAGAATTTTCAGCAATACATCGCGATTATCGTGGTCGGCTAGCGTGTCTTTAATCAGGCTATCAATCAAACGTAATCCGGCATTGCGTACTGCTAGATTATCCTTGGTCCCTATCGCCTCAATCGCGCGGCTCAAGCGGTCATTAAAAAGATTTCTATCGGAAGTCTCAACTTGATGAGAAAACTTTTCCAGTCTTCTCGCGGATAAAATTAACCCATATATTGCGCCTGCAGCACCCAAAGCCAATATGAGCGAGCGCGTAGATGCGCCATCCCATTTGCCTCCCTTAACATTGGAGAAAACCCAAAACTTTTGAGTTTCAGAAATGAAAGCTGAAAAGATAATTACGCCAATCAATAACAACAAAATGAATTCAGGGTTTTTAAGAAAAAAATCTTTAGCTTGCTCAAAAAGTGCCAGTAAACTTGTTTCTAAATACCAGAGAATAAGCTCGACTATTAGAAGGCCAATCTCCATCCATAAAATGTTTTCAAGCAACCAATTATAGAGGTCGAGCAAACTTATCATATTCTTCCCTCACGCTTATTGATGTGCGTGTTTGGGGAGACCTTAGAGCTAACTCACTGCGTCGTGCAACACTTTAAGCTGACTTAGCAAATCGCGCGCGCCGCTAAGGGGCAAGCAACTCGGCGCG
>CENJ01031962.1_pt1 | contig 22067 bp, 24 predicted proteins | sample 356161 | NCBI WGS metagenome assembly CENJ01 (sample SAMEA2619531, study PRJEB7988) | marine metagenome | biome: marine biome (ENVO:00000447); feature: surface water layer (ENVO:00002042); material: "saline water (ENVO:00002010), including plankton (ENVO:xxxxxxxx)" | depth 5 m
ACAATGGGTTTAATTATGATTTCTGGGAGAATTTGTAGTTGTTTGATTAATCAAATTTTTTCAATTTTTAAATCTGAATTGAACAAGATTTATTTATTTAATTGTCCGATTGTTGGTTAAACTCCTTTGTGGTAATATAGATACCAATTAAAGACAAGGATTTTTCGTGCTAGACCTTACAAAGTTTCCGGTAAATAGTTCTTCACCTGTTTCACTATCACGTGATTTCAAAATCCCATTATTTCCATTATTAGTTACCGTTAGAGTGATGGTGAAACGAGAAGGTTGGGAGCTGGGTGCTTCTACTTCTATAATGAGATTATCTAAGTTATTTTCTATAACGGTGAGCTTATCTCCGTACGAATTTCTAACTCCTTCAATCAGTTCATAACATTCATTTCTATCTTCAAATGCATCCCAATTAATTATTTTAATTTTTGGTCCATCTTGAATTGAAATGTAGTACAAGACATCTTGTGGAGAATCCTCATCTAACCAAACTACGCCGTCGTAGCGTTCAGTAAAAGTTGCAGGAATTGTAACATTTGTTTGAGTGCCTGAAACAGTTGAATCATCAGAACAAGAACTAAGAGAAGCGCTTACAAAAAATAGACCCATATATAGTGAAGTAAAAACCCGAAAAGACATAATCCAAATTTATTAATTTCAAAGGAAAAATTAAAAAAACTCGGATTATGATTTGTTAATACTACCGTTAATTTCTTTAAGGCCCTTGGATTAAGGTTGAAGTTTTTAAAAATTATTTACAATATGCAATCCTTCGGGAGGCTTTTCTCATTAAAATATTAACTAAATCATCACTAGAGCTAAACAAAGACCCTGCTACTCTTTTATTATAGTTGATTAATAATTTACCATCTTCTGCGTTATAAATAAACATATTAATTTTTGCTTCATTGGTTGCCGCATAAGCACCTAGAAGCATTCTTAAGGCTATTGCAGCTCCTGCAGACATTGGTTTATTTGTTTGAAATGTACCCATTATTACAGCATCTACATCAAGAAGCTTTGCTAATTCTTCTGGTGTATAGGAATCTAAATTTTCATTTGTGATTTCATTTTTCTTAAGAATAGCATTTGTTTTAAAATTATTCTGAACGTCAACTGATAAAGAACCTCTTTTCTTTCTTTTTAAAAACCAAGAGTACATAGAAGCCTGAAGATTTTCAGACTCTTTAACTTGTAGTTCAATGAAATCATCTTCGTTCATATTTTTCATAGCTTTTGGACGAAGTTTTACGGTAGTTTTAAATGGAATTATTGCAATGATATTATGCTCTGCTGCTATGGTCTCAAAGTCAGGATTGGTATATAGATTTGTTTGAGCATTTGCAGAAAAAACGATAAAAAGAGTGGTTAAGTGAATAAAGTATTTCATTATGGTATTATGCTATTAAATGAGTTTAAGTGGTTGTTAAGTGATTGCTGAAAAAAGGCCGGTATAAGGTAGATATCTTATTTTGATGGATAAATATGAATTATTAAAATTTACGAAGTATTGAAATACCAAATTCTGCCAACAGCCATTTGAGCCAAAGGACAAACAAAAGGGGCAACACAAAAAAGGAGAGAATATTGAACTCTCGAGCGCCTGCAAAGTCAAAGTGCATTAGATGCATTACTGCCCGTGTCATCCCCGTGGAGTAAACGTAATCCTCAAGTCCCAAAAGAGCAAATAGACTGATACTTTTCCCCTCGTCAAAAAAATCCAAAGGCAAAATCAATAGCGTTAAAGGAATTGCAATTAAAATTAATACCTTTAAGCCATTCAACCAGGTAAACCTTTTATAGTTTTTCGGTGTAGTCTCCATCGATAGGCTTAAGGTCACCAGTAATGATTCTTATCAAATCAATTAGGGCCCAAATACCGCAACCACCGCCAGTTAACAATTGAATGATTCCAACACCGATATAACCTAAATAAAATCTATGGATTCCAACTGCTCCAGTTAATGCAACTAGAATTAAAGCAACAAGCTGACTTTTTCCACTTTTAGTAGATTTCTTAGATTTTTTAGCTTGTTTTTTCATTTGCTTTAAAACTTGTTTTTCACTTTTGAAAGTTTTAGCAAAGTTTTTATTTATTGGATTGCTATCCTCAGATTTTTGTTCAATAATAGCCATTTCGGTTGCATTGTTTTGGCTATTTAGTTCAGTAATATTATTCATTTTGGAGGCCAATACAGTTGATTCTGCTGCCACTTTATAATCGACAGGCTTTACTGCTTTAGTTTCCTTATCTAGCTTATTTTCATTACCAACTTGGGTGAGGGTTTCACTTTGTTTGTTTTGTGGTTTTTTTCGCAATTCAATTTTATGCCCATTGTTTAGTTTACGCTTATTTGAGACGACTTGGTTTGATGTCGAGCAAGCGGAAAAGATTACCAATATAGACAGTAATCCAATTAAGTTAGTTTTTGAATACATTATCGCACTAAATTAAGAAATTATTCTTGTTTATAATTATTTCTACCAAAAAAAATACATTGGTAATAAAACAAGGTCAGTTAAGAAATTCTAGAAAAATTATAATACAATAGCTTATCAATAAAACGTTAAACAAAAAGTTTGACTAGAGCTTATGTATATTTACTGTATACCCAGCTGTATACCTGAGTACTTTTTTTACATAAAAATATGGTTATCAGTAGGTAAACATAGTTCGGTTCCGACCTCAATTAGTTTTAGTAGTACTTATCGGCAAACAGGCAAACTTCTTAAAGAATTTAGCAACCAAAGCTATGTACAAATTAAATTTAGTGAAATAACAATGGGTTTAATTATGATTTTTGGGAGAATTTGTAGTTGTTTGATTAATCAAGTTTTTTCAATTTTTAAATCTGAATTGAACAAAATTTTTTTATTTAATTGTCCGATTGTTGGTTAAACTCCTTTATGGTAATATAAATACCAATTGAAGTAATTAGAGTTACAAAAATCCCTATTCCAAAAATTATTTCAGTGCTATACATCTTTTTTTCTTTCCTTATTTTGGATGAGAAGATTTTTGACATAATTGCCAAATCCTAATATTGAGGGGACCCAAATGCCTATATAAACCCCTTCATCTTTATATCCGCTAAACCAAAATCCAATTGATATAGCCATAGAAACTACTGCAGCAAATAGAATGAAATAGTCGGATGGGTTAAATAATTTATTCATTTGTATTTATTTGATTTTGGAGATAGTAAATATTTCATAGCTTTCCATAACCTCTTCAAAAATTGGTCCGGAAACCGGATTTGTCCCATCCAAAAATGCATGCAAAGCATCCTCATTGTGGACTGCAATCTTAAACATAACTGAATTTTTATCAGGCGATACTGTGCCTAGAGTTTTCGTTAAATCTGCAATTTTTTTTCTTTCATTTATTCCAACATCAGATTGCATAAAGCCCATAAATTTCTCGAACTTTTCCTCTTTCAGTTTGCCAACAACAAGTATATCTTTCATAATTATTTGTTTTTAAAGTATGTTCCCGAATATAATACTTATTATAACTTAATTTAAGATTATTAAAGTTAAGTTTAAGTAAAAAGGCTATTGCAGCTCCGAATCCGAGTGCAATGGTTTAGACTTGTTACTGTTAATTCTTGAAAAATTTAAAATTCTGTTTTGGAGAATTTCCTAATGCTAAATTATATACTCCTTTTGATAAGTTTTTTAAATCTAGTCTTGTGTTTGTTGATTCAATAACTCCATATTTCACAACTCTCCCGGTAATATCTATGATGCTAAAATTATAGTTTAAAAAGTGTTTTTTTACCTGAATATTTAAATGGGTATTAACCGGATTGGGAAAAATTAATACCTCTCCAGCACTAATTGCTTTAATGCTGAGCGGATCACCTTTCAAAAATTTAGATCTCCTAATTACATTTGATGGGCACGCTCCACTTTGAACCATGTTGAACGTCCGGACTACAGGTATCGCATAACCTTTAACCCACCATTCATGGGCTTCTTGCTTATTGATACATGGCGGAGAACCTATTTGCCGATCAGTAAACGTTCTCGTAATTTTCATTAGAACTGCATCCTGATGAACTGTCTTGTCAGGCATGGTTAAAGTTCCGCTAGAGATTACTTCTGAATATACTTGATCATCTCTAATTAATCCTGGTGGACCACCAGCAACAGTAAATGGAATTTCTTCTACAATTTTAGCATTAGTGTTACCTAAACTAAATGGGTAAGGGTGTAAAACAAGTGGTTCAGGGTATGAAGAAGTGATTACTGTTACTTCGCCATTATAGGTGAGATTATTTTCGTTAAAACCAAGAAAAAATTGTTCTCCATTATCATATTTTACATGGGTGGCATTTGGATAATTTTTGGCAATATCTGATGATGATATCGGGGCAATTTGAACTGAATTTTCAGAAGTAGTTTTTATATCTGAGAAGTCCCAATCCCCTTGATTTGAAAAGTTCAATTGATCATCTAAAACGAAAATTTGATAGGTTACTCCATCTGCTGGAATATCAGGCTTAACTATAGATTGTGACCAAGCAATACCTATTGTAAAGCTTAAAATAACTGTAAATATCCCTTTCATTATTGCACTAAAATAATAAAATATTTCCAAATCACAGTCTTGAAAACATTGGATTGAAACCGAATTGATTTTTTTTAACTTTAATACCTGACTCAGAATAGAATTTAATCCCTAAAACCACGCTCTTGACATATTCTTTTAATTTTGGCTTTAAGTAAATCCAGTCTATTAAGGGTTGAAGCATAGCAGGATATTTTCCTAATGCAACCGAAGGATAATAATAAATCGTTATATTGATACTTGTATTTTTTGAATCATTTTCGATGATATCCCAATGAACTTTGGCCGTAGCATATGCGCTATTGCCAATAATAAGGGTATATGATTTTCCCTCAACCCAGTCAAGAAAAATTCGATTTAGAACTAGGTTGTTATAGTAAATGATAGTATCTCTAGAATCTTTTTTGTTCCAACGTTCAGTTGGATTTTCTTTAACAAATGGATGAAATAATTCTAGGTTTTTTGGCCTTGAGATTACATTCCAAAGTGTTTCTTTGGTAACTTCTATTTTTGACGAAAATTGTACCATTTTAAATGGAAATCCTTCCTTAATCTTCATATTAAATCAAATATTTTATAAGAATAAACTTTTTTTTTACAATTATTACCAAAGATTCATTGACCTCTAGACCAATGGTGAAATTAAATATTTATCGTGGTTATTGTATATCAAAGTACATATTTTTAGTAAAATATGTAGTTATCATTTTATAAGATAGTTTGGTTCCGTCTTAATTATTAAATCTATTTATCCTTGCTATTTCATTGTCTACTATAAGTTCGTTGCCTAAGAAAATAAAAGATGAATTTAAATTTATGGCAGAGGACCTTAACTAAACTGAATTAGATCAAAAATTGATTTATAAAAAAAAAATCTTCATTTTTGAGAAGTTAAGGGTTCAGTATGAGGAAAGGATTTTTTGTATGTTTACTAGTTGTATTTTCAACACCACTTTTTGCACAATCTTCCATGAATACATCAGGTGGGGCAGCCAAATCTTCGGACGGTTTAATTTCTTATAGTGTGGGACAGTTGACCAATGCTAAACTTGACAAATCCAATGAGGGTGTGCAACAGCCTTATGAGTTTTACAAAATTAAAGGGAACATTAAGAATATCTTTTTAAGCGATACCAAAGTATCTCTTTACCCTAACCCTTTCAAGCGCTATATCAATATTGAAATCAATAAAATAGAAGAAGGTTTCACTTTTGAACTTCAAGATCTAGCAGGAAGAAAGGTGAAAGTAGGTCCAATAAATACTTATGTCAAATCATTTGAGATTGACTTGGGAGAATTATCATCCACGATTTACATTTTATTAATCAAACAATTCAATACACCTATTAAAAAATTTAAAATTCAACAATAAATAAAATAATATGCATACAATTCATCACTTATTTCATATCAATTCACCAATAGTAAAGGTTTTTTTAGCGCTAACTGATGTTGATAAGCTAAAGCAATGGTATACTACTGATGTACAAGGATCCTCAAAACTTAATGAAACGCTTAGTATGACATTTGGCCAAGCCACTTTTGACGTTAAAATAATTGAGCGAGAGGAAAGCAAGAGATTGGTTTGGGAATGTATTGATTCTTCGATGCCTTTTATTGGACAAATAACCAGTTTTTCTTTAGACACTAACGACGAAAAAACCAGAGTCAGGGTGTCTATAAGTGGCTTTGAAGCACTGGATGATATGTACGCAAATTTGAACTTTAGTTGGGCGAAATATCTTGAAAGTTTGAGGCAGTTTTGCCAAAATGGCACATCCGAAGCTTTTGGTAGCAAAGGATATAGAAGCTAGCAAGCATTCATTCTTAAATAGATATATTTACATTTTGAAGAAAGTTTCTTTTTCTTCTGGTTGACTGATTTCTTTATTGATTAACTGCTTTAGGTTTATTTCAATGGTCTTAGATATCGTTAGCATGGCAGTGTCAGTTGGCCTATTTTCAAACGGATCTTGCATATGTTGAGCAGTTGATTTTAGCAGGAAAAAAGGAAATGCAATTAAAAGCAATAAACCTATTTCATACATAGGGTTCAAATTGTCCAAAGCTATGGCTAAAGTTAGGATGAATAAATAAATGAAAAACCGCAAAAAAATACGGTAAGTTCTAGGAAAAACAGTATTCTTAATTCTTTCAGCTTTTCCCATAGATGCCACCATGCGAACCAATGTTTTATCTATTTGAATTTGTTGAAACTCATTGATTGATTCTTCTTTGAGTAATTTATTTAACTGTTTATTGTGGTTGTTCATCAATTTTAGCGGGATATTTACTTGGCCCTGGAGCGCTTCCAATTCAGTTTTACTTAGGAATTTAGATATAATATCAAGTGGATTTAAATTCCTTAGGGAATAAGCCAAAGCGTAACACCAAGCTATCTGGCGGAATGCAAACGATTCAATATCTTCATTACTTGTAATGTTTTTATGGGAAAATCCTTGAATTTGATTGATCAAAGTTCTGCTATCGTTCACTATCTCACCCCATATTTTTCGGGCCTCCCACCATCTATCGTATGATTGACTTAATTTAAAAGCCAATACCAAAGATATAGCTGTACCTAACAATGCTGGAATAGCAATGTTAAGATTTAGCTCTGGCAAGAAATATTTTATCAATATCACCACAAGTATGAAAACCAGCGAAACACTCAGATCAGCTTTAACATTACTGAAGATATACCTTAAAGGGATGGTCTTATCAATAAGCATAAAGTTTCAAATTTAAACGAGTTTTTAGTGTTTATGTTTGATTTTTCAAAACAAATATTATATAAAGTCATTATTTAAATACTGCTTATTTTCTGTTGGCATTCGTATTATTTTTTCTCCTCAACGACTGAGCTGTCTCCATAAATTTCATACTCAACTCCTGATTAGTTCAAAAAGATCTACATAAGCTTTTTCACTTATATCTTTTTATGTATTCAGACTTGTAGTTAATTTATTATATTTAAAATTATTTACATGAAATTGACTATGCTTTTACGGTTTTTTTTTATTCTCATCATCACTTTTTTTAGTTCCTGCGCAGTTGTTAGACCTGGAGAAGTGGGTGTTAAACAAAGATTAGGCAAATTAAAAGGGGAACCGAAAGAACAAGGTATCTATCTAATAAACCCTTTTACTACCAAGATGCTTAAAGTCCCGACAAGAACCGTAAATCGCGAGGTTAGGCTAAATCTTCCATCTAAAGAAGGTTTAAATGTTGCTTCTGAAATTTCCATCCTTTATCATGTAGAGGAAGGAAAAGCGAAAGAAGTCATTAATAGTGTTGGAAAAAGATTTGAGCAGGTGATGATTCTAAGCTCTTTTAGGTCTGCTGCAGCGGATGTATGCGCGCGTTTCTATGCAAAGGATATGCATTCAGGGAAAAGGGGAGAAATAGAAAAAGAAATTAAAAAACATATGTCAAGTATATTACAAGGAAGAGGTTTTGTCATTGAATCCATATTATTAAAAAGTATAACCTTGCCTGAGGGACTATATTCTGCAATTGAGTCTAAGCTTAGAGCAGAGCAAGAAGCGCAACAGATGGATTTTGTTTTGCAAAGAGAAAGAAAGGAAGCAGAAAGGAAGAGAATAGAGGCTGAAGGAGTGAGGGATTTTCAAAAAATTATCAAAGAAGGTCTAACAGAACAAAACATAAGGTGGAGAAGTCTTGAAGTTTTAAAAGAACTCTCCAGTTCCAACAATGCAAAAATTATAATAACTGATGGACAAACTCCAGTCCTAATTAATGATAAGAACTAAATATTAACTTGTATATAATGTATTAAGAAAAATGGTGCAATCAATATTGCTAAATACATTTTTTGCATCTAAAAGTAATTTAAGTGCTATAAATGACTTAAAATTTATCTTTTGGAATCATACATTCGTCAACGAATAGATGATATAAAAAATAATTTTATGATAACTAGGGTAATTGAACCTCAAAAGCCTTAGATTTGCACTCTATTAGATTTCAATTCAAGAAAACCCCCAGCGAAATTTCTTTTATTGTTTCAAAGTAGAAAGATAGTGTATGGACACGTTCAATAAAAGGCAAAGAGAGAAAAATAAGAAAATAAAAAAAAAGCAAAAGGCTGAAAAAAAAGAGGAAAGAAGGAGTTCTGAAGGAGGTTTAGAAATTGATTGGGCAAGTGCCCCAGAAAATCTAACACTATCTCAAGACGAACTATCCGAGATGGAGAAACAAAAAAGTCAAAAATCAAGTAATAAATAAATACCAATGAAAACAGGCAAAGTAAAATTTTTTAATTCTGAAAAGGGTTATGGGTTCATTCAAGATGATGAAACTGGAAAAGATGTCTTCGTTCACAAGTCAGGTCTAGTAGACTCTGTTAGAGAAGATGACCATGTCACTTTTGAAGAACAAGACGGAAAAAGAGGAAAGAATGCGGTGAACGTGAAAAAAGCGTAGTTCACAAAGTTATTTCAACACTAACTTTTCGTTATTTTTTTATTTAGGGTCTTGTCAAGCTTCTTCTAATCGCTTGATATATAGACAAAAACTTTTTTTAATTTGAATATAGCTTTTAAGGGATGAAGTTGTAAAGTTGCCGCTTCGTTTCATTCTTAAAATTACAGCTATCTTTATGCCATGAGAAAAATAACTGTCACAATTATTGCCTTGATGTTTACATTAAACATCTTCGCACAATCCTGGGTAAATTTTGATTTTACTGTTCCACCTGCTAAAGTTGAAGAGTTTTCTAAAACTTGGGGAGAATTCATGGCTTCTGAAACTGGTAAAGGTTTACCAACAGCGTTTTTAACTCAAGCAGAAGCAGGTGAGCAAACTCACACTCACTCTATTTTATTTTACACAGAGTCTTTGGATGATCTAGGTAAGCTGTTTGATTACAAATCTATTTTTGAGAATGAAGACTGGATGAAAATGTGGTCTTTTTGGTCTGCCAATGTCGAAGGTGTAAGACAACAGTATGGTACTCAACTTCTAAATTCTACCAATAAAGAGGGAAATTTCTTTCAAGGTATTTGGGGTATTAAAGCGATAAACCCACAAACTACAGGGGCTGCCTTTGCACAACTTATAAAAGACAATCAAGCTATATTAGATAAATACAATGCTGAAATTGCTATACACCAAGCTTTTGCTGGGCAAGAGGGCGAGATTTCACATTACATCACTGGAAACTTCAAAAATTTTGCAACTTATATGAAGTGTTCAAGTGAATTCTATCAATCTGAAGGCTTTGGAAAATTTGCCGCTGCAACCTCTGCAAATTCCAATCTTTTGACTATAACAAGAACTATATTAGGTGCTTGGAATCTTCCTGAAAACTAGAAATAAATTAATCAAGGATTTTTAAAAAGCCCTGTGGAATGCCATAGGGCTTTTTTTATTCAATTGGTAATTATTGTTTAATAAATTATCTTGCACTTATGCGTATATTAAAATACAGTTTAAGTTTGGTTCTTGTTGGTTGCTTTGGATTAAGCAGCTTTGCTCAAGATAAGTTTGCATTTTGGAAAAAAGACAGAGAATATGCAGAAAATTCAGTAAGTATCAATATCTCGGGACCAATCCCAGGGGGTGGATTGGCATTTGGTCACCAAGTATCTAAAAAAACGACATTTGTTGCTTTCTATGGCCAAGCACAGGAAATAGAATTTTCAGGTGATGACCTTGAAATTGGTGATTTGGATGGCAACAATGAAATTGCATTTACTGGAAAACTCGGTGACGAAAATAATTCAAGTTCATGGGCCGGAGGAATCTTACAATATAGACCTTTTGAAAAAGCACAAGGTGTAAGATTGGCCGCTGGTGCAGGAGTTGGAAGATTGTCAGGCACACTTCAAGATCCGGACCAAAACTCTTACCAAATAACCGGGGGTGGTCCTTTTGTTTTCCTGGGTGCTGGCTATGGATTAAGACCGGTTAAAGGGTTACAATTAGGATTTGATATTGGTTTAATTAGACTTCCAGGATTTGATGTGAACACAAATTCGGTATCCACTCCAAATTCGATAAACAGAAGTGAAAATATAAGAAGAGAGTTTAATTCGGCCCCATACATTCCGAACGCTCAAATCACTATTGGTTGGGGATTTTAATTCTCATAATTGTGTTTATTCAATACAAAAAAGGGCAGAAATATTATTTCTGCCCTTTTTTATTTTAACGCAGAAATATTATAGTTAATTGTCGCAAATAAACTTCTTGGAATACCAGAAATTATACCTGGACCAGGGAATCCCGGAGCTCTCCTAGTGAAATATGATTTATTGAGTAAATTGTTTCCACTAAATTTTACTACACAATTATTCAGTTTGTAGGCGATAGAACAATCATGTAAAGAAAAGGAGGGGATTATTCCTACCAATCCATTGGAAGAAGAGAGGGTGTTTTTTGCATCAGAAAATTGTTTACTCTGATAAGAATATTGATAATTCAATGTTAGTCTTTTACCTATCGATAGTGAAAAACCTGTTTTTAAAATATGAGGCGATAAGTATTCCAATTGGTTACCTACGTAGGATTCATTTCCTTTCGTATATTTCCCTTGTATGAAGCTGTAGTTGAAAAAAATAGAAGAGCGACTCTTTTCAGAAAAAGGGGAATCAAAAAAGACTTTGCAAAGAGACTCGATTCCTCTAGAATACGCTTGACCTATATTGGTCTTGAAAGGTTGCGAGATATTTTCTTGGTTCGTTATTTCACCAGTGCCGATAATGTCCCTATAATCCAAATAAAATAAGCCAAAATTGATGTAAACTTTATTTGGCTTTAAAAATCCTCTTAAAACGATATCAAAATTAAACCCAGACTCGTCTTTCAATTCCGAATCAATTAATAAGTTGGGGTTTCTAATAATTACGTCTGAAAAATTTACGGCTCTGTAATTTTGTGTAAAGTTTAATTGTAATTCAAGTGATTTTAATTTTTGGTTTATGCCTATCCCAAACAAAGGGAAGTCTCTATTCGATTTTTCTGTGTTCTCTATTGTGAAGATTCCTGTATCTCGTCCATCCAAAAAATAGCCATTCACTTCAGTTTGTAGAAATTCGTATCGAATACCCGGGGTGATGGACAGAGAATTGTTAATTCTAAAAATATTTTCTGCAAAAAATGATGAATTAATACTGGGGCACAAAAAGCTAGAATTTCCGACATAATTGGTATTTAGAAAATCAAAATCTACCTCATCTCCAGCAGTTGAAAAACCTCTTTGGTCGGAGGTTTCACCACTGAATAACCTGATGCCCATTAATAGGCTATTATTATAAGATCTAATCTTGTATTCGCTAGAATATCTTGCTTCAAAGCCAAGGTTATTAAAATTACCAACTTTTAGGTCTCTATTTATATTATAATCATCATACTTTTCAGGCGTAAGGTTGATTGTTCCAACTTGTTTTCTATTCGCATCCAGCGCAAATAATCTCAAATTAAAGGTATTCTTTTCATTAAAATATTTATTAAAAATTAGACCGAATAGATGCCAATTTACAGACATCCAGTTCCTACTTCTGTTCCCTTGATAGGGGTTCGCTTTAAATAAGCTATCTGTTAATCCACCTGGTTGCTGTGTCAAGTAATTCATGTTTGTATATTGGGTAGCAATGTCCCAATGATTAGGAGATGTGTATTTTGAAGATAAGTAAAGGACATTTTGGTCTAATTTACTTCGAGGTATAAAGCCATTGGTTTGTAGCTTTTGAAAGTACCCAAAGTATTTCCAATTTTTTAGTGAACCTCCTAGACTTGTATAGCTTTTTCTGAAGTTGTTACTACCATAGGTAATATGCTCACTAAGCTTCAATTTATCTTTTTCGCCTTCTTTGATTATAAAATCCAACGAACCTCCAAAATGAGGTCCGTTCTGAAGACCAAAAGAGCCCCGAGAAAATACGATTTTTTGCAATGCTTCAGCAGGAGGTGAAAAATAAGCTTCAGGATATCCATATGCGTCTGCACTTATATCGTATCCGTTTTGACGTGTGTTTATATTGCTATTTCGATTTGGGCTTAATCCTCTCGCACCAATATTGATCTGTACACCGCTTCCATCGTATTCCCAAATATTCAATCCGGGAATTTCTTTGAATATAGAACGTGAAAGATTATTGAAGTTTTGTGTTCTCTGTGCGTCAGGCATCAATAAATGGCTGTTTTTGCCTTCAAAAATTTGACCATTATAAAGCCCTTTTAGTGAAAAGTTGGATTTTTTTTGACAAAATAAAAAGCTGTCAAGCAGATGTGTACCTTTACCATTGTTTTTTAAGGTGTCTATCTGTGTGGCGTAAATACGTTGGGTCAATACGCCATTTACAACTAGAATAAGACTAAATAAAAACAATCTCATTGCTGCGCAAAACTAGCCTTTATTTTTAACTAGTCTTAATAAAATGTAGATTAAGCCAGACCCTGATCTAGCATAGCATCTGCAACACGCACAAAACCTGCAATATTTGCTCCTTTCGCATAATTTATACTACCTGATTCACTTCCAAATTCTTTACATTGGGCATGAATATTGGTCATGATTCCTTGTAGTTTTTGATCTACTTCTTGACTTGACCAATGAAGTTTAAGCGCATTCTGACTCATTTCAAGACCGCTAGTAGCTACGCCTCCTGCGTTACTTGCTTTTCCCGGACCATAAGCAACATTATTGGCATGCAGAAAAGAGATGGCATCGGGTGTAGTCGGCATATTGGCGCCTTCAACGACATATTTTAATCCATTAGAGACTAAAGAATTTACTTCTCCAAGATTTAATTCATTTTGGGTTGCACAAGGCAAAGCAATGCTTAGTGGAAATCGCCAAGGTTTTTCGCTTTCAAAATATTTGATTCCATCAAAATGATCTGCCAATTCCTTAATTCTTCCTCGTTTTTCATTTTTAAGAATTTTAGTAAACTCGATGTGTTCTTGTTTCAATCCATTTTCGGCATAAACAACCCCTTTAGAATCGCTAAGTGTTTGGACAATACCCCCAAGTTCTATTGCTTTTTCTGCAGCGTATTGCGCAACGTTTCCACTTCCAGAAATCCCAATTTTTTGGCCTTCAAGGTCCTCATTTCGATCTTTTAGAAGATGTTGGGTGAAATAAACACATCCATATCCGGTGGCTTCGGGTCGGATTAAACTTCCGCCCCAACCATATGTTTTCCCTGTTAGTACGCCATTAAATTGATTGGTTATTTTTTTGTATTGGCCAAAAAGGTAGCCAATTTCCCTTGCACCTACACCAATATCACCCGCAGGTATGTCTGTGCTATCTCCAATGTGACGATATAATTCAGTCATGAAGTTTTGACAAAATCTTCGAATTTCATTATCACTTTTTCCTTTAGGGTCAAAATCCGACCCACCTTTTCCAGCACCGAGTGGAAGGGACGTAAGACTATTTTTGAAAATTTGTTCAAATGCTAAAAATTTCAAAATACTAAGGTTGACGCTTGGATGAAATCGAAGGCCACCTTTATAAGGACCTATTGAACTGCTCATTTGAACGCGATAACCTTTGTTGACTTCGATATTTCCTTCGTCATTTTGCCAACTAATTCGAAAACCGATGGTTCTTTCTGGTTCAGACATGATTTCCAAAAGAGTTCTTTTTGCGTATTTCTTGTTTTTAACAACAAAAGGTAAAATGGACTCAAATACCTCCAAAACGGCCTGATGAAATTCAGGTTGATTTGGATTTTTTTTGATTATTCTATCCATTAATTCCTGAAGTGAAAAAATATGCTTATTTGTAATCAAACTCATATCAATCGCTGGCGTGAACTTTGCGAATGCAATCTTAATAAAAAAAAACAACCAAGGGTTATTCTTAATTTATATAAATAAATTGCTGCTCGATTAATCAGTTGATATTACGCCTAAATCGACTGCGACGGAGAAACGAATGGTGCCTTGAAGAGGATGCCTTTGTGCTAGTGGAATTAAATAAGCTGCGTCAACACCAATTTTATTCATTTTAAGACCTGCACCAATTGTTCCAAAGTTACGCCCTCCTTTATTTTTATGCTCATTGAAATAGCCTGCTCTCAGGGCAAATTGTTTGTCATACCAATATTCAAATCCTACCGAATACATTAATTCATTTAGCTCTTCTTGAAAGCCCCCTGGGGCATCACCCACGGACTGAAAAACACCTTGCAAGACATTCACATCTTTCCGATAATATCTTTGTGTGCTATCATCCCATTGTGGGGTTGGAACAAGAAGTTTATTAATGTCTACCAAAAAGGTGATAGAGTTGTAATCGTCAATTATATTAGTGAATGCGGCTCCCAATCTTAAGCTTGTTGGTATATAATCTCTTTCCGCTTTTGTTGTGTAAGAAATTTTGGAGCCCAGGTTGGAAATATTTCCTCCAAGAGCTATTTGCCATTCTCGCCCCCCTAAGTCAATTTCATTTTTATAATAAACGCCAATATCGCCGGAGCCTGCTATTCCTGGTTTTATCTCTTGATTGCCACTATATTGACCTTTGGCTAAGTCTGATACAATAAATCGAAGGCCAACTCCTACAGAGAATTGCTTCGAGAGTTGGGTTGCATAATTACCACTAATGGCAGTTTCATATGGCTCATAATTTCCCAAACTACTTCCAACTTGGTCCGTAAATTGTATTTCACCGAGGGTAAAATGGCGAATAGAACCTGACAGGGTGCTCCTTTGTTTCTCCCCAATTCTTTTGTATCCCGAGAGATAATAGATCCAAACATCTGGAACAAGCTCTCTAAGCCATGGTGTTGCTGATATAGAAATTCCTGCATCACTTTCTATAAAAGCCATTTTAGCTGCATTCCAATAGGCTCCGTTGGCATCCGGCTTTAAAGCTACCCCAGCTTCACCTAAGGCTGCCGATCGTGCGTCTGGAGCTATAGTTAAAAAGGGTACGGATGTCGTGACGACGTTTCGTTGGCCTAACAATTGATCCTTAGACGTAACTTGAGCTTGGACTAAGTTGAAAGTTAAACCAAGGATTATTACAGAAGCGAATAGAGATGAACAAATATTTCTCATTTAGAACAAATTAAATAAAATATTGTGGTTTAACGTAAGATTATCAGTTTTAGGGTTTTTTGAGTAATTCGGTTGTATTTATCTTTCACAAAAATACGACAGAAGTAAGTACCACTTTCTAAAGTTTGTTCGTTATTATTTTGGCCTTCCCATAGAATAGATACAACTCTTGTTGGTGCTATTTCAAATGTCTTTTTTGTATTAAATACTTTTTTTCCAGCAATGGAATAAATTTGATAATCTACTTCTATCCATTTTCCTGCTTGATTATGTTCAAATTGTATTTGAGTCGAAGTGCTAAATGGATTGGGGAAATTTTTGACATGGGCAATTTCGAGTTTATCTTCAGCACCTACAACAAAATTGGTTTTTGTTTCAAACGAGTTGTTAGATACATCCCAAACTTTGAGATGTATGGTATGTTCTCCTTCTGCTATTTCACTTAAAGGAAATTTTATTTTCCCACTTTGGTAGCTGTTTAAATTGGCTCGGTAGTAATCATTAAGAATAAAAAGTTGCTCATGTTCTGTATTCTTGTCTAGAATAGCTACTATATCTTTCCCAATGCCACTTCCAACCGTGTTTATTCCGTTTATATCATAAATATCTGCTAGTAAAGTAGGATTTGGATTTGTGAAGCCTCCATTTTTCCAAGTCGAATCATTAAGGAATAGCCGCACTTGCGGGCCCATGGTGTCAAAAATTGATTCATCAGATGACCCACCAACAACAATTTGATTCTCAAAACCATTTGCATCCTCTTCTGTATTGAAGGCATAGAGGGATATTTTGCCTTTGCCAAATTGATATGAGATGTCTTTTGGTACAATAAAGCTAAATTTAAATTTACCATCTTGTATCTCTGTTCTACCATTGTATATGCTGCTATTTTGTAATGAAAATGCATCAATCTTGCTGCCTGGGTCATTGCCTAATGTTTGGAAGGTCTGAAACTTATCATATACTGTGGCATTAAGAGTACCATCATAATTGCTAATCATTATGCTATCATTATCTGCAACAATACCTTCAATAGATACCTTGCCTAAGGCGCCAATGGTATCTTTGAACTCTTCTACTTTTTGGCCATTAACATGGGTGATGAAAACATTTTTTTTGGGGTAGGCTAATTGCATGCCCGGATCGCCTAAAAGGATGAAATTCCGTTGATTTACTGCTCTAAAACTGTTGTTCTTTATTTTCATGAAAACATCGCCGAGCGAAGGTCTCTCTCCATCCTTCTTTGCGAAAATATTGTCTCGATAAATTTTGTCGTTAAGGTTTCGGTTAACGGTTAACGTAACAACTCTAGATGTGGTAATTAGTCCAATTGCTCCTCCATTGGGATTGAGTAATATTAATTCACCAGGAGATACTTGTGCAGGGTCGTCATGTTGCGAAAGTTCACAAGTCGCTGTTACAAACAATGGAAGTTTGTCATAATTTTTCCATTCGTTGATTTGTGCTCTTGTTACTACCCTTTCGTGCGCCATACCATTGCCACCTCCATGCCCAATATAATTAAAAATCAAAGTGCCTTGCTCTATGGACCTGTTTACGGCATCATTTACTTCAGGGTATTTATTTCCGCTTCCAAAAGACACTTGAGGGTAAGCGTCTAGGTAGATTTTTTGCACATTGATTTCAGGATGTTTTTGATAAATTTCATTGGAAAAATTTTCTACGTCGTTAAAAAATTTGTTACCATCCTCGTCATCCCCTAAAAACACAATATTATTTCGCCATTTACCAAAGGTTTCTGATTGATGGTAATGAATAATTTTATCCACCACGGTTTTGGCTTCAATTGCTGTCTTTACAGGGAATCTACCTACACCTATATCAAGAGATTCAGCAACATTTTGAAAACCCCAGTAACCTTCATCATCCTCTAGGATTGCAAAAAAATCATCGCTTGGATAAGAGGCTATTGGATCTATGGAGTTTATACTTTGATAGCTGGGAACAAAATTAGTATTGCCATCAAGTCGCTCCTTAAAATCGTAGCTTGCATCACCCATGAATAGAACATATCTTAATGGTTTGGCCTCGGCGGCACCTTTATCATAAACTGATTTAATAAAATTTCTAATGGCCACAACATCTTGTCCACCAGAAGAAAATTCATTATAAATATTGAAGATGTTGATACATTTAACATCATAAGCATATTGGTTTCTGTGAAATTCAGCCAAACGTTCGGTTTCAGTTTTGAAATTTGGGTGGTAAATCATTAGGTAGTCTGTAGCGGAAATACTAATTAGGTTTTGATTCTCAATTTTTCCAACATACTCAGCTTGGCGTGGGTTAGAGAATGAAATGTATTTCCTCAATGGCTTGGTATTTGAAATATTAAAATCAAAAGTGCCATTCAAAAAAGATTGAACTTTTGGTGAATTAAAGTCAGTTATATCCCAAACATTCACATCTTCATTGGCTAAATTTTGAAATGAAATAGTGATATCCTCTGAATTGGTTTTCGTAGGGAATAAGAAAACTTCTTGCTCAGCAGTTAAAATATTATTACGGCTTGCAACAAGCTCTATGTAGTCTATCCATGCTCTTGAAGCAATATCTGGAATTGAATAAGTGTAACTAACTTCAATTTGGTTATCCTTGCTTTTAAAAGAATGATTTTCAGTGTTAATTTGTGCTTGGATATTGTCTTTCGATCCAGGAATTTTATAAACCATTTTTTGGCTTTTAGTTAGACCATTAATTTTCAAGCTGTAGCTACTCTCTACTAAAGATCTAACCCAAATTTTTGAACGGAAAAATATTGTATCCTCTTTAACCAAATTGTTGATATCGAAAGTGAATATTTTTGGTCGATTTGAATTTATTTCGTCTCCAACCCACATTCTACCAGATTTGGCAACATTTACTTCGTCTTGCTCATGGAAGACAAGGAACTTATGCTTGTGGATTTTTCTAGTAGGGTTCAATTGAGCGCCATTTCCAACATTTTGCAAGCGTTTGCCATTTTTTAAACCGTGTGTAAAGAAATAAAAATTTTCGTTTCTGTAAATATTGTATTCATGGGTAAAATCTTGATTGGTTGAATCATAATTCCATTGGTGAGGGCCTAAGCCAAAAAATAAAACTTGGTCATTTCCATCCAATAAGCCATTTTGATTTTTATCAATTTCTAACAAAGGTATTTCGGTTAAAATTGATTTATCTGCTTCGGCAATAACTTCAGACAACATCCCTTTTCCATTGCCATAAAGTTGAATTTTATTCAGTTCAATACCATCACCAAATTGTTCGATTAGCAAAGGAGTCAAGTTATATATTCCATCCTCAATGATTGAAATTTTATGCCATGTACCACTGCTTAACGGGGACTTCTGAGCAAAAGAATTCAATGCGTAAAAGAAAATAAAAAAAAGGGCTAAGACCACTGGCCTAATTTTTTTGATATAAATCATTTTCCTTAATGGCTATTCTAATAACAGATTTGAAACTAAAATAGTGTGTATTTTTGAAAAAAATAAAAATATCAATCATGTTTTTTGTATTTTCACGTTCTTTTTAAGAATGACACAAAAGGTGCAACAAAAATTCAGAATGAATCGGTACACATTATTTGGACTTTTAGTTCTTCTAGTAATAACGGTTAAAGCACAAGATCCGGAATTGTCTCAATTTTATGCGTCTCCATTGTACACAAACCCCTCCCTAGCTGGTACGGGAGAGTGTAATGGTGGTGGACGGGTTTCCTTGAATCAAAGAAATCAATGGCCCAATTTACCAGGAGCCTATATTACTACAGTTGCAAGTTTCGACCAACATGTAAATGCCATCGGCGGTGGTCTTGGCTTCGTGGCGCTAAGGGATGTTGCAGGTGAAGGTTTGTTGAAAACCTACCAGTTTAGTGGGATTTATTCATATCAGCTCAATGTTACGCGCAAATTCACTATGAGATTTGGTATTGAAGCGCAAATTATCCAAAGAAGTGTAGATAAGAGTAAGCTTTTGTTTGAAGATATGATTGACGAAACGCGCGGTTTTGTAAAATCTTCTGCTGAACAATTGACTTCAACCAACATACTAACACCAAATTTTAATGCGGGGGTTGTAGGCTACACTAAAGACTTTTATTTTGGTTTTGCTGCACATAACGCAATCGAGCCGAATCAGTCTTTTTACGGAGATCCTGAGAGTAATTTGCCAAGAAGATATACTGCCCATGGAGGTATGGTTGTCCCATTGGATAAAAGACGAGTTGCCAAAGCTACTTTCTCACCGAATATTCTTTTTATGATGCAAGATCAATTTTCGCAATTAAATGCAGGATTTTATATTAATCGAGGCCCTTTGGTTACCGGTCTTTGGTATAGACAAACTTTTGGAGATTTTAAAAATTCTGATGCTGCAATGGTATTGGTAGGTTTTAGAAAAGACCAATTTAAGTTTGGCTATTCTTTTGATTTAACGGTATCAAGCGCTCGTGCAGCGGCACCGGGTTCACACGAAATATCAGCAAGTGTTGGTTGGTGTGCGCGAAAACCTACTCGAAGATTCAGACCAATTAGTTGTCCAGACTTTTAAAGCGCTTGAAAAAACGTATAATTGTAACAATAATTAAGGTTCAAAAAAGTTTAATAATAAATCATTCAATAAAGATGATAAAATTTAGCAAAATATTAATGATTACTTTCACTGCAGCATCTTTGTTTGTTGCATGTTCGTCAGAACGCTCATCAACTACTGGGTGGGTTTATAATGACCCAGACTGGGGTGGTTTTGAAACGTATGAATATGCAGGTCAAGAAACAGGTCCTGGTCTAATTTTGGTTCATGGTGGCTCTTTCACGATGGGTAGCTCTGAACAAGACCTAACTTTTGAGTACAACAATGTAGAGAAGAAAGTAACAGTTCCTTCCTTTTATCTTGATGAAACGGAAGTAAGCAATAAACACTATTTGGAGTATTTACATTGGCTAAGAAGAGTTTTTGTAGATTATCCGGAAGTATATAAAATGGCTCTTCCTGATACCAACTGCTGGAGAGATAGATTGGCGTACAATGAACCTTATGTAAAATATTATCTAAGACATCCGTCTTACCAAAATTATCCTGTTGTTGGTGTAAGTTGGTTACAGGCAACTGAATATGCGGCTTGGAGAACCGATCGAGTCAATGAAATGATTCTTGTGCGAGAAGGGATATTGGATACAGATCCAAATCAAATGAATGAAGAAAACTTTAATACGGATGCCTATCTAAACAGGCAGTTTGACGGAAAAGAAGGAAAGCGTCCTCTAAAGGATATTATGTCTAAAGGGGCCACAAGAAAAGTAAAAATGGAAGATGGTATTTTCCTACCAGAATATCGATTGCCAACTGAAGCAGAGTGGGAGTACGCGGCAATGGCAAATACTGGTGAGGCTATTGGAGAAAATATCAACAACAAGAAAATATATCCGTGGGTTGGGCATACAGTTAGAAATGATGGGAGTAAAAAAGGTGAGACAAATTATAGAGGCGTTTTTATGGCCAACGTAAGACGAGGTAATGGAGACTTTGCTGGTATTGAGAGTAAATACAATGATCATTCCTTTATACCAACGGATGTAAGAACATACTGGCCAAATGATTTTGGACTTTATAATATGGCAGGCAATGTTAGTGAATGGGTTATGGATGTTTACAGACCACTAAGTTTTGAAGATGTAAACGAGTTTAATTCTTTTAGAGGGAATGTTTTCAATAAGCCAAAATTAGATGAAGATGGATTTGTTGACTATAAAGATAGCTTAGGGAGAATTCAATACGTAAATGTTAGTAGAGAAGAAAATGAATATAGAAGGAATTATAAAAAGTCAGACAATATAGGTTACTTGGATGAGGAAGTATACGGTGATGGTAGCCAAGGTTATGAGTATGGAGTAAGTACACTGATAGACAACAGAGCAAGAGTTTATAAAGGCGGAAATTGGCACGATCCTGAATATTGGATGGCGCCAGGAACTAGAAGATATTTGGATGAAGAGCAATCAAACAGCAGAATAGGATTTAGGTGTGCCATGCATAGACTTGGACATCCATAACTGAAAATTATAAAAAATAGATTCTCCAAAAAAAAAGCTCGCTAAATTTTAGCAAGCTTTTTTTGTTTAAGGTATTCAACATTGAATTATAAAAGTTGATTATAGACCTGTTTTAAATGATTGCTAATTAGATCAGATGGCCTACCTTCAATATGGTGCCTTTCTACGAAATGGATTAATTCACCATCCTTCATTAAAGCGATTGAGGGCGAAGAAGGCGGGTAGGGTAAAAAATACTCTCTTGCTTTTTCCGTAGCCTCTTTATCTTGACCTGCAAAAACGGTAAGAAGTCGGTCTGGTTTTTTGTCATTTTTTAGAGAAGAAATCACTCCAGGTCGCGCGCAACCAGCAGCACATCCGCAGACTGAATTTACAACAATTAATACACTACC
>CENJ01064469.1_pt1 | contig 22000 bp, 21 predicted proteins | sample 356161 | NCBI WGS metagenome assembly CENJ01 (sample SAMEA2619531, study PRJEB7988) | marine metagenome | biome: marine biome (ENVO:00000447); feature: surface water layer (ENVO:00002042); material: "saline water (ENVO:00002010), including plankton (ENVO:xxxxxxxx)" | depth 5 m
CTTACTTTTCCGGAACAAAAGTTAAATGGATATTAGATAATGTTGAATACGCTAGAGAACTTGCAGATCAAGGAAAACTTGCTTTTGGAACAATAGATACCTGGCTAATATGGAAATTAACAAAAGGAAAAGTTCATGTTACCGACGTGACAAATGCTAGTAGAACCCTTCTTTTCAACATAAACACTCTACAATGGGATGACGAACTTTTAAATATCTTAAATATACCTAAAGAACTACTCCCAAAAATTGTAAGTTCCTCAGAGATTATTGGCCATACAGATTTATCCTTATTTGGTGAAAAAATCCCAATTAGTGGAATTGCTGGTGATCAACAAGCAGCATTGTTTGGGCAAATGTGTATAAAAGAAGGTGATGTTAAAAATACCTACGGAACTGGATGTTTTTGTATAATGAATACTGGAAAAAAAATTATTAAATCAAAAAATAGAATGTTATCAACTGTAGCTTGGAAACTAAACAATGAGGTAACTTATGCTTTAGAAGGAAGTGTTTTTATTGCTGGTGCAGTAGTTCAATGGCTTAGAGATAAATTAAACATAATAAACAGTGCGTCTGAAATTGAAAATTTGGCTAAACAAGTAGATGATAATGGAGGAATAACATTTATTCCTGCTTTATCTGGATTAGGTGCACCATATTGGAATCCAAATGCCACCGGAACAATTTTCGGTCTTACAAGAGACTCCAATAAATGTCACATTGCTAGAGCAGCTTTAGAAGCCATAGCATTAAGATCAAGAGAAATTATTATAGAAATGCAAAAGGATGCAGGTTTTGAATTCAAAGAATTAAAAGTAGATGGTGGAGCCTCTAAAAATGATCTTTTAATGCAAATACAAGCTAACTTACTTAACAAAGATGTTGTTAGATCTAAATCTCCAGAGTCAACTGCATTAGGAGCTGCATTTTTTGCAGGCCTGTCCGTAGGTTTTTGGAATAGTGTTGAAGAAATAAAAAGCTTATGGGAAAAGGATATTACTTATCACCCTGAATCTAACTCAAAAAAAATACAAATAATAATAGACGAGTGGAACAAAAGAATTCGTATGATAAATGGATAGATCAAAAAGTCTTAAAAAAATAGCCAAAAAGAAAATTTGGGATTTAATTATTATCGGAGGAGGCTCGTCGGGTTTAGGAATCGCTGTAGACTCTGCTAGTAGAGGATATAAAACATTATTAATAGAAAAACATGATTTTTCAAAGGGGACTTCTTCAAGAAGTACAAAACTTGTTCACGGTGGTGTAAGATATCTACAAAATGGAGATATTTCGCTTGTTGTTGAAGCATTAAGAGAAAGAGGAATAATGAGAAAAAATGCACCTCATCTAGTAAGAGATTTAAGTTTTGTTATCCCCTCATACGATTGGTGGAATAGCCCTTTTTATGGAATTGGCCTTAAAATCTATGATATGATGTCTGGAAAGCTGGGACTGGGACCTTCAACTCTCCTGAGTAGAGATGAGATAATTAAATTAATTCCAAATGTTAAAAAAAAAGGTTTAAAAGGTGGTGTAATATATCATGACGGACAATTTGATGATGCTAGAATGGCTATTAGCCTAGCACAAACTGCAGAAAATCATGGAGCAACTTTGATAAATTATTTTGGAGTTGAAGATTTAATTAAAGAAAAAGAAATGATTTCAGGAATCATTGCAAGGGATTATATTGAAAATAAAAGCTATAAAATAATGTCTAAAGGAGTTATAAACGCTACAGGTGTTTTCTCTGATTCAATAACCAACTTAGACATCAAAAAAAGAAACAGAACAATAGTTCCTAGCCAGGGTGTTCACATAGTGTTAGATAAGTCTTTTTTGGCTGGTAATCATGCAATAATGGTTCCTCACACAACAGACGGTAGGGTTCTTTTCGCGGTACCTTGGAACAATTATGTGATTGTTGGAACTACAGATACTCAAATTAAAAAGATCGAGGTTGAGCCAAAACCACTTAAGGAAGAGGTTGAGTTTATTCTAAAAAATGCTGGAACTTATATGAAAAGTGCTCCAACTTTTAGTGATATAAAAAGTATTTTCGCAGGCCTAAGACCCCTGGCAGCTCCAGAAAAAAACGAAAAGGCCACTAAAGAGATTTCTAGACATCACAAAGTAACCGTAAGCACATCTGGACTAATAAGTATTCTTGGAGGAAAGTGGACTACGTATAGAAAAATGGCAGAAGATACAGTTAATACTGCTCGGTCGGTAGCTGGTCTTCAAGATAGGGAATGCATCACTCATAATCTTACCATTCACGGATACGATTATTCATCTAATTGGAAAAATCCGATACATTTTTATGGAACAGATATTGAAAAAATTGAAAACTTAGATAGCAATGGGAATTCATCCATAAGTGAAAAATTTTTTATTTCAAAAAATCAAATAATATGGTCAATTAGAAATGAAATGGCAATGAATCTTGAAGATGTTATGGCAAGAAGAACAAGATCTTTATTTCTGGATGCAAAAGAAAGTCTTCGAATTGCTCCAAAAGTAATTGAAATTATGGCCAATGAAATGAAAAAAAATACAAATTGGATTAAAAATGAAATTACTAACTTTGAAAAAGTAGTAAAAAATTATGTAATGTGATGGACAATCCTTTGGTTGCTGAATTTATTGGTACTGCAATTTTACTTCTTCTTGGAGGTGGAATAGTAGCTAATGTTAATCTTAAAAATACAAAGGCTGAAGGTCAGTCACCTTGGGTTCTTATTACTTCAGCATGGGGATTTTCAGTTTTTGTCGGTGCTTATGTTGCTGGTAAATACAGTGGTGCCCATTTAAACCCAGCTGTCACAATTGGACTTGCAACAGCAGGTAAATTTACTTGGAAAATGGTTTTACAATACATTTTATCTCAACTTGCAGGAGCTATGTTTGGATCCTGGATTGTTTATTTAGTTTATATAGATCACTACAAACAAACTAAGGACGAAAAAATTGTTTTGAGTACATTTTCAACTGGCCCAGCAATTAGGAATTATAAAAATAATTTTTTTAGTGAGTTTGTTGGAACCTTTATTCTGGTGTTCTGTATTTTCTTTATTGTAAGTCCAAATATTGATTTTCAAAATATTGAAACTGTAAATTTTGGAATTGGATCAATAGAATCACTACCAGTCGGAATTTTAGTTTGGGTAATTGGAATGGGTCTTGGCGGCACTACGGGATATGCTATTAACCCGGCTAGGGATTTGGGTCCTAGAATTGTATATCAATTAATACCAAGGAAAGAAAAAAATGCAGATTGGATATATAGCTGGGTTCCTATACTGGGGCCTTTATTTGGAGGAGTATTTGCTGGGTTATGCTATAAATTTTTGATGTAAAATCTGCGTCAACTTAGGTTTTGTATAAACTCCTATATAAACAGGATTTGGGCTAACCTTTGGCTCAAGGATCTTTTCAAGAAAGCTTGCTTTTACCAAACGGACTTACCCGTTGTTAAAAATTTCGTTGAGTTTATCAAAAAAATAAGCTAACGCAGATAATTAACGAAATTTACAAAAAATTAGCAATATGTTCTTTAATCAAATCATTAATATTTGAAAGCTTTTTTAAATTGTCTTGATTTTTAGACTCGTCAAAATTATTCTTTTGAATTAGTTTTGTTGCATACTGTAGAGAACACATAGCTAAAACATCTTGCTTATCTCTTACAGCATAACTTTGCTCAAGCTGTTTTATCATTTGATCAATTTTTTTGACAGATGACCTTATAGCCTCCTCTTGTTCTGGTCGAATTGTAAGAGGATAAATTCTGTCAGCAATTTTAACTTTTATTTTAATTTTGTTTTCCATACATTAAAATGAGGATTCCAATTGATTTATACATGTCTCTATGTCCTTTATTAATGAGTTAATTTTTTCCTTAGTCTCTACTTTATCTTCGTCACTACCTAATAAAGAATTAGCAACAGATAAAGCTTTGTTTTTTTGTTTAAGTAGACTTATCTCCTCATTAAAATTAAAATTATTAGATTCTAATTCCTTTAATTTTGATTGTAAAGATCGAATTAATATATAATTATTTTTTAGTTTGTTTAAAAGTAGGACAACATTTTTTTCGATTTCTTTAACATGCTCTTCAGAATGATTCATTATTTCTTAATCTTATTAATAAAGTTAGCGAATTTCGTTTTATACAATCAAAATCAAATTAATTCATGATAAAGAATTTAAAATTTGAAAGGCTTTTAAACCATCATTAACAGGAACAAAAAAATAATCATTCTCATAACCAGAAATTACGTTACAGGGAATGTCATTTGATGCTAGGATAGAAGTGATTTTTGATGAAATACCAACATCGGTTAATTTTGTTTTGGTCATGAGCTTTATACACCTAGATTCAAAAGTATAGTCTATTCTTAAGTTAAGAGCTTTACTTTTTTCAATAATAGATGTATTATATTTTGATTCATTAAAGAATAATAATGAGTGTTTATCAAAACCTATAGATTTTGTAAAAACATATTTTTTAGGGAACAAATAAAATTGAAAATTCATGTACTGTCTAAATTTATTGAAAAATAAAAATTTAAAATTTAAATTTGAAAGATATGATAGAATATATGAGATTGTTATTTAAAATACTTTTAATAATCTTTTTTTCTTCAAATAACTTATTTTCTCAGGGTAGATTAAATCCTGTTGAAATTCCTATCCTTTTATCAGGAACTTTTGGAGAATTTAGAAAAACTCATTTTCACTCAGGCATTGATATAAAGACACTGGGAAAAGAGGGGCTTAGAGTAAGAGCAATAGAGGATGGAGATTTAATAAGAGTAAAAGTTTCTACCTCTGGTTACGGAAAAGCGATATATATAAGACACTACGATGGTACAACATCAGTGTATGCACACCTTAAAAAATTTTCGTCAAAAATTCAGCAAATCATAAAAGAGATACAATACGAGAAAGAAAAATTTGAAATTGAGAAATTTTTTAAGGAAGGAGAAATTAAATTAAAAAAATCAGAACTCATTGGGTTTTCTGGTAACACGGGAGGATCAAGTGGCCCACACTTGCATTTTGAATTAAGAGATTCCAAAAGGGAAAAACCATTAAATCCCTTAAAATATGGATACCTTGTTATAGATACTATACCCCCTAAAATTCAAAACATTTTTATTTATAAGTTTTTAAAAGAACATATTTATGAAAAAATTAAAATTGAACTAAGAGAAAATGGAAACTCATATAGTAGCAATGATACTATAAAGATTAACGGAATTTTTGGTATAGGTTACAGTGGTTACGATAAACAAAACTCAAGCCATAACAAAAATGGAATTTATAATCGAGAGTTAACTATAAATGGAGAAAATGTTTTTTCATATAAGTTTGATGATTTAATTTTTCCAGATGGTAAAAAAATTGACTTATTAATTGATTATGAAGCTTACAATGTTGAGAAAGTTAGAATTAAAAAACTTTATCAAACAATAAATTCAAAATTTAGTTTTCTAGAAAATAATGACAGTAATGGCCTTTTTGAAATAATTAAAGATTCTTTGTATAATATCAAAATAGTTTTCGAAGATTATAATAAAAATAAAAGTATTGTAAAAATGGTTATAAAAGGAATTGAAAATGAAAATATCTTTAATAATTCAGAAACTGATATCGAAGAAAAACTATATCATCCCGATATTGAATATGAAAAAAAATACAAAATGTTAAACTTGAAAATTCCACAAGATGCATTTTATGAACCCACAAATCTAAATTTTGAATATAATTCAGACACTATAAAAATTGATAAGTTTACAAAAGCTCCCAAAAAAGGTCTCAACTTAGAGTTTTATCTACCCAAAAATTTAGATTCAATTGATCTAAGGCAATCTTGTATTGGAAAAATAAGTATAAAGGCAAACAATAAAAAAAATAAAATCCAGTACGTTTTTGGTGTGAAAAGCGATAGTTTAATTAATGCCAAAACCATGTCCGGAGGAAAATATTTTTTAACTAAAGATTCAGTACCTCCTTCGATTAAACCAATTAATTTTAAAAATGAAAATTGGGTAAACAACCTCAAAATATTAAAAATAAGAGTAGATGATAAATTTTCGGGTATTAAAAAATATAGAGCCAATATAAATGGAAAATGGATACTAATGGAATACGAACCGAAAAGCAAACTGTTATTTTTTGAATTTGATGATATAAAATTTAATACAGCTGAACTTAAGTTAAATCTTTACGTGGAAGACATGGTGGGAAATGTGAATGAATTTAAAACATCTATCTATAGAAAAATTTTTAAATAAATTCTTTGATTGTTTTAATCAAAAAGTCAATTTCCTTTTTATTATTAAATGAAGAAAAAGAAAATCTTAAAGAGGGCCTATTTTTAATTTCACTAGGTACAACTAACTTTAAGACGTGAGAACCTTTATCGCTACCCGATTGGCAAGCGCTTCCCTTTGAACAGGCAATTCCCTTTAAATCTAATTGAAAATCCAAAAGATCTTTTTTGTCGGGGCTTATAGGTAAATTTACATTTATTAAGTTGTAACTGCTTTTATCATCTTTGTCACAATTTCCATTAAAATGTGATTCTGGCAAGAATTTATTTATTTTTGAGATTGCATAATTTTTTAAATCTTTTATGTATTTACTCTCCTTTCCTAAATTTTTATATGCTAATTCAAGTGCTTTGGACATACCAACTATATTGTGAACAGATTCTGTTCCAGCTCGAAGACCTCTTTCCTGTGAACCGCCCAAAATAAAAGGATTCAAACCAGAATTTTTTCTTATATATGAAAATCCAACTCCTTTTGGGCCATGAAATTTATGAGCTGCTGCCGATAAAAAATCAACTTTTATTTTATTCAAATCAATTTTAAAATGACCAACACTTTGGACAGCATCAGTGTGTAATAAGACCCTCTTAGATTGACATATTTTAGATACATATTCCAAATCAATCATATTACCAATTTCATTATTAACATGCATCAGTGAAACTAGTTTTTTAGAGTCATCAAATGACAAAGCATTTTCTAAATCTTTATATTTAAATTCTCCGTTTTTATCAACAGGTAGATAAACTATAGAAATATTCTTTTTTTCGAGATAGTCCAATGCGTGTAAAATCGCATGGTGCTCTATTTTAGTGCTGATGATAGTTTTGACGTTCAAATCCTCAACAGCAGATCTTAATAACATATTGTCAGATTCAGTTCCTCCAGATGTAAAAATAATCTCTTGTGGGCTTGCATTCAATTCGGATGCAATTATTTTTCTAGAGTTTTCAATTAAAGTCTTTGCTTTTCTACCAAAAGAGTGGTTGGAAGAAGGATTTCCATAAGTTTCTAATAATACTTTATTAATAGAATCTATTACCTCTTTTCTCAAAGGAGATGTAGCAGCATTATCAAAATATATTGACATTTTAATATTTATTTTTCAAATTTAACTAAAGTTGACTTTATAATTACGATAGCTTGCTGAATTTGGGTTTTATTTATTACTAAAGGGGGTGCAAACCTTATTACATTTCTATTAGTAGGTTTTGCTAAAACACCATTTTTCATCAAATCGATGCAAATTTCCCATGCTTTATTTTCCTTACTATCGTCATCTATTACTAGACCATTTAACAAACCCTTGCCTCTAATTAATTTTACTATACTACTTTTCGAAATATAATCATCTAAACTTTTTCTAAATAAACATCCTAATTCAAACGCATTTTTACTTAGTTTTTCGTCAATAATTATCTCAATAGATTTTTTAGCAACTTTAGCAGAAAGTGGATTTCCTCCAAAGGTTGAACCATGCTCACCTGGTTGGAGACACAACATTATGTCATTATTGGCTAGAACAGCAGAAATTGGCATTATACCACCTGATAGTGCTTTACCTAACACCAATATATCTGGCTTTACATCTTCGTAATCAGTGGCCAACATTTTTCCTGTCCTACCAAGACCTGTTTGTATCTCGTCAGCTATTAACAAAACATTATATTTTTGACACAAATACTTTGCATTTGAAAGATATCCGTCAGAAGGAACTATTATACCCGCTTCCCCTTGAATAGGTTCTAGCATGAATGCAACACAATCAGGATTTTTTAATTTTTCTTCTAAAAAATTTAAATTATCGTATGGAATTATTTCAAATCCAGATAACAGTGGTCCAAAATTGCTGTATGCAACTGGGTTTGTGGAAGTAGAGATTGCAGCTATAGATCTACCCCAAAAATTATTTTTAGGAAAAATAATTTTCGCATTATTGATCTTTACCCCTTTTTTTTCGTAGCCCCATTTTCTCGCTAGTTTCACAGCTGTTTCTGCAGCTTCAACTCCAGAATTCATTGGCAGAACTTTGTCATAATCAAATAGGCTACAAATGAATTCTTCAAATTCTCCAAGAGTATTATTGTAAAATGCCCTTGAGGTTAGTGTAAGTTTTGATGCTTGATTAAATAAAACTTTCAGCAATTCGGGATGGCAATGACCTTGATTTAAGGACGAATAAGCTGATAAAAAATCAAAATATTTTTTATTATTCAAATCCCAAAGAAATGGACCCAATCCTTTTTTTAAAACAATTGGAAGGGGTCGGTAATTGTGTGCGCCAAAAGTTTCTTCTAACTCAATATATTTGCTTTCAATTGACGAATTTAGCAGATTCAAACTTAAGATTTTTATTGGGTGAATTTCGAATTTACAAATATTTCATTTATAAAAAACTAACTTTACGATAAAGAAAAAATTATAAAAAACTCATTTTATTTAAATGTCTAAAGTCAGTTCTAATAAAATACTTGAAAACTGTGAAGTAGTAGATATTGCTGATAAAGGAAAATCAGTGGCAAAATCAAAATCAGGTAGAACTATTTTTTTAGAAAATGCAGTCCCTGGTGATATAGTTGATGTAATCATTAACAGAAAAAGAAAAGGAACGTATTTTGGTAAAATACTAAAATTTAATTTTAAGTCTTTAAAAAGAGTTGAACCAATTTGTGAACATTTTGGAATTTGTGGGGGTTGTAAATGGCAAAATATGGAATACAATTCCCAGCTTTTTTATAAGGAAAGAAGAGTTCACGAAAATTTAAATAGAATAGGAAAAATAAAACCAAAAAAAATTCTACCAATTATTGGAAGTGAAAAAACATATTATTACAGAAACAAAATGGAGTATTCTTTTTCTAATAACCGCTGGCTCACAGAATCTGAGATAAATTCAAAAAAGAAGTTTTCAAAGGAAGGTTTAGGGTTACACAAAAAAGGAAGATGGGATAAAATTGTTGACATAAAAAAATGTCATCTTCAAGACAATGTTTCAAATAAAATTAGAAACGAAATTAAAAAATTTGCAATTAAAAAAAGAATCGATTTTTTTGACCCTTATGAGAACAAGGGACTATTAAGGAATTTAGTTATTAAAACAACCTCAACAAAAAATATGATGGTTTTAGTACAATTTGGATATAAAAGTAGTTTCATTTATAAAGTTTTAAATTTTTTAAAGAATAGTTTCAAAAACATTAATTCCATACTGTATGTGATTAATATGAAGTCAAATGACTCAATTTATGATCAAGACATAAATTTATTTTATGGTAAAGATTATATAATTGAAAAGATGTGTGGATTAAATTTTAAGATTTCTGCCAAAACTTTTTTTCAGACTAACTCTGCACAAGCCCAAAAACTTTTTTATTTAGTAAAAAGTTTTTTAAAACCTAATAAAAATGAGATTCTATACGATTTATATACTGGTATTGGAACTATAGGCCAAATTTTAGCAAAAGATGTTAAAAAAGTTGTTGGTATAGATATTATTGAAGATTCAATTAAATATGCAACTGAAAATTCCAAATTAAATAATCTTTGTAATACAAAATACTTTGCGGGTGATATGAAAAGTATTTTTACAACACAATTTATCTTAGAAAATGGTAAACCAACTCTTTTAGTTGTAAATCCCCCAAGAGAGGGAATTTACATAAAAGTAATTGAAAAAATAATTGATATAAAACCTAAAAAAATTGTATATGTAAGTTGCAATAGTTCAACACTAGCTAGAGATTTGGTCTCGTTTAAAAAAAAATATGAAATTTCAAAACTTCAAACAGTTGATATGTTCCCTCACACAAGTCATGTTGAAAATGTAGTACTTTTAAAAAAAATAATTGATGCATAAGAAAATTTTTTTTTATTCACTATTTATCATATTTTTTTTCAACTGTGAAAAAGATGATATATGTTTAGAGGGAACTCCAGGAACACCTAGACTAATTATTAGATTTTTTGATCAAAATGAAAAATCTACACCAAAATCACTGTCAAATGTTTCAATAAAAGCTTTAAGTGAAGACAAAGAATATATTGTTTTTTCTGGTGATTCTCTTGCAATACCACTAAAATTGGTTTCTAACACAACTATCTACACTTTCACATTTCTTGACGATTTAGCTAACCAAGAAAAGGTAGATACACTAAAATTTAATTACAAAAGGGAAAACTACTACATTAATAGAGCCTGTGGATTTTTATCTAATCTTATATTTACAACCTCGGCTATAGAAATCCTGGATAAAGAAAGTGTAATCTCGGGTTTTAACATCCTAAAAGATACTATAAAAAATGAAAATCAAGCACATTTGGCTATTTATCACTAGCTTACTATTGTATACTGGTAATGCTGTGTCTCAAGATAGTTTGTTAATTAAAAAAAAGAAAGGTTTAAAAGTTTTTTCACTAAGATTAGGCATTGATCTTTTTAAACCTATTAAGACCAATTTTGAAGATGATTTTCAAGGACTTGAAATCGTAGGAGATTTAAAAATAAATAGAAGGGTTTATATAGCTGCAGAATTAGGAAGCGAAAAAAAATCACAACAAACAGAGCAAATAAATTTTACCACAAATGGTTCTTATATTAAGTTAGGTGTTGACTATAATTTTTTTAATAATTGGAAAGGAATGGATAATTCCCTTTTTGTCGGTATTCGCTTATCAAACAGTATTCATAAACATAGTGTCAACGAGTATACTTTATATGAAAATTATAGTGCGGTGGATTTTAAAAACACCTATTTCGAAAGGGCAACAATAAAAGAGGGTTTGTTAATTGGAGAGAGAGAACAGTTGAATTCGAGTTGGATCGAGGTATTGTTTGGAACAAAAGTCGAGGTTTTAAAGAATTTTTACATAGGTGCAAGTATAAGACTGCATAGATTATTAAATAATTCACAACCAAAAAATTTTGGAAATTTATATGCGCCTGGATTTAACAAAATTGTTGATGATAATAGATTTGGAGCAAGCTTCAATTATACTGTAAATTATAAATTTCCATTTTCATTTTCATTTAAAAAAAATAATGGTTAAGTTTTTTTCTTTTTAGATCCGTGATAAATTTCATATTTTAAAAATTTTGATTCTAACTTTCCATTGTAAATTTTAAATTTCATTGATGGTTTTAAACCAATTTTTTTTAATGCAACAAAATTAGATGAAATAAGCCATGCATTAGTATTTTCGTAATTTTTTTTGAGTGTATCCCCAATTAAGCCGTATATTTTATCCAATTCTGTTCCAATTCTTACACCATAAGGAGGGTTAACAATGATGTGAAGATTTCCTTTGTGACTTTTAACTGAACTAAAAAAATCTTTATTTGTAACTGAAATAAAACTGGATAAATTTGAATTCTTAATATTAAATTCTGCTTTCTTAAATGTATTATTGAATTTTTCGAATCCATAAATTTTTGGGGTTTTCTTTTTTATTTTTTCTGTCAGTGTTTTTAGAATGTTGATAAATAAATCCTGATCCCAATCATTCCAGTTTTTAAAGGCAAAGTGTTTTCTATTTAGGTTAGGGGGTATGTTTTTAGCAATCATACAGGCTTCAAAAAGAAAGGTCCCACTCCCACACATTGGGTCTAAAAAATCATCTTTTTTATTCCAACCAGAAAGTAAAATTAAGCCAGCGGCTAAGACTTCATTAAGAGGTGCTTCGTTGGTTTTTTTTCTATATCCTCGCTGATTTAAATTTCTGCCGGAACTATTAAGAGAAAAGGTACATAATCTTTTATCAATATGTACATCAATGTAAATATCTGGTTTAAATTTCTCCACAGTCGGTCTTGAGCCTTCTATTTTTCTAAATCTATCTACTATTCCATCTTTAACTCTCTGCGACACATACAAAGAATGTGTGAAATCTTTTCCAAAACATACACTGTTAATATAAAATGAAGAATCTTTATGAAAGTAATTTTCCCATTCAAAATCAAATGCGAATTTATAAAGTTGCTCATAATTTAAAACCTTTTTATTTTTCAGTGGTATAAGTACCTTAAGCGAAGTTCGTAAACATAAATTTGCTTTATACATCAATTCCTTATCGCCTTTGAAATGGACTATTCTATTAGATTTAATAATGTCAATGGCATTAATTTTTTTTAACTCCTCGCATAATATGTCCTCAAAACCATAAAATGTTTTAGCCGACATTTGAAAAATTTTTTTCATCAAATTTTAATATTTCTTATCGTTTAGTTTTCCATATTGAGTACAAAGAATCTAAATTATAATCAATTTTTGCTTTCTGTTCAACTAAATACTTTTCTGAAAAAGCCCTTTGTAATATATCCTCAATAAGGTAATCTTCTAAAATATCTTCAGGCTTATATTTTTCTTTTAATGATAATTTAAACAAGGAGGCTGTTGTCTGATAAAAAAAAGCTTTAAGTCCAGTTCTTAATTCTTTTATAAGACCAAAAATTGTAATTCCAGTTTGTCTGTGAACAAGTTTTATCAAAATCCTACCTTGTGACCTAGATAATTTTTTTAATTCTTGTTCGAATTCTTCATATAAGAATTTTTCAAGCCTCCTTAAATACTTTTTCTTTGATCTCCTTGATTTTAAAACTTTTAATCTTTTATTCAAAATCAACAATCTATCGCTAGCTAATTTTGCAAACGGATAAACCTTTATCACTCTTCTCCTTAAAATTAAATAATCCTTAAGTTCATCTATTGTCCTAAATTTTAGTGGTTGAAAAAGCACCACCTCTTTTAGAGGAATTCCAAATTGAGGTATCGTGTCTCTAAAACTGGGATTATCTAAAGGATAAATTTTTTCTTGAGAATGAATTTTCACAATACAAATTAAAAAAATGACTACTGATTTAATCTTATTGTTTCTCAAATAAAAAAACATAGTAAAAAGGGATTATTTATAACAAATTTAAATTTTACATTTGCAATAAAAATATTTTATATGGAAATTATTAAATCTTCTTCTTTAGAATTTTTAAAAAAATATTTAAATAATTCTTCACCAACTGGTTACGAAATAGAAGGACAAAAAATTTGGATTGAATACTTAAAAAATTTTGTACATAATTTTATTACCGACTCCTATGGAACAGCGGTTGGTGTGATAAACCCAGATGCTAAATTTAAATTGATAATAGAAGCCCATTCGGATGAAATATCTTGGTATGTTAATTATATAACTGACAATGGATTAATTTATGTAATAAGGAATGGTGGGAGTGATCATCAAATAGCACCTTCGAAAGATGTAAATATTCACACAAGGAAAGGAATTGTAAAAGGTGTTTTTGGATGGCCTGCAATACATACAAGAAAACCAAGTAAGGAAGAATCACCTAAAATTGACAATATATTTATTGATGTTGGAGCTAAAGACAAAAAGGAAGTGGAAAAACTTGGTATACATGTAGGTAATGTAGTAACCTATCCTGACCAATTTAGGATTCTTAATAACAATAAATTTGTTTGTAGAGCAATAGATAACAGAGCCGGGGGATTCATTATTGCAGAAGTTGCGAGACTAATTCATGAGAATAAAATAAAGTTACCTTTTGGACTTTATATAACAAATTCAGTTCAGGAAGAAGTTGGTCTTAGAGGAGCTGAAATGATTACTCAAAGGATAAAACCTGACTTAGCAATAGTGACAGATGTTTGTCATGATACAACAACACCCATGATAAATAAAAAAGAGGAAGGGCATATTGAAATGGGAAAAGGGCCCGTAATTTCCTATGCTCCAGCAGTTCATAATATCTTAAGAGATGAAATAATCGACACATCAGAAAAACTAAAAATACCATTTCAGCGACTGGCCTCGTCTAGATACACAGGCACTGACACTGATGCATTTGCATACAGCAATGGTGGAGTTCCTTCAGCATTAATTTCTCTACCTCTTCGATACATGCATACTACTGTAGAAATGGTTCAGAAGGAGGACATTGAAGGGGTAATTAAAATAATTTATGAAACAATTAAAAGAATTAATCCAAACAATAAATATGATTATTTCAAGAATTAATTTTACTTCTAATTAGTTTTTTATTTATTGTTTTTACTATAGAAGGCCCTTCATAAATAAATCCCGTATAAATTTGAACTAAACTTGCACCACATTCAATCTTTTCTAAAACGTCTTCTGCATCAAAGATGCCTCCTACCCCTATAATAGGAAAAGATCCATTGCTATTTTTATGAATAAATCTAATAACTTCATTACTTTTGGAAGTAAGTTTTTTACCACTTAGACCTCCTGATTCACTTATGATTTTTGGGTTTGATTCTAAATTCTCTCTTTTTATGGTTGTGTTTGTAGCAATTACACCGTCTAAATTTTCTGTTTCGATAACTGAAATTATATCTAATAATTGCTTTTCACTTAAATCAGGTGAAATTTTAAGAAGCAATGGTTTTTCTTTACTTTTTTTCAATCTTTCTTCACATAATTTTTTAACTAAAGCCGTAAGAGGTTTCTTTTCTTGTAAATTTCTCAAATTAGGTGTGTTGGGAGAACTTACATTCACAACAAAATAATCTACATAATCATACAGAGCATTTAAGGAGTATATATAATCATTAATTGCTTTTTCGTTAGGAGTATTTTTATTTTTACCAATGTTACCTCCAACAATTATTTCTCCCTTATCTTTGAGATTATTTATAACATAATCAATTCCTTTATTATTAAATCCTAGTCTATTAATAAGAGACGAATCGTCATTTAATCTAAAAACTCTTTTCTTTTTATTCCCTGGCTGGGGCTTAGGAGTTACAGTACCTATTTCAATAAAACCAAATCCGAAATTGGAGAGTTCGTGAAACAATTCTGCATTTTTGTCAAATCCGGCAGCTAGTCCGACAGGATTTGGGAATTTTATACCAAAAATTTCTTTTTCAAGGGATTTAGATTTTATAAAGAAAAGCTTTCGACTTAAATAAGACATACCAGGTATTTTCATAAAGACTTTAATTAAAAAAAAAGATACATGGTGAATAAGTTCTGGATCAAAAACAAAAAGAATCGGTCTTATAAGTCTTTTGTACATAATTTTATATCAGAAGAACCAACTTTTCTACAAAGTCGATTTTTAATTTTCCAAACATTTTATAATTATTTTTTCGAAAATTTTGATGACAACTCCAATGATAAAGACGACTTTTCCATTTTAATTTTGCCCGCAAGAGTTTCAATTACACATGACTCGTCATTATCATTAAGTTCCATTACTTTTCCATGTATGCCACTTTTAGTAATTACTCTATCCCCTCTTTTGAGAGAATTAATAAAGGTTTTTTCTTTTTTTTGACGCCTTTGTTGGGGCAGAATTATAAAAAAAACAAAAACCACCACCATCAATAAAAGGAATGGTAATTGATCCATTAATTATTCTGTTGTGCTCTTGCTGCAGCTGCAGCATCTCTTTGTTTTTGTTTAACAGGATCCGCTTGAACTAAAGCCTTAATTCTAATAGTTTCCCTTCCAGAATCTGTATTAGCAGATATTGTTACTGTTTTTTGCTGCATATTAGGCTTATTACTTGAATCAAAACTAACTCTAATTTTACCTGTCTCTCCAGGAGGAATTGGACTATTTTTTGGATATTCAGGAACAGTACAACCACAACTTCCACGAGCATCAACGATGATAAGATCTGACTTACCTGTATTGGTAAATGTAAAAGTTGTCTCTACTGTCTCTCCTTCTTGGATAGTGCCAAAATCATGAAGAGTTTTATCGAAAGACATAGCTGGACTCTCAGAACTAGACATCATTTGAGATGAGGATGAGTTTTCAGAATTAGCTTCCTTTTTATTTGAATTATCATCACAGGAAATAGCTATTAAAAATGTGCTTAAAAAGATTATCTTGAAGTAATTTTTCATAATTAAAAATTTGTATTATACAAATGTAAAGAAAATATTATCAAAAACGTTGTTGATATTTATTGACTTTAGCTAATTATGTATTGCCTTTTGTTACATTATCCAATACTCCATTTATAAATTGACTACTTTTTGGTGTAGAGTAATCTTTAGAAATTTCTAAATACTCGTTAATAGAAACTGTTTCGGGAATTTCCGAAAAATAAATAAGTTCAGTTATAGACATTTTAATTATTAATTTATCAATGGGTGCAATTCTTTCAATATCCCAATTAAATGTTATACTTTGTATATCCTTCTCGAACTTTTCTGACTTTTCAAGAACTATTTTAAATAATTTTAATGCAAATTCAATATCCTTTTCTGTGTTCAGAAAACTTTTTTTAAAAAAGTTGAAACCCTTTTTTGGTTTTAAAGTCTTTATCAACCTAAGTAAAAAAGTATTAACTAATGGCACATCGTCAAGCCAATAAATATTTTGATCTTCTATGTAACCTAAAAAATTTTTATCGTAAACTAAAATTTCTTTAAAAATGTAAATAAGTAATTTTAATTGAGCTTTGTAATCTTTCTCTTTAAGAATAACATATTCTTTAAACCCTTTAGATTCTACTATTTTTAAAAAAAAATCATTAAAAAAATCTTCTTTATTATCCCAAAAAATAGTTTTATTCGATGATAGCTTATCAATTAAATTTTTATCTTTTGCAATAAATTTTAATGGAATAAGCTCACTAACTAAGGTATAATTTTCGTCTATTGGTTTAAGACTTTTTTTGAACTTCCGTTGAAAATTATCTCTGTAGTTTGAAAATTCCCAAAAACTCTTTAAGAAATTCAAATAAAACAGGTACAATGTATTTGTTTGTATAAAACTATTAATTATGTTTTTTTGGCCTTTTTGCAATGAATTTTCATTTCCAGAAAAAAAACTGTATAATTCTTGTAGGACTTTTACCCTTATATGTCTACGATTAATAATTTTCAAAGATCAAAGTTTTAATTAGAAAAAATCTAGTGTTACATTAGCTAACGAATGCAAGAGCTAAAATACCTAAATAAATACTTATTCAAATATAAATGGAAGTTATTATTAGGAATCTTTATAACTATAATATCAAGAATTTTTTCATTATTTACTCCTAAACTAGTAGGAAATTCAATGACCTTAATTGAAAAATCAACTTTGGACGTTGATCAGGTTGGTGGGAAGTTGGAGATTCTTTTGTTAAGAAACATACTAATAATATTATCAGCGTCATTAATTTCTGGTTTTTTTACTTTTTTGATGCGTCAAACAATTATAAATGTTTCAAGATATATAGAATTCGATTTGAAAAATGAAATTTACAATCATTATCAATCATTATGTTCTTTATTTTACAAAACAAACAGAACAGGTGATTTAATGAGCAGAATAACGGAGGATGTAAGTAAAGTTAGAATGTATGTTGGACCTGCAATAATGTATAGCATTAACACTATAACTTTGTTTGTAATTGTTATTAGCTTTATGTTTAGTATTTCTCCTTCCTTAACAATTTATTCATTAATTCCTCTTCCAATTTTATCATTTACAATTTATACACTGAGTAAAAAAATACATTTAAAAAGTACATTAGTTCAGGAATACTTGGCTAAACTTTCAACATTTTCTCAAGAGGTGTTTAGTGGCATAAAAATAATCAAGTCATATAATATGCAAAAAGTAGTTTCTTCAAAATTTGATAATTATTCCAATTCGAGTAAAAATAGAAGTATAGATTTATCAAAAGTCCAAGCTCTTTTTTTTCCTTTAATGATACTCCTTATTGGGATCAGCAATATTATTGTAATTTATGTAGGTGGAAATCAATATATAAACGGAAAAATCAACATTGGAGTTATTGCCGAATTTATCATTTATATAACAATGTTAACCTGGCCAGTTGCAGTTGTAGGTTGGGTAACCTCAATAATCCAACAAGCAGAGGCATCTCAAAAGCGAATTAATAGTTTTCTTAAGAGCAAACCCTCCGTAAGTAATTATGGTAAAATTGTAAACTTTAAAAATGGTGATATTAAATTTGAAAATGTTTCATTTAAGTATCCCGAAACAAATTTATATGCTTTAAAAAATATCAATTTTTCGATTGATTCTGGTAGTACGTTAGGAATTATAGGAAAAACAGGATCTGGTAAGAGTACTATTTTAGAACTAATTACAAGATCATATGATGTCACTTCTGGAGAAATTTACTTAGATGACAAAACATTAAGTTCATATAATCTGCAATCGCTTAAGTCATTCATAAGCTATGTACCTCAAAATCCCTTTTTGTTTTCAGAAACAATTATAGAGAATATAAAATTTGGAAACTATAATGCTAGAAACGATGAAGTTGTCAGAGTCGCAAAAGATTCCTCAATACACTCTGACATATCTAGATTCAAAGATAGGTATGAAACCCTACTGGGAGAAAGAGGTGTAAATTTGTCAGGTGGCCAAATCCAGAGAATTACAATAGCCAGAGCTTTATTAAAAAGGAGTAAAATTTTAATACTTGATGACTGTTTATCTTCAGTTGATGCAAAGACAGAGAGTAATATCCTTCTAAACATAAAAAAAACTAAAAAAGAAGAAACAGTAATAATAGTTAGTAACAAAATATCCTCAATAATGCATGCTGATTTAATTATAGTTTTAGATAAAGGAATTATTATTGAAAAAGGGACGCACAAACAACTCTTATCAATTAAAGGCTACTATGAAAAATTGGCCCAAAAACAGGTAGAGAATATTGATTTCATTAAAATCTAACTTTTTTTAGTTCTGTAGTTTGTTTTTTACTAATTTTATTATTCAAAATAGAAATAAAAATGGAAACAACTCAAGAAGAAATTTATTCTAAAATTCTTCGTGCCGGAAGAAGAACTTATTTTTTTGATGTACGTGAAACTAAAGCTAGTGATTACTATCTAACAATAACTGAAAGTAAAAAGTATTCAAATGATGATGGTACTTATTTTTATAAGAAACACAAAATATATCTTTATAAAGAAGACTTTTCTGATTTCAAGGCAAACCTATCCGAAGTAATTGATTTCATTATAAATGAGAGAGGTATCGAAGTTATTAGTGAAAAACATCGGAAAGATTTTAATGAGCAAAAAGAAGAAATCTCTTAGATAATCAAAATTACTTATACTTGTTAATATATAGTAACCCTTATTCAATATTTAGAAAAACTTTATTTTTCTTCATATTGAATGCTTCTTTTAGTCTTTTTTCTCAAGAAGACCTTGATTATTTTTTACCACTTGATGAAAAACTTGATGATGCTATTCCTAAACCATATGAGAGCTTAGGTTTTAATGTTGGAGACTGGCACATAAATCATGACAAGTTGATTGATTACTTGACTACATTATCAAAATCATCAAAAAAAATTAAAATTGAAAACAGAGGATATACTTACGAAGACAGACCTCTTATTTTACTTACAATTACAAGTGAAAAAAATCACTCTCGACTTGAGGAATTAAGAAAAAATCATATTAATCTTTCCAATAATATTCTTTCTGAAAATGATTTAAAAAAAATGCCCGCAGTAGTATATCAGGGATTTTCTATTCATGGGAATGAAGCAAGCGGTTCAAATGCCGCTGTTTTATTAGCTTATTATTTAGCTTCATCAGAAGATGAAAAAGTTTTGGAACTTTTAGATAATTTAATCATTTTGCTTGACCCAAGCCAGAATCCTGACGGCTTACAAAGATTTTCAGGATGGGTTAATTCACAAAGATCTTATATTAAAAATCCTGATTCCTATGATAGAGAGTACAATGAAGTATGGCCAGGGGGAAGAACTAATCATTATTGGTTTGACTTAAATAGGGATTGGTTAACAGTCCAGTTAAATGAATCAAAAGCAAGGATTTTATCATTTAATAAATGGTTGCCTAATATTTTAACAGATCATCACGAAATGGGAAAAGATCAATCTTTTTTCTTTCAACCTGGAATTCCTTCTAGTGTCAATCCCTTAATTTCAAAAAAAAATCAAAGTTTAACATCTAAAATATCAAAATTTCATTCAAAGGAACTAGACGAAATAGGTTCACTGTATTACTCTAAGGAAGATTATGACGATTTTTTCTTAAGCAAGGGTTCTGCATACCCCGATATTAATGGAGGTATTGGAATTTTGTTTGAACAGGCTAGTTCAAGAGGTTATAGTCAAAATACAGAGAATGGACTTTTAACCTTTCCGTTCTCAATTAGAAATCAATTTAAAACAGCTATATCAACATTAAAAGCAGCTAATTCACTAAAATTGGAACTTTTAAAGTATCAAATAGATTTTTTTAAGAACTCAAAATTAGAATCCGAAACTAAAAGAGAGAAGGCTATAGTTTTTGGAAATAAAAAGGATATTTCGTCCACGTACAGGTTGTTAGAAGTTCTTAAATTACATAATATTGAAATACACAGTCTTAAGAATGATATTAATGTAAACGGAAAAAGATTTTCAATCGAAAATAGTTTTATAGTTCCTTTAAAACAAAATAAATTTAAAATAATTAAAGCAATATTTGATAAACAAGTAAAGTTTAAAGATAGTACCTTTTATGATGTTTCGTCATGGACTTTACCACTTGCTTTCGATGTAAATTTTGAAAAAATTAATAATTTAAAATTTGTTGGAAAATTAATCCAAGATGACCAGAAACTTAAAGTAAATAGTGTAGAAAAAGCAGATTATGCTTATATTTTTGAAACGCATGGATACTACTACCCAAAGGGGCTTTATAAATTACTAGATTATGGAGTAAGAGCTAAAGTTTCATTGAAAAAATTTAAAATTAATAACAGATCTTTTGATTATGGAACTATAATGGTACCAACTCGCAATCAAAATTTAAATCCAGATGAAATTCAAAAAATCATGTCTGAAATTTCAGTTGAATCAGAATTAGATATATATAGTACAAATACTGGTGCCTCTCAAGAAGGTATTGATCTTGGTTCAAGAAACTTTAAAACAATTAAAAAGCCAAAAATCGGTTTATTAGTTGGTGATGGCGTAAGAAGCTACGATGCTGGTGAAATATGGTATATAATGGATAGGCAGTATAATATTCCAATCACTAAAATTGATGCCAGGATTTTAGAAAAAATAAATTTAGAAAAATATACTCATTTTATTTTTCCGAGTTTTAGTGGAGAAATAAGTGATAAAACAATTCATAAAATTAACTCTTGGGTAGAGAAAGGTGGGACGCTAGTGCTCTTCAGAGAAGCTATTAATTGGGCAAAAGAAAATCAGTTAGTGGAAATCGAAATTTTGAAAAAGGATTTTAGGGCAAAAAACATTAATTTCATTAATAGAAAAAATTTTAAAACGGCACAGAATATTTCTGGAGCAATTTTTAAAGCAAATTTAGATAGAACACATCCGATTAATTTTGGAATTGAAAATAATTCAATAGCGTTGTTTAGAAATACAGATATTTTTTTAAAACCGGATGATGAAAGTTATAATAATCCCATTAAATATGACAACAATCCATTGATAAGTGGTTACATATCAAAAGAAAATTTAAAAAATCTTTCAAATACAGTCCCATTTAAAATTGAGCCAACAGGTAATGGTAAAATTATTATTATGACGGACAATACAAACTTTAGAGGGTACTGGATTGGAACTCAACATTTTCTAGCAAACATGATGTTTTATTCTCAATATATGAACTAAATAAAAATTTGTTAAATTATTTTTT
>CENJ01017717.1_pt1 | contig 21939 bp, 20 predicted proteins | sample 356161 | NCBI WGS metagenome assembly CENJ01 (sample SAMEA2619531, study PRJEB7988) | marine metagenome | biome: marine biome (ENVO:00000447); feature: surface water layer (ENVO:00002042); material: "saline water (ENVO:00002010), including plankton (ENVO:xxxxxxxx)" | depth 5 m
GGAAATTACACGTGCTCGTTTACAGCAAAAAGTTGACAGCTTAGAAGAATATAAAAGAGTTCAGGCGAAGTGCCCAGATTTCAGTCCGCCGCAATCAGCCATTGATGCGATGACAGGAAATTAGCGCGCAGCTTTTTTCTCTTCGCTTGTTGATTTCATGTACCGATTGATAATGGGCGTAATCTCATTCTTAACATGATCTTCTGTAATGCCGCCTTTAGACTCCCATAAAACATTTCGGTCTTTATCTACTAAAACGGTATTAAAGGTTTTGGTCAGCATATAGTGATGCGAAAACATATTAAATTCGTCTTTGCCCCATGCTTTATATTCAATATTATTATCAGCAATATATTGCGCCGTACGATCATCTTCCTTGTACAAAATATTTATGCCGTATATGGGGATATTATAGCTGTGGGAAAGCTCTTCTAAGATTTTGTAATCACTATCATAATGTCGGCACCAGGTTGCAAAGAAATGCACGAGCATAAGCTCACCTTTTAAATCATCACTGGTAAAGCCCTCTAATGAAAAGTCTGGAAAGGTTTTAAATGATTTATTGCCATTAGTATATTCTGGTTCAGATTTTTGCAGAACGGGTCTAAGGGGTTCGCTCATAAGTGGCTTGCCATGATGCTTTCCATCTCCTGGCTTATCGTGCGCGTGGGCATGATTAAATGCCCCTAACGTTAAGGTGAGTATAGATAGTCCAGCGAGTATAGGATATTTAAGCTTCATGACTTATTCTAACACGCGGCCTTTAATGCGTCATCTAAATCTGTAAGTAGGTCATCTATATGTTCGATACCGATTGATAAACGAAGTAGATTATCGCTAACGCCAGCTTCAGCCCTTGCATCAGCTCCCATTGAGACATGTGTCATGCTTGCGGGGTGATTGATGAGGCTCTCTGTGCCGCCAAGGCTTTGTGCGAGTGAGAAGAGCTTAAGAGTGCTAAGAAATTTAGATAAGCTGCCTTTGAGCTCGAAGCTAAGCATAGCCCCTGGACCGTTTTGCTGTTTACTCGCAAGCTCATGAGCTTCGTGTGAGCTTAGGCCGGGATAATACACTTTTTTAACTTTTGGGTGCCCTTCAAGAAAGTTAGCAATTTTTATGGTGTTTTCTTGGGCGCGCTGAACGCGTAGCTCAAGCGTTCGAAGTCCCCTAAGTGTCATATATGAATCAAAAGGGGCACCAATTGTACCAAGAGAATTGTTCCAGAGGTGAAGGTCGCTTAAAAGCTCTTGATTATCCTTAACGATTACGGCGCCACCAACCACATCACTATGTCCATTGATGAATTTTGTCGTTGAGTGAAAAATGATATCCGCGCCAAGATCAAATGGTCTTTGTAGAATAGGGGAAAGAAAGGTGTTATCGCATACAACTTTTGCACCGCATTGATTTGCACGGGCGGCAATGCTTTTAATGTCTGCAATACGCATAACAGGGTTCGATGGACTTTCGATCAGAACCATGTTGGGTGTGTGCTCTGAAAAAGCAGTATCAAGAGCGGCATCATTGTAACAATCAATGAATTTTAGTTTGAAATGTTTCTTTTCAGCAAGGGCACGTAAAAGCCAGTAAGAACGCCCATAACAGTCATAAGGAGCAAAGATTAAATCCTCAGGGCCCAATTGGTGCAATATAAGTGTAAGAGCAGCCATGCCTGATGAGGTGACCGCGCAGCCAATGCCGCCCTCTAAGTCACTTAACGCATCAGCAAGCTCATCACGCGTGGGATTTTTAGTACGCGAATATTCATATACGCCGCGCTGTTCTAATCCCTCAATCTCATAAGTTGATGACAGATATAGTGGCGGCATTACGGATTTATGCGCTGGATCAGTGCCAACACCCGCTCTAACAATTTGCGTGCTTTTATTTTTATCGTCCATAGTCATTACGACAATTTACAGTTCGCAGACTCGCGGGGCAAGCGTATATTTACCATTGATTGGGCTTGTTATGATCTGGATCATCGGGGTCGTATGACACATGAGAATTCACATGATCGATAGCCTTTTGCATGCAAATGTTGTTCGACTGGATGCGTTTAGCTAATAGACTATCAAATTGTTCTATAAGATTTTTGGGCTCAGTACTTAAATAGAGTTGAACTGAGTTGTGATAGGCATCTATGCGCGCTCTACTTGTGTCTGCATCTTCATTTGCATTGGCGGTAAATCCGTGACCTGCTAAAAAGTGAGCGATATCACCAGCCGTATCAAGTGCATCTAGGTTCTCAGCTATGTCAGGATCTTCTACACCTTTGATTTCGAATATGCGATCATAAATCGCGGCAGTCGCTTCATCTATTTGGGATTGAAAATATTGCTCATCATATCGGGTTGAGTTTTTAAACGTGCCGCTCGTGCCTTTTTTATTAAATATGCTCATCTTTACGCCTTGTTATTATGAAAATAATGTAGCATGTTTTTTTTAGAGAATGCAATGTAAAAAACCGCTGCGGTGGTAAAGCGCAGCGGTTATAATACGGTAGTGAGCTAATTTTTAAGACGGTAGAGGTCGATAAAATTCTTATCTGATTCTTTGTCTATGATTCTATTATCAGATTCAAATGTGGCCAAAATATGCCGAAATTGGGTAAATTTCATGGTTATACATAGATGATTGATTTTGTTGTGATATTTAACAAATTTTTTGGGAAAAATTGGGTTGGCATGACGATAATCTGTGAAATTTATTCTATGTAAATTTCATTTTCTGCATTTGGGTCTTCTATCGTCTCTCGTGCGAGAATCTCTGCTTGTCTAATATGCTCATGAAATGCGGGTTTTTCTGGTCGGTAATGAACCGAATAAATTTCCTCAAAGCTAGAAATCTGGGTGTTTATATGGCGCAGGCGATTAACAGCACTTTTTAGCTTTTTTTCTTCAGGTGACATTTTCTCAATAATGCCAATAGCACGTTTATGCGTGTCAAAGCCGATTGTAAAGGCCAGCTGTATTCCCTCTAAAAAGGAGGCCGCAGCAGTGACAATTTGGGCTATATTTAATTTTTCGCCGCCTTCTCTAGGTTTGACCATAAAGCTAAAAGTCGTTGATCGGGTACCGCGAACAATAATGCCGCAACGCGCTTCATCTTCATTTACAGTAATGTTGAGCGCCACGTTAGCATCGTAGTTAATATTTATATTCTGACCGGCATTATTGAGCATTTCCTCGGCCATAGGAACGGCAAAATCATAATTAAGCTGATTTTCAATATCACATTTTTCAATGACATCTAGGAATGGATGACGGCTTCCTTCTGAAAAAACGACTTTTCCATTGGCGTATACGACAATCCATTTATTGGGGTTATGTGGGCCTTCGTATTCATGTGTGATGGAATGCCATGTATCAGCCCAGTCGAAGGCTTTGCTTCTGGCGAGTAGGGGGCCAGATTTTTCGAACGTATGAAGAATGCGTGCCGCCATTCGCGCCGTTATGTGCATATTCTGGCCACGGACAATGAAAGTTTCCATTGGCTGCTCGTTGGCATCAAGAAGCTGGATGCGCATACGATTACCCGGTGCGCTAAGGGCGTTTTGTTGATCGTGACTGAGCTTTTTATCAGCATTGCTGATCAGAAACTTTTCGCGAATGAGTTTGGTCGTAAAGCGTTTCATGATAATCTATGGTATATCTGCACAGTCGTTAACAACTAATACCATATCATAATACTTATATTTTGTCCTATATACTGAAAATTTAGGCAGCCAGTTTAGGGAGCTCAGCAACGTACCCATCTCTTTGACGAAGCATCTGCGCAATAGCGCCTTCAATCTCAAGGCGTTCTTCCATATCGGCATCAAAAGCTTGTTGTGCTTCTGCAAATTCAGGGCTGATTTTTTTACCCATTTCTTCGTAAAGTGCGATTGAACCGCGCCCACGGCCGTAATTATTATGTGTATCAGTATTGCTACGCTCTTCCACATATTGTGAAAAGGCATCAACTATGTGATCAACGCCTATAGTGCAGCTAGAAGTAACCGAGGTGCTGAAATTATCATTGATTGCAGAAAAGATAGCTGTATCTCCTAGCATGGCTTCAGCAAACGCCATACCGATAGTACTTTCATATTCCGCTGGAGGATTAAAGCTAGAGCATAGTGATATAAAAGCTGCGCCTTTTACACCTGTTTCCGGGTTGGGGGCAAGTTGAAAAAGTTTTGAGCTTAGAGCTCTGATTGAGTTCTCAACATTTTGAATGTTCTGCTCAGCTTTTGTTCTTGAATTCTTGTTCATGTGCCCCTCGTTATTTTTATTTGATATTACGTGGGGTCTATGAATATATTTTTAATTATACTTAAAATTTGAAGTAATAGTTGTCCTGTTATTTAAATTTAATAAGTATAAAATAAGTATAAAATAAGTATAAAATTTTATGTTTCTTGATTTTTTGGGCTTAGATAATAAAAAACCCCGCAAAAGCGGGGCTTGGAAGTCGATAGAAAATGTATATGGCTAGAACATATTATCGATGTCATCTTGTGATGCATCTCTGCCAGCGGGCGCGCTACTATCATTTTGCGATCCGCTATCGCCAGAATCTCCACCGCTTGGCTCATCAAATAGGCTATCGATATCAGTTTGATTTGATAAATCATTAGTAATCGCAGTATGCGCCTGAGCAGATGTATCGACACTAATACCTATTTGATCGAGTGCTGAGCCAAGACGATCTTCAATCTCTCTTAAGTTACTGAGTGTGTTGCGAATGCGCTGACCAGTAATGTCTTGGAATGAGCAAGCCAGGAAAATCTCTTCTATATCTTCGCTGATATGCTGAAGAACGCTATCTCTTACCTCAGGATTATCAACTGATTTACTAGCTTTAATGCGATCGGATATTCTCTCAGCCGCGTCTAAAATACGGTTCGCGGCACTTTCAGTCGCCTCAACCACAGCGCCAAGCTCTACGCCAGCATTTGCAGCAGTTGAGCCATCACCATTATATGAAACAGCATGTAGAACCGTCATGATATCACCAAAACGCTTATGCATTTCGTCTTCATTCATATCAATCTGCTGTGCTGTAGCATTAATTTCCATTGAAATTTCGTCAAAACGGCGCGCTATAAATTTTTCGAATTCCGCTAGCTGGCCTGCAACTTGATTCATCGTAGAAAACATTTCTTTTGTCTGGTCTGTGCTTTCTGGCTCAGCTTCAGCTCGCTCTTCTATTTTTGTCTCTGCTGACGCTTCTACTGCATTATCGTCTGTAACGCTATCGTTTGCAGCGTTTTGTTCCGTATGTTCTTCGGGTGTGTCTGCTGGGGTATTCATATCAATGTCAATGCTCTTTTCTGCTTCCGAACTCATATTTTCTTCATCCATGTTTAATGACCGACTCTCAAAATAAAATTTCTACTTAAGTATAACAGTATAATTGTTAAGAAATTAGAATGAAAATTTAAACAAAGTGAGGATATTATGCCGATACTTCATTTTCTTGTTTCGTATCATACAGATCAAACACATCAATGACTTCAAGAATTTTTTCTATTTCTTTCTTACATCTCATGGCATGTCGTTTTGTAGTGATAGGAACATGTATATCAGAAGCTTCGAACATATCTCCATCGTAGGGGATCATAAGGAAAATATATTTCTCTCTAAAAAATACTGCAGAAAGCGCAGAGTCGTCAAAAATATCCGAAGCCTCTGACAGCTCTTTAAGCAATCTGTCATTTACAAACTTCTGAGCAAGCTCCGGCTTATTTGATACCGTTACAAAGCGATCCCACGCAGGGTTTTCTACGCGTATGTTCACATTTTGAAGGGCTTTCCAGCGTTTTCCAACATTGCGCTTAACCATATTTTTATCAGCCGTAACGATTGTGTGGCCTTTAAAAAGTGGAGAAGATGTTTCAAGAAGAACAAAAAGGCCGTTAAAAACTGCGTCTAAATGTTTATTCTTATAGCCAAGTCGTGCCTCAGAAAACATAACATTCACGCCTTTATAGGCGCCAATAAAGCAGTCTTCTGCGTTGTAAACTTCATGTGCAGGCACAATGCCTGTTTTTGCAAGGAGCTGACGGTTGATTCCGCGCTTCTCGAAATAGTCAAAACCGCCAAGAATTTTGGCAAGGCGCGGTAGAAATTTTTTCTTATAGTCTTTTTTGTAACTGCGTATAGAGCCAGTACTCCAAATATAGACACCAATAGCGGCAACAATGCCTAATAAAATGCAGCCAAGCGCTCTTGCAATCATAACTTCTACGAGTAGATACCAGCCAAAGCCGCTGGCCCCTATAACAACGCTAATTAAGCCCACAGTTGTGGCTATGAAGCCGCGTGTACGCTGCTGTTTCATAGCGCTCAGGCGCATGTCCTCACCATATTGAAGGAGTTTTTCAATATTATCTGCAAAATGCATATCATCTATGCGTTTGATTTCAGCGGCAGCTTTGGATGGCGCTTTTTCCATTGGCTTTATTGTTTCCTGCGCCTCTTCGTGGGTGGCGTGGTCAAACTCATCAGCAATATGCTGCTCTTGTGAAGAATCAGTGTTCATAAATAAGAGGTTAAGCGTCTTTTAAACTTTCTGCAAGCGGTTCGTACCAGTCTCTAATCATGCCTGCTTCTTCACGGCTTGGGTGGTTAAAGGGTCTTTTGAGTGGTCCGCCAAAATATTTACGCACGAGCGCCTGCCATGTGCTCTCAACATCTTTATTATGATGTGCACACCAGCCTTCAAACCAAACTGTTCCAGCGCGCACATGAGTGATTTCATCATCATGAATAATCTGAAGCATATCTGCTGTTTTTTGATCCCCTTGTGAGAGCATGGTTTCAATCATGCCTGGTGTGACATCAAGGCCTCTGGCCTCGAGCACCATGGGTACAACAGCAAGGCGCGCAGGAAAGTCATCTTTAGTAGCAATTGAGGATTCCCATAGGCCATCATGAGCAGGCAAATCTCCATAGCTTGCGCCGAGATCATTGAGGCGCTCTTCAAGCATGAGGTGGTGTTTAGCCTCATCATCCGCAACATTGACCCAATCATCATAAAAGGCCTTCGGGAGTGTATATCCGCCAAGATCAAAAGGGCGCGCTAGAATATCCCAAGCAAGATCAACAGCGTTAAGCTCGATATGCGCAAGCGCATGCAGAAGGGCTATCTTGTTTTTTTGTGTTCCAGCCTTACCGCGCTTAGGCATTTTAGTTGCATGAAGAAGTTCTGGCTTGTCTTCACGCTGCGGTCTGTCGGGCATGTCGCTGATGCGTCCAAGATCGGTAACATCACCTTTTCGCCATGCCGCAGCGAAGCTGCGTGTTAAAACACATTTTTCTTTCGCACTCGCTGTATTGAGAACAGTGAGCGCGGCTTCTCTTAACGTAGTAACCATAGAGCGCGTTATAAGGCGCTAAGTTATGATTGTCCAGATAATGTGAGTGCTAGATTCTGGTTAGTGCCTTTATGATAATCAATATATTCAGCAAATCTACCCATTTGACGTTTGATAGGGTTGTTGCTAGTAGGCGCATTCTGGGAGGTCTCTAGGCGTGTTTTCTCGCATGCCAATATCTTAAAGCCTTCACTCATCTTATCCTTAATATCAACAGGATTTGTAAGGTCTGCATGCTCATTTACCGCGCCAATAACATTGACAGCAAATTGTCGTCTTAAGTTTTTGTCTGTAGACATGTATGTTTCACGATTTTCTCGTGCTAGTTCTCTGTATGCATTACGCACATCAGGTGACATTTTATTGTCATTACTCATAGTGTACTCCTCATTATTATTGTTCGTTCCCCGAGGAATGTAGATTTATACTATATTTACCTGAGTAAATGCAAATTTAGTGCATTAAATGGGGTAATATAGTTAGGGATATTATAAATCTTTACTATCTTTATGCTCAGGCGCAAGGCCTGTATTACACTGAGGTTTGAAGAAAATACCTGTGGTAGGCTCAAGGGAGAACGAGCCATTGAGCCATATACGGTGAACTTCACGTTTGTATTGGCCTGGTATTTTTATACGTTTAGGCTTTTTGTAATCAGCGAGCTTCTCGTGGCATGGTGATAGAAGCTCTTCATATGCTTCATTCTTTTCTTTGAGCTTTTTTATGATTTTCTTATCTAATGCGTCATCAGGCTCAGTAATAGATTCGCGCGAATCTTTTTCAGGGGTAAATAACCACCAGATAGCATATGCCTCGAAAGGCTTACCTTCGCGTGTTTGACCCTTAATATGACTATATGACTTATCTTTACTTGTGTTAATTCGTTCTATGCGTTCTATGACAAGGCGTTTGTTTGTGAACTTAGTCGTTTCAGGGTCGAAAGGATAAGCGAGATTGTTCTTTTTAAGGAGCTGGCAAGCTTCTGCGCTACATTTACGCTGGATGCCAAATATATCAAGCTCAATTGTCTTTTTGGAAATGTTTTGATAGATAACCGAAACTTTACCGTTTCGAGGGTGGTAATCAATTGCAAGGCCGTTTGATCCGTCTGTATAGGTTCTATTACCATGCTGGTCAATATGATGGGCGCGCACGCAGCGTCCATGACACCGGTCCTCTTGTACAGTGCGCCAGCCAATTCTAATAGGCTCATCAGTATCTATTTCAAATTTATAGCTTTTTCCGGAGCTGATTTTTTTTGCTTCGACAAGCAATGTTTCAGAGGTTTGTGCAAAACTCGAGAACGGTGCGAGTAAAAATGCACATAAAACTAAACCAAAAAAATGTTTGATACCCATGCTCACTAAGCCCCTAAAATATAAGCTACCTAACACATTATACAGAATTACGGCATCCAAAACCAGCGTGGCACAGTTTTTTTGAAACTTAAATATTGGTGGCCAAACTTTTCTTCTAAATATTCTTCTTCTTTTTGAATGATTTTCTTATCTAAAACGTACCAAAGTCCAGGCGTTAAAAGCAGCATAATTGGCGCATCCATAAGCATTGATAATCCCGTATACCCGATGAGGAAACACAAATACATGGGGTTTCGTGAATAGCGGTATAGCCCATCCTCAACAATGCACATTGTTGGTTGATCTGGACGAACATTAGTATTGGCTTTCTTGAAAAGCTGTGCGCTTGAATAAACGCCGCCAATCGCGCCAGCAACAAGAATGAGGCCCAAATACCCCCAGCTCGATCCAAGCGGGTAGGGCATAAGCCAGTTAAGAACGATGCCGGCAATAATAAAAACTAGTAAGATATTAGGCGGCAATGTTGGTATGTCAGGCTTGTCATAGGCAGGCTCTAACTTTTTAGGACCCTCTGGTTCTAAGTTTTCTTCGAATTCATCTGATGTGGATGTGTCTGTACCCATGAGCTGCTCCTTACATTTGTAGTAAGCATATCGTATTTTGTTGGTTGTGAAAACGTTTACAGCCGTTTCCTTTATGCTGCGCCAGCGCTCTTAACATCTGCGAGCTTTGAGAACGGCTCGAATGGGGCGCTGTTATAGTCGCGGTAATTCTTAATGATCTCATTAATTTGATCTGCACTTAAAGGAACAGAAACGCCGTCCCCTGTATTTAGGTGAATTTGATTATCGCTCTTCACGCTAAATACACGCTCATGAGAATTGAATTTGATCAGCCCTTGGTGTGCGGCATTTTTAGCCAGACTGTTCAGATAGTCTTCTAACTGGCGCGCACGATTATTTGGTGTATAGCTATTTTTCGGAGTGACATTTTCACGAAAGATTGCACGCATTTGCTGCACAGATCTATGTTGTAAGTTATGTGTTTTTTCCAGTAGCTTTTTAGCACGAATATATATCGGGTCATTGTAAATGTCAGTGGCATTTGGGCGTGCAGCATAATCATCTATAAAGTCCCTGAGTGCACTATAAAGCCCTTTACAATGCAGCTTCATATCAATCCATTGTTCAGCAGTATCGAGTGCTGCAGACAAAACATCGTTTTCACATTCATTGAAAACCCAAACCAAGTTATCATTATCAAACTCACTGCCGAGCGTAATTTGAATGGCACGCGATAAGGCTTCGTGCGGCTTAGGCATGTTGATTCTATTTGTTATTTTGTGCGCAATAAGCTCTTGAATTATATCATAATTTTTAAGCTTAACTTCTGTGCTAGTTGGTGCACCTAATTCTTCCGGATCGGCAATAGAAATTAAAATTTGTTCGTAGGGGGCAGGGTTGTGGTTGCGTTTGAAAATATAATCACGCATCAGGCAGAGCGCACGCAGCGCACCATCGTGAGAATAATTCTCCCACTGCGATAATATAATATCGAGTGTTTTTTGTTCTGGCTCAATGAGTTGCTGCGCCATGATTAACCCCACTATTTAAGAAGACTATTCTTATAGAAAATATGTGTGCTTATGTCAACTTATTATGACTTTATAGCTTTGAAAACGCGGCTAAGAATAGCGTCTGGAGCAGGGAGTATAACGAATTTTTGCCCCCGCGTCAGCCCTTTATCACTTGCCCGGCATAGGGGTCAATTCACGTTCATCTTTCTTAGGCGATTGAACCTTTGGTGGAACGTAGTTTTCTTCGGTTAGAATCCGGCGCTCAGGCTTAGCCTGTAGCGCATCAAATATAACCGCGCCAGCAATGCAAGTCGCAGCAATAATAATGAAAATAAGTAATCCACGTTTCATCGGCGTATCATGTCATTTTGATAAAGGGGAGGCAATACCTTTGCCTTATACTTTGGTGTCGATCTTAAACAGCTCTTCTAGGGGCTTGTTTTGACCAGCGGCCTCGGTAATGCCGAGGTTCGCGCGGATATCGATAATGTCTTCGATCGCTTGTTTGATGAAGTCCTGCTGCGTGGAGGTGGCGCGTTTGGTGATATCCTCACCAGCCAGAAGGCCAGCATCACGTGCTTTCAAGATGTCGAGCTGCGCGGTGAGAAGCTGCGAGGTGCGAAGGAGCTTATCCTCCATTTGCGTATTGAAGGCTTGCTTATAGCTTAATATCGGTAAGATCGAAACCTGCATCTTTTAACGCCCTTTCACTTCCCCATTATAGCATGAGTTGGATTTTGGAAGCGAGAAAATGCGTGCGTTGGTTATTGTGCTATGGTTCTTCTGAATTCGTCAAAAAATTCAGAGCAAGTAAGGGACTTTAAGCGTATATCATTTATATCTTTTCCTACAATATCCAAAAATTGTCTTAAGTCCCCACTAACAATATTTGTGTCACTATCAGAAATACCTTTGGATGTTCCGTAAATACTTCTCACTTTTGTCTCGCCCTCGGGCTTAAGAAGATCGAGATTTTGTTTATGGTAGGCCATGCCCAAGAAAATCAAAGTTTTAGCATCTTTAACTTCTTGCTTAATGGAGTTTAGAGCGTTTTTTTCCTCAGTTTGTTCGGAGTAAGTTTTGATTTTATCGCACTGCTGCAATAATTGCTGCGCATGAATTTCCTTACCAAAGGTGATGTCGTAAACATTTCCATCTTGCCATGGTAAATCTCCTACTGTCCCATAAGGGTGGTATATTTTTAATTTTTTTACAATTTTACGAGCGTCAGCTTCTTCTATTGAATAAGTGTATTCCAACGCGAGTGCCAAAAACTGTTCTATGCATCTATCGTAATTGAAGCAAATAATGGATATGTTGTCGAAAACTGTTTCTATTTCTGCTTTTGATACGCCGCTGATTAAAATTTGTGTGAATTTGGCTAGCCAAGTATGAGTGAGAGGACGAAGAGAAAATTCTCTTTTTTCATGTGGTGTGAAATATAGTTTGCTATTTTTTTCAGCCATGAGAATGGTGCGGATAATTGCAAGTTTACTAATGCGTTCTATATTTTTGTTGCCGCTGTGCATTTCTACATAACTATCTATAGATGAGACTAGCGGGAGAGCATTGCTAATATCCCATGCTTGTTCCAGTAGATCATTTATATCGAGGTAAGCTCTTTTTTCTCCGATTAGACGAAAAGCTTGTAAGATAAGGTGATCTCCGTTGTTCAACGCATCGCTATGATAGTTTGTAAATTGAAAGTTTACTTTTTCTGACAGAGATGACTTGAAGTTATCTCCAAAAGGCATGTCCAGTTCTGCGCTGGCCCCGGCACCCACTATAAAGACTGTGCCAGGTTTGAACATTAATTATCACCCATTTTAAGTGCAGCAATAAACGCGCTTTGTGGAATTTCAACATTCCCGTATTGGCGCATTTTGGCTTTACCCTTTTTCTGTTTTTCCAGTAGCTTTTTCTTACGGCTAATATCGCCGCCATAACATTTCGCTGTCACATCTTTACGAAGGGCAGAAACATTTTCACGGGCAATAATTTTACCGCCAATAGCCGCTTGGATTGCAATCTTAAACATCTGACGCGGAATAAGCTCTTTGAGGCGCTCGCACATGCCGCGGCCTCTATGCTCGGCATTATCACGGTGTACAATCATCGCCAGCGCATCGACCGGCTCTTCATTCACGCGAATATCCAGCTTTACAAGGTCATTCACGCCGTAGCCATCCAGCTCGTAATCAAAGCTCGCATATCCTTGTGATAAGGATTTGAGGCGGTCATAAAAATCAAAGACAACCTCGTTCAGCGGCAGACGGTAAACCAGCATCGCGCGATCACCCGCATAGGTCAGGTCTATCTGCACGCCGCGGCGCTCCTGACAGAGCTGCAACATACCGCCAAGATATTCATCAGGCACCATGATGGTGGCTTTGATCCATGGCTCTTCGATTGTTTCAATTTTTTGAACCTCTGGCATATCGACAGGGTTATAAAGCTCGATCGTTTCACCATTTGTCATGTTGATCTTGTAAACCACACTCGGTGCAGTCGGGATAAGGTCGAGGTCAAATTCACGGTCGAGGCGCTCTTGGATGATCTCCATATGAAGTAAGCCTAGGAAGCCGCAGCGGAAACCAAGGCCAAGTGCCTGCGAGCTTTCCATCTCGTAATGCAGCGACGCATCGTTAAGCTTAATCTTACCCAAGCTATCTCGCAGCTTTTCAAAGTCGCCAGCATCGGCAGGATAGAATGAACAAAAAACCATCGGGATAGAGGGTTTAAAGCCTGGTAGTGCCTGCTCACACGGTTTTTTGTCATCCGTGATCGTGTCACCAACATTGGTCTCGGAAATATCCTTAATCGAAGCCGTTATGAAGCCCATCTCACCGGGGCCAAGCTCATCAAGTAATACGTGCTTAGGCGTGAACATACCAACGCGGTCAATCTCACGCGTAGCGCCATTACTCATGAATTTAATCTTTTGACCTTTCTTAAGATAGCCATCAACAACGCGTACCAAGACAACAACGCCGAGATAAATATCATACCAACTATCGACCAAAAGCGCCTTTGTCGGACGGTCAGGGTCACAATTTGCAGGCGCAGGTAAAGTTTTGATGACGGTCTCTAGAATATCTTCAATGCCTTGTCCTGTCTTTGCGGAAGCCTCTACAGCCTCAGAAGTATCAAGGCCTATCACATCCTCAATCTCTTGCTTCACGCGGTCTGGGTCGGCTGCGGGCAAGTCGATTTTATTGACGACGGTTACAATTTCATGATCGTTATCCAGTGCCATATAAACATTGGCAAGTGTTTGTGCTTCAACCCCTTGTGAGGCATCTACAACCAAAATAGAGCCTTCACATGATGCAAGGGAGCGTGAAACCTCGTAGGCAAAGTCTACGTGTCCCGGTGTGTCCATTAAGTTAAGCTGATAAGTAATGCCGTCTTTAGCTGTATAGTCTAGGCGCACGGTCTGCGCTTTGATTGTAATGCCGCGTTCACGTTCGATATCTGTGTTATCGAGAACCTGCTCTTGCATCTCACGTTCTTCTAGTCCGCCGCAAGTTTGGATAAGCCTGTCCGCTAGCGTTGATTTACCGTGGTCGATATGCGCGATAATCGCAAAGTTGCGAATATGCTCTAGGGGTTTTGTTCTAATTTCACTCATAGGCGTAAAATATAAGAATTCAAAAAAACAGCAAGCGGATTCTGATCTTAGATATAACAAAAGCGGCTTGCATAAAGCAAAGCCGCTGGCGTTTCTATTTTGAAATTGGAAACTTTAAATTCTTATGCGTCAGGTGAGATACCTTGAAGAGGTGTTGCAGTTACATCTGGTCTTACTGAGGCACCAAATTCACGCGTGTTAATAATTGTACCGTCTGTGTGGTGATCCGCTGTTCCTGTGGCGTTTTCGCCGCTAAAATTAATAGTCGAAAGAAACTTATTCGCTGACATTTATCAAAACCCTTTTTTTATATTTTCGCTATTATCGCTCTAACTTGATTTTAATAGTAACGGGAGAAAGTTAATTAAAGGTTAAGACCTTTGTTAATTATTTTACAATTCTATATTTTCTGTAAAATAATAGGGAAGTACTTGCCTTCTTTTGCTTCTCCGGTGTCTTTATCTAAAAGCACCATTAAAATCTGATGGGCATTTTGTATATATTTTGCCATTTTCTCAGAAATCTTAATTCCTGAATCGGCATTGCGCCCATCATCAAAAACAAAAAGTAACTTACTTTTGTCTAAATCGCACTCGAACCAGCCAATTTGGTCTTTAAATTCGAGATTATGAAACATGACGACTTTACCAAATTCATCCACCGCAAAGTCAAGCTCAAGAGGCCTGTCCTTAGTCGCACCGATAACATTATCAGTGAGATTTCCTACAGGTTCTTTGTTGAATGTGCCAGGCATTGGCGGAAGTTCATCATTCATAGTTCACACTATATAGTTATTTTTGTCGCTTGACGAGACCTTATCTTAATATTCGCCAATGTTGTTGTTTATATGCTTGAGCGGCAGAAAGTGACCATCAAAAGCTTTTCCGTTTTTTGTTCGAATAATTTGGATCTCTTCGGATTTACTAAAATAGGGACGTAGTAGCCATTTAATCGTCACCCCAAGATCCATCATGACACCATCTTTAAAGAAAATATGAACATGAAAACTGTCATGATCATATTCAGCATAGCTCATGTTGCTGTAGTCCAGCTCCTTTTCGTGAAAAATATAAGATTCACGCGTCAGCTTGTTGCAGTAAATCTCCACCTCATCTTTTTTGAAGATAATAGGAACGCCAAGATCGGTAGATTTATCAGATTTTTTGCTCATAATAGGACGAAGCTCATACGTCTAGGAAAGGCGCGCATAGACCGTGCGGTTAAATTATCTGCGTATTTTAACATCACACGGTACTTTTCGGCAATAGTGCTGTTCTAGCCAGCATCATTAAGTTTCAGATAAATATTATCTTCTGTCGACGCACCCGGAAGATCAGGACGAAGAATAACGACATTGTCTTGATCGCTAATAACCTCAATATTAGGGGCTTCGATATCACTAGCGCTCTTAATACCACGAGCTGCTAGCTGAACTGAACGAACAAGTTGTCCTTTTTCTGAAAAACTTTTTTCTTCAGCTTGAGAGAAGCTTGTGCCGCCAATAACTCTAAGATCAGCTATTTTAGAACCGCCCTGACCACAAACATAGAGTTCTTTTTTACCATCCATATCATTATCAGCACTACAGACGTCACCGCCAGGTGTGCTAGCAACGCGCAGGGGCTTGTCTGGTGTCTTTACTTCTGGCTTTGGATCGTCGCCTTCATTGTCCTTATCGTCGTCAAACAGAGTAGGGATTTCCATTTTTTCAATCCCTTCACTATGCTGATAGGCTTTCTTACCGCCCCAAACAGCGAGTAAACCTAGACCGATAGTACGCCAGTTAAATGCGCCGCCGCCCATACTTCTGTTCGCGAAGAGGAAGAGCGCACCAAAAATGAGGCCAAACATTCCCATCTTACCGAACTCGTACTTATCACCGAGCATTTTTTGACCAATATCACTGACGCCGTCTGCGAAATTACCAAATATATTACCTAGATCACCCATCCAGCCAGGTTTATGACCTGAGTTATTCCAGTCAAATAAACCGCCAATACCATCTGCGGCTTGGCCGCCAATATTTTTAACTGATTGCCATGTGCCTTGACCTACGGGTGAGGTATCAACAACAAGCCTGTTATAAGCTGATGTTCCGTTGCTTCGATTTTGCTCTTCTTGCGCTTGGCGTGCCGCTTCTTCTTGCTTGCGTTTTTGCTCAGCAAGAGCAGCCTTTTGTTCGTCAGTTAGGCTCGAAGTATCGGTAGGTGTTGATGTATCTTGTGTAGAGCCACCATTTTGTTTTGCACGCTCTATTGCTGCAATAGTCGCTGGATCACCTGTTACAATGCCATAAGCCTTTGTCACATCTTTTTCATGATTATCAACCATATACCCTATTGTTGCTTCACGAATACCGGATGTTGTTGGCTCAGATGGGAATATTTGATCGAAAGCCAAGTTAGCATCGTATTCCGAAACTCTATCACCATAACCAAATAAATAGGTATCTTTGTATAGGTCTAAATCGCCTTCAACATATGGCATCCAATCAGTTGGGAGATTGCTCATATCCGCATAATCAGCCCAGTTGATGCCTGTTCCAAATGTTCCGTCTAAACCGACAGCCTCATGCACGTAATTGAGAGACTCTAAGCCTAAGCGCGCACCGCCAACAATTGTGTAATCGATTGCGCCTATACCTGCGTTATACACGCCTGCTCCAATATCATGTAGGGTTCTATTCGTGTATCGTACAGCTGCGTATTCACTATCTTGCCCACCACTTAATTCAGTAAGGCCTGATAGTGCGGCACCGCCGCCAATACTGTATATGCTAAAGTTTCTAACTGGGCGTAGGTCCATGTTCATAACGTCGGCATTAAATATCCTTTTACCCATGAAATATGCAGGATGAGCAGGAAGAGTAACAGCATTCCAGACCATCTGGGTTGGCGCATTACGCTTGAACCAGCTTTGTGGGTTATCCTCATCCTGAGGAAGAGTGAGTTTCCATTTGAGCTTAACAACACCTGTATCTGGATCGACGTCAATATCCCGTCCTGCCATATAGTTTAACGGTACTTTCCAGTATGTATTAACGTTAGTAAGGGTTTTCCAAATTCTGTTAATACCAGGCTGCGCATAACGTCCATCTATGAAAGTGTTGTATACAGCATTTGTGTAAGAAAGAGGATTAAGAATATTTACATCTTTTGGGCTAGTCGCACCAACAAACTGCCTCTCAATCATACGCTGTTCAACAGTTTCAGCATAGCTGGCTAAAACATGGCGCATTCTATATTTCATGCTGTCATGACCAGCCATTGTCGCAATATTTGATATACGCTTGGCTAGGTTATGGAGATACGGATCACCTCTAACATCATTTTCTAATTTAGCCAAAGAGCCTTCTGGCCACTTTCTAAGTTGCCCAGGGCCAAACTGCCTTGTTAAATGCTGCATAACCATAAAGACCAGTTCAGGCCTATTCATGTTAAGGCCTCTCTTCAGTAGGTTTGCAAACTCGTTAGCATCTTCTGTAGAGAAGTTATAAGATGTAGCACCTTTTGTAGGTGGTCCTGCTTTTTTGTAGAAGTTCAAAATATTTCTAAAAAATTCATATTCTGAATTCTCATCCATATCCTTGGTCAGTGGAAGTATACGATCATCCGGAGAATAGCTACCGTATATAATTTGACGTTCGGTCCTGTGTGTGCCAATGGAGCCAGAATTGGTAGGCATCTGGTTAGGCAGAAGTGTGTATGGCTCTTGTTCGTAATAATTGACGCCTGTACCTGTGTATCGTTTAAGTAGGCTGGCTTCATCTCTTCCCGGGCGTGTATCGTTGTAGCGTGCCTGAGTTTGCTGTAATTCATCCGTGATATGGAAGAGTTTTCTGGAAATAGTCTCAATATCACTCTGATTAGTCATTAAATTGTCAAAGTATGATGGATCGGTGAGGTTTCTTACGCGCTCGGCTACATCCGTCACATATAATAATGCACTTTCTCTTTGGTTGGGCGTAAAGCCATTTTGTCCAACAGCATTACCAGAGGTTAATTCGCCATTATCACCGTCTCCAGTGGTCATCTTACCAAAACGACTATATGTTCTTTGCTGAGAGATTTGGTCAGCGGCTTCATTCATACGCGTTAAGAAATCATCTATACGGCGAACACCAGATCCAGCTTCCGTCTCTTCAGCTGCATATTCTCTAAACTCAGTTAAAATCTTTCTTACTTCAGCTTGTGCTTTATTAACTGTTGAATCTATTGGCTTATTGTCTGAGGTGTATTTGATATGTGATAACGCCTCATTAATACTACTACGCATATCTACGATTTTGTCTGTAAAGCCATTATCATTGACCGCTGCATCAACATGCCTCAGTAGTGGACGGATTTTCAGCATGATATGTGCATCATTTGGGATGAGAGGAGCCACATCAGGTTGGTTCCACTTTTCACTATCAAAATGTGTAAACCCTGCGATACGTCTGCTTAACCAATCTGGGTTATCATCTGGCATGATAGGATTTTCAAACTCTGGAAGAGAGTGATCGTCTTTTTCATAGAATTTAAATGTACTTTTACTACGAACTTCTGGCCCTAAAGCATTGTCCGCAGAGGTGTGCGCGGTGTTCTGAGTTTTTTCACCGCCGTTAGTTGTAAAATCTTCAGCACGCTTTGCTGCCGTCGAATTCGCATCTACGGGTGCTTCAAACGTTTTACCTGCCGCCGCGTCGTCAGTGTATTTAGCGCGGTGAATATCAGATAAGCCACTCCACCAATCTTCTAGGTTATTATTGATAATAAACTGATTGATTGTTTCATCTGTATCCAGCATTACAGGAACTAGATTAGGCTGTGATGTTGTGCCTGTTCTTGTTGTAGTGTTGGCCGATGGGTTTGCTGTTTGTCGAGTAGAGTTTTGCTGCCCAGAATAGCCTGATGTATTATGCTGTTGTGGTTGTTGCGGAGCATTATTATGTCTTGGTGGTGCTTGGTAGGCGTGAGTCTGAGGCTCGTAATTCTGTCCGCGTCTAATCTGTGAGGACAGGTCTCTCACTCGCGCACGAAGCACATCGGTAAGCTGCTCTTTTTGTTCGTTACTTAAGGTTTGTATATTCACAAAGCTATTAATTTCATCACGAAAAGCTTGGCGGTTATTTAAAAGGCTAGGATCGGCCTCTATAGCATCAAGCGTATCGTCACTAAATTTTCTTAAATTTGCTGTGAGCTGTGCGTTTAATCCAGATGTAACGCTTTCACCATTGCTGCTAAACATATTGATAGGCGCACCCAAGACATCATCTGCAATAGATCTGCTATCCTCTAAAAAGCTGACATCAAGTAGAGCGTTTTGAATATCTGCTCGCTGCGCTTGTAGATCGGCTTGCTGTTGTGCATTGATCTCTGCTTCCGTTTGAATGCGCTGGTCTTTATATTCATTGACTATACGCGTCGCTATATTTTGCGCATTCTCAGCGGCATCTTGCATATATTGGTTTGCTTGTTCTTGAACACTGGTCGAAAAGGCATCTAAATGCTCTGCGTGTGTTTTTGAACCATCTAAAGCAACTTGAGTAATCTCATTATTTGCTTTGGATTCAATCTCCGCACGCTTTTCGGCTTTACCTGACATCTTGTCTCGAGCTTTACCTACCAAGTTTTTACTGTCTTGAAGATCTTTAAGCTGTTTGCTTGCTTCTTGATTGATGCTCTCAACCTGCTCGACCATCGATTTAAGAGTAGCGTCGGCTTCACTTAGGTGCGCAGCTGCATCATCACTCTCAACAGTGGCTTTCCTAATAAGCTGTGCGTCTGATGCATCGGTAAGAGATTTTATAACGGCGTTTCTAACTTGCTGTTCTTGTTCTTCGGTTAGGGTTTCACCAATCTCACTAATAGTGCCCTTAACAATCATATCAATATAATTTTGATTGTTGAGGTATTCAGTTTTTATGTGATCCGAAAATTTATCGACCATTTGGTTGATATCATCGGTTTGAGACTTTTGAACACCTGTGAAAGTCTCTTCGATATTCTTCTTATTAGCTACATATTGTTCATGTATTTCATCTGGATTTAACTTTTGTGCCTTAGGGGGGGCGTCTCCTTTGGCCTCTTCATTTGGCTGAGTTTGCTTAGCCTCTTCTTTATCTGTAGTCGGTGTGTCTGTCTCTTTATCCGCTTTTGACGTTTGATTGGCGTCTGCTTCCTTTGTAGCTTGTCGTGCATCTAAGGCGTCATCCACACCTTTGCGGAATTGTTTACCTAAGAGATGACCGCCTGTACCAAGTGCGCCGCCCATACCGAAGCCTAGAGCAAAAGAGCTTGCGCCGCGTGAGAAGTCGTATTGTAAGCCCTCAGAGAGATTTGTGTCATAGTAAAGGTCTACAGTTTCTAAAGCCTTTTTCTCTGTCCCATAGCGTATGAAATAATCATCCGCTAGAGCTTCCACGCCAGCAAATGTACCTGTGGCCATACCGACTTTGAAAGATTGATTGGTCGCAATTCGGCCAGTTAACTGACCCAAGCTTGAGTTTGCTGCTCCTTGTGCAAGTCTAGAGCTAGTAATCTGCGTAACTCTATTTTGTACTGCGCGCCCAACGGCATTATTAACAACAGTATCTGTAAGTTTGTCTGCTGCTAGTTTAAGTGCACCTTTTTGTGCGCCTTGTTTCGCAATGGCACCAACACCAAAACCGAATACCAAAGAACCCCAGAATGTCACATCCTGCGCCATATTGGTGACAGCACGCCCAGCACCAGACCATGACATGTCCTTATGTTCATAGGCATTCATCATGTAAATGGTTGCGAGTTGCGCTTCTTCACTGCGCCCGTTCATTTGGAAAGCGGTTACAGCCGCTGATCCCATGTTGTAGTTAAAGGCGCCCATGAAATCTAGGCCTTGTTTTGCAGCTTCTTCAGCTTCTAACTTACCCTTTAGCTCTAGGAGTTCTTCTTGAGAAGTAGCCTGATTTTTAAGATCTTCTTTCCATTCTGTCTCGAATTTTTCTTCTATGTGAGCTTCCCAAGCACCTTCACCATGTTTCTCATCATATAAAACGCGTGCAGCATGTTGGAATGACTCGTTTTGAACGAGGTCGTCTTCTTTTAGTTCACCTGCAAAGATGCTTGCATCATAATTGTGGCCATCTGTAACGTCATTAAGCTCATTCCAGCGATCTAGATATTCTTGATTTCCATCATCGTTAGCTTCTGCGATAATTTGCTCTTTCGAAGCAGTAAGAAGCTCGTTTGGGTTTTCTAATGCTGGATTTGTGATGTTTTGTGTGAAGGTGGTTTCATTAGCGATAGGACCGAGGTCTGCGGTTTGAAATGGATCTGCTTGATCATCCGCATTATAAATACTATCAACGAGCGCAACTTCAGGATTTTCTGTATCAATAATGGCATAGAATGGTGCGTTATTATCAAAGTAAGAATTTACGACAATAAAATTCTCAAATTGGCTATCGGTTGAAACTTTTAGCTGAACATCTTTTTGACGTTCTAGGAAAAATTTGAGCTGCGTATCGTCCTTACCTGGCTTGTATTCACCAAGCTTCACAAGAGCATCTGCACTTGGTATCGTCTGGAGTGTTGTATTTTGAACGTTATTGCCCGCCATGTATTACCCTTAAGTCTCTCTATAACCAGAAATATTATAGCTTAAAAATTGTTAATTTTTATTTTATATAAGCTATTTCGAACATAAAGACAGAAGCTGAAAATGACTGTTTTTATATTCTTGTTTTTACTAGGTTATTTGTTCTCCTATTTTTTTCCTTTTATACTGAGTGCCAATATATAGAAACGAGGTTAAGAAAGTCTTAATTTTTGTATTAATTATTAAGAAAAAACGCCGCACAGTAAGGGATGCAGCGTTTTTGAATTATTGAAATATAGTGGATTAAGTCTTAGTGGCGGAAATGGCGCATTCCTGTAAAGACCATCGCTAGGCCGCGCTCATTTGCGGCATCAATAACCTCTTGGTCACGAATGGAGCCGCCTGGCTGAATAACAGCGCTAACACCTGCTTCTGCAGCAGATATTAATCCATCTGCGAATGGGAAGAACGCATCAGAGGCAACAACGCT
>CENJ01133442.1_pt1 | contig 21920 bp, 26 predicted proteins | sample 356161 | NCBI WGS metagenome assembly CENJ01 (sample SAMEA2619531, study PRJEB7988) | marine metagenome | biome: marine biome (ENVO:00000447); feature: surface water layer (ENVO:00002042); material: "saline water (ENVO:00002010), including plankton (ENVO:xxxxxxxx)" | depth 5 m
TTTCGAGTATAAATGAGAAATCGTGATGTCCAGCCCGCCTATTTTATATCTTCAAGATGTAGATCTGACTTTTGGTGTGACGCCGCTTCTTGAAGGAGCGGACCTGTCTATTGCGCCGGGAGAAAGGCTTTGTGTTGTCGGAAGAAATGGTTCAGGCAAATCGACGCTTCTTAAAATTGCCGCCGGAATGGTTGAGCCCGATAGTGGGGAAAGGTTTGTTCAACCCGGAATTATGGTCAGTTACCTCGACCAGGACCCGACATTCAAAGGGTCCTCAACTATTGGTGATTATGTTCTTGCTGAACTGATGGATAATGAAGACAAACAACGGGCTTATCAATTAATGGCTGATTTGCGTTTGTCTCCCGAGCAGGGGCTTGAAAATCTTTCTGGAGGTGAAAGGCGACGCGTGGCGCTGGCGAAAGTCATGGCACCTGATCCTGATATTCTTTTGCTTGATGAGCCGACCAACCATTTGGATTTGCCGGCGATTGAATGGTTGGAAAATGCACTAAAATCTTTGCGGTCTGCGCTGGTTCTTATTAGTCATGACAGAAGGTTTTTAAGCAATATGTCCCGGTCAACTTTGTGGCTGGATAGAGGAAAGACAAGTTTGCTTAAAAAAGGTTTTCATCATTTTGAAGATTGGCGGGATCAGGAGATTGAGCTTGAGATGACAAGAGTTGAAAAACTCGACAGGAAAATTGAACGCGAAGAGCATTGGGTGCGCTATGGTGTTTCCGGGCGGCGCAAACGAAATGTGAAGCGGCTCGCTGATTTGGCATCTCTAAAAAAACAACGTCGCGATCATCAAGGCCCTACGGGGAATGTAAAGGCACAAGTCAACGAAGCAAATATGTCAGGAAAGCTTGTGGTCAAAGCTGATAAGATTGTCAAAAGTTTCGGGGATAAAAAAATTGTCGCCCAGTTTTCAACTCAAATTAAGCGTGGCGACAGAGTTGGGCTTGTCGGGGCAAATGGGGCAGGTAAGACCACAATGCTGAATATGCTAATCGGTGAATTGGAACCGGATGATGGTAATGTGCGTCTTGGCAAGAACCTTCAAATGCTTGTCCTGGATCAAGCACGCGCAGGTATAAAGCGTGATTGGACAATTAAAGACGCCTTGACGGACGGGGCAGGTGATTATGTTACTATCGGTGAAGATAAAATGCATGTCATTGGGTATATGAAGGATTTTCTGTTTCATCCTTCGCAAATGCGAACACCTGCCAATGTATTATCGGGCGGGGAGTTGGCGCGCCTCTTGCTGGCGCGTGGATTACGGCATCCATCTAATGTGTTAATTATGGATGAGCCAACCAATGATCTTGATTTGGAGACACTGGATTTACTTCAAGAACTGATTGCAGATTATCAAGGTACAGTCATTCTAGTCAGCCACGATAGAGATTTTCTCGATCGCACAGTGACCTCTGTTATTAACTCGGAAGGTGAGGGACAATGGATAGAATATGCCGGCGGGTATAGTGATATGTTGTCACAACGTGAAACCGGGTCAGAGACATCTGATAAAGATGTATCTAAATTGCCGGATTCTAAAAATCACGAAAAACCCGCAATAAGCCCGGCACCATCACTTAATCCGCCAACGCGCAAAACTGTCACCAAATTAAGCTACAAACAAAAATATGCTCTGGAGCAATTGCCTCGTGAAATGAGCGAACTTGAAACTGTTATTGCAGATAGCAAAAAGCTTTTATCTGACAGTTCGCTTTTCACGAAAGACCCTGAACTATTCAACAAAACGGCTGCGTTGCTTGATAAGTCTGAAACACGCCTGTCAGAAGCGGAGGCGGAATGGTTGGAGCTTGAAATACTGCGCGAAGAGTTTGAAGGATAAAATTTTCTTGCCGAGGAATTCGGCGCATGTTAACTCGTGACCAGTTTAAAAATGTACAGATTTGGTGCGCGTTATGTTTTCTATTTTGCCGATTGTTATCTTTATTGCCGTCATCATTCTACTGAACATTACTCAGTTCGGTAGCATTGATTAGTAAAATATTTTAGACGGCTTCTTTGTCAGTCTTTTTTTCAGGTTTCTGCATCCACCAGATGATAAGCCCCGCCGGAAATGTCCAAGCCAGTCCGGTTATCAAATAAAATATAAACTCAACAAAGCCGTTAGCAGGCATCCATCCGCTGACAGCGATTGTCATGACAATCATGGCATAAAAGAACAGCACGATAAGCAACAGCAACATGCCGATAAATTTTCTAAGGCGGACAGGTAATCTCATATCAATCTCCTGCAACTGATATAGCAGACAGTTGAGGTTTGACAATTCATCACCTCATGCTGAGCTTGGTTAATTTGTCGCAAGTCTTCATCTTGCCCTGATATAAGCACAGGTTTAAATCCGTATCATGGATGTTATGTATTCAAAAAATTATGTAACGCGAGAGGATCGACACGTCGGTATCTGGCTCCTCAGCGTTGCCGCACTGATAATTCTTATGGTTTTAGTGGGTGGGCTTACTCGACTGACGGACTCTGGGTTGTCCATCACTGAGTGGAGGCCTGTGACAGGCGCTTTGCCGCCTTTATCGCTGGCAGACTGGATGTCTGAATTTGATAAATACAAAGCCATCCCAGAATATCAGCTAATCAATAAAGACTTCAGTCTCGAAGAATTTAAATATATTTATTGGTGGGAGTGGGGACATCGTCAACTTGGCCGTGTTATTGGTCTCGTTTTCTTTTTTCCTTTTATGTTTTTTCTTCTGCGAGGATTTATAGCCAAACAAAATATTTTACCCCTGACAGGCATTTTTTTTCTGGGTGGTCTTCAAGGTTTCATGGGTTGGTATATGGTGCAAAGTGGTTTGACAGACCGCGTAGATGTCAGTCAGTACCGCCTTGCCATGCATTTGGGATTGGCGCTTATCATTTTTTGTTTGGTTTTTTGGCAAGCTTTACGTTTGTTGCAACCCGCACAATTTATCGCACGAACCTCAAAACAAATTTATTTTGGATATTTCCTGATTTTTATGGTTTTCATGCAGTCCTTGCTTGGCGCTTTGGTTGCGGGGCTGAATGCAGGGAAAACCTACACAGATTGGCCTTATATGGATGGTGACCTTATTCCGTCCGGTTTGGTAGAAATGCAACCAACTATGAATAATTTTTTTGAAAACCATCTAACGGTTCAATTTGATCACCGCATCGGTGCCTATCTGCTGTTAATTTTAGTTATCCTGCATTTTTGGTCGCAGTTTAAGCATAATGCACCGACCCGCCTGACAGCCGGGTTATTGTTGCTTGGGGTGGTCGGACAGGCGGTGCTCGGGATTATCACCTTAATGCAAGCCGTTCCGGTGCATTTGGGTGCGCTTCATCAGTTAGGGGCTGTTTTTGTGTTAGCTCTCACTGTTTTTCATGTGTACAAGTTGCGGCATACACCAAACTCATATCAAACTGTTTAAAGCCAATAGCTTAGGTATGGGTAATATATTACCTTCTTAATAAACATTTGATAAACAGTGTAAATTTGACATTTGATGTGTTGACAACAATGGCATGACCGCTTACAAACTCTGAAAATTTGTTTCGATCAAATTCATTGGATTTTAACTTATGAAAACTTATTCTGCAAAACCTGCTGATATTGAAAAGAAATGGGTGCTGATTGATGCCGAGAACTTGGTTGTCGGTCGTTTGGCTTCCATTATTGCTATGCGTTTAAGAGGTAAACATTTGCCGACTTTCACGCCTCATATGGATTGTGGCGATAACATTATTGTTGTCAATGCAGACAAGGTAAAGTTCACCGGCAATAAAACCGGCGACAAGATTTACTACCGCCACACCGGTTATCCGGGCGGTATTAAGGAAACAACACCTGAAAAGATTCTTGAGGGCAAATTTCCTGAAAGAGTTTTGGAATTGGCTGTTAAAAGAATGATGCCCGGTGGTCCGTTGACACGTCAGCAACTCACTAATTTACGAATTTATCAGGGGTCAGAGCATCCGCATGAGGCGCAAAACCCCGAAATTCTGGATGTATTATCCATGAATAATAAAAACCTTCCAAGAAATCTGAGGTCGTCATAATGAGCGAAGAAACAACTCTCGAAAACCTTGATCAAGCTCTCAAAGGTGAGACAGCGTCTCAACCTTCTGATGATGTGGTTGAGGCAGCACCTTCAACACCTGCCGAACCCCAAATTGATGCTCAAGGTCGTTCCTATGCTACCGGTAAACGTAAAAATGCGATTGCACGTGTCTGGATCAAGCCTGGCGCAGGTCGTATCACTGTGAACGGCAAAGGTGAAGAAACCTACTTTGCACGTCCTGTGCTCCGAATGATTTTGCGTCAGCCTCTGGTTGCTGCGGGTCGTCCTGAGTCATATGATGTGATTGCTACAGTGAGTGGTGGTGGACTTTCTGGTCAGGCGGGTGCAGTGCGCCACGGTATCTCAAAAGCGCTTACCTATTATGAGCCTGAATTGCGTGGGGTGCTAAAATCAGGTGGCTTCCTGACGCGTGATAGTAGGGTTGTCGAGCGTAAGAAGTTTGGTCGCGCTAAAGCACGTAGAAGCTTCCAGTTCTCTAAACGCTAGTGAAATATACAAGACTCGTTTAAAAAGGAGCCTTGTGGCTCCTTTTTTTATAGGGTGAAATTTAATTATGACTGATAAAGAAGAAAATAAATTGCGGGTTGAACGCGAGGAAATTTTAGAACTTCTGCCCCATCGTGGAACTTTCCAACTTATTGATGCATTAGAGAATTTAAATGGCGAAGATAGTTGCACAGGTATATTCAAAGTAGCTGAGGATGCGTTTTGGGTACCTGATCATTTTCCATCGCACCCTGTATTGCCGGGTGTTTTGATTATTGAAGCAATTGCTCAAACAGCCGGAGCGCTTGTAGCCCACCACCGGAAAGATGAAATCAACGCCTCTGTAATTTATTTTTTGGGCATTGATAAGGTTAAATTCAGGAAACCTGTTTTTCCGGGTTCTGAGATTAAAATTGATGTGAACCTTGTCCATCGCAGGGGCGCAGTATGGAAATATAGTGGTGTCGCTAAGGTTGATGATGTTGTGTGTACACAAGCCGAGGTGTCTGCCATGAATTATGAACCAAAAGAGTAAAAGTTAGATAAGCTGATGAAACCCGCTGTAAATGTTGTAATAATTGGAGCTTCCGGATATACCGGCGCCGATGCTATTCGGTTGCTGGCTGAGCACCCATTTGCCAATATTATGGCGCTCACAGCGCATCAGCACGCTGGAAAAAACTTATCCGACATTTACCCTCAATTCTCGCAGGTTTCGCCTCAGATTTTACAAACAACTGATGAGGTTGACTGGTCAAAGGTTGATGTTGCGATTTGTGGTTTGCCACATGGCACCTCACAAAAGCTTATTGCCACTATTCCTGATAGTGTGAAAATCATCGACATGTCTGCAGACTTCAGGCTTAAAAATACAACGACCTATCAGGACTGGTATGGTTTATCGCATGACTTTCCTGATTTATTATCTGAGGCAGTTTATGGCTTGAGTGAACATTATGCCGATGCCATCTCTTCGGCGCGTCTTGTGGCATGTCCGGGATGTTATCCAACTGCAGTTTTGACGGCTTTATTGCCTATCATTAAGACCGGTCAGGTAAGTTGTGAGGATTTGATAATTGATGCTAAGTCAGGTGTGACGGGTGCCGGACGGAGTTTAAAAGAAACTAATTTGTTTAGTGAGGTTGCTGAGGGGCTTGCACCTTATGGTATTGCGAGTCATCGCCACGCGCCTGAAATTGAGCAAGAACTTGGCTTCGCATCCGGCTTGGACAGTGTGACGATAAACTTCACACCACATCTGGTGCCAATGAACCGGGGTGAGTTAGTGACTATTTATGCAAAGACTAATGAGGCTAAGGCGAAAGATGTCAGAGCCACGTTGAATGCATTCTACGAAGATAAGCCTTTCGTTCGGATAGTTGGTGAGGACGAAACTCCTGCGACGCGACATGTAAGAGGGTCAAATTATTGCCATGTTGGTGTTTATGATGACCGCGTACCCAATAGGGTTATATTGGTCGCTACGCTTGATAATCTGGTTAAGGGATCCAGCGGACAGGCCATACAAAATATGAATTTGATGTGCGGATTTGAAGAAACAAGCGGTTTAACGCAATTGCCGCTTTACCCATGATTTAGAATTGGACACATGATCAATGAAGATATTCTCAACATATAATTTTTCCTGTTCTCTAAAACTTCCTTTTTTAGCGCTTATTTTGTCGTTCGGGCTTGCTGGGTGTTCGTCGGTAACGAATGCCTTAAACCCTGGAAATATTTACAGTGATATTTTCCAAAATAAGTCATCCAGATCGGATGTTTTGACAGCTGATGTTGAAAATCGCGCCCATTCAGATTTTATTTTACGCGGCGGCTCACTCTCTCGCTTGCCGTCCTTGCAGACCGATGAGGGGATTACCCCACAGCCATCAGAGCCGGTTGAAACAAAACCTCTTGCTGCGCCTCCTTCAAATAGTGAAGAAGCGCCTCCAGCAAACAATCAGACGCAAAAGCAGGAACAACCCCCTGCCTTTCCAGGTTTATCTGGTGTTGTTCAGTAGAATTGCCATAAGCTTGCCGCATTTAAGAGTATAGTAGACATATTATTATCGATAATTAAGAAATTCACATGGTTCAAGATTTTCAAAGAATACAAAGACTCCCACCTTATGTGTTTGAGCAGGTAAATAAGCTCAAATACCAAGCGCGTTCAGATGGGGCAGATATCATTGATTTTGGTATGGGTAATCCGGATCTTCCGACCCCTAAGCATATTGTCGATAAATTGGTTGAGACAGTTAATAATCCTAAAACCCATAGATACTCTGCCTCAAAGGGCATACCAGGGTTACGCCAGTCACAAGCAAGGTATTATGAACGCCGCTTTGGGGTCAAACTTAACCCTGATACAGAAATCATTGCTACACTCGGATCCAAAGAAGGTTTCGCCAATATGGCTCAAGCTATGGTGAACCCCGGAGATGTTATTCTGGTACCAAATCCGACTTATCCAATTCATGCTTTTGGTTTTATTATTTCCGGTGCGACCATACAGCATTTGCCAATTCTGCCTGACACAATGTCCACACCTGACGGTTTCTTTGAGGTCTTGGATCAAAATGTTCGTAATTCAGTACCGCCGCCCAAGGCATTGGTTTTGAATTTCCCGGGTAATCCGACTGCTGAAGTTGTTGATCTTGATTTTTATAAAGAAGTTGTAAGCTATTGTAAAAAGTATGATATTTTGATTCTTTCAGACCTTGCCTATGCTGAAATTTATTATGACTCCAACAACCCGCCGCCTTCAATTTTGCAGGTTGAGGGAGCAAAAGATATTGCTGTTGAATTTACGTCGCTTTCAAAGACTTATTCTATGCCGGGCTGGCGCATGGGCTTTGCTGTAGGCAATGAACGTCTTATTGGCGCGCTTACACGAATTAAGTCTTATCTTGATTATGGGGCTTTTACGCCCATTCAAGTGGCAGCATCTGCGGCGCTTGATAGCCCTGACAGTGTTATTCAAGAAATTCGAGATGTTTATAAACATCGTCGAGACGTTCTCATTGACGCTTTTGAGAGGGTTGGGTGGCATGTTCCGGCGCCGGAGGCAACCATGTTTGCGTGGGCACCAATTCCTGATCCTCTGAAAAAGCTTGGTTCACTTGAATTTTCAAAACTACTATTGCAGGAAGCCGATATTGCCGTATCGCCCGGCATTGGTTTTGGCGAATATGGTGATACACATGTCAGAATTGCGCTGGTAGAAAACGAACAACGAATTCGCCAAGCCGCACGAAACTTGAAAAAGTTTCTTGATAAGCATCAGATTTCAGCCGCTTAATCTTTGGAGAAGATAATGGATTCTTTGAGGATTGGGATTGCCGGTGTTGGAACAGTAGGCGCGTGTGTGGCTGTCAAACTGCTTGCAGAAGCGGTTCAGGGCGCGACCATTAAACGTTTAGCAGTTCGTGATATCAATAAAGATCGAGGATTTTCTGTACCTGAAGCGCAATGGACCCAAAATACCCTTGAATTAGCTGATGCGGATGATGTTGATGTCGTTGTTGAACTTATTGGCGGTGCTGACGGTATTGCCTTAGATCTGGTGCGCACTGCATTGGTTAATAAAAAGCATGTGGTAACAGCCAATAAAGCGCTCTTGGCAAAGCATGGCGTTGAGTTGGCTGAGTTGGCTGAAAATAACAATTGTATTCTAAGCTATGAGGCTGCAGTTGCCGGAGGTATTCCTGTGATAAAGGCCTTATCAGAAGGACTGGCAGCAAATAACATATACCGTATAAACGGTATTTTGAATGGAACATGTAATTTCATCCTTACCGAAATGGAAACAAAAGGGGCGGGTTATGAGGAGACTTTACATATTGCTCAAGAGCTTGGTTATGCCGAAGCTGATCCGACTTTCGATGTTGAAGGTATTGATGCCGCTCAAAAGCTGAGTTTGCTCTCCGCCATTGCCTTTGGTCAAAAACCTAATGAAAACGATGTCACCACACGCGGTATTAGCGATGTTGCTGCAATAGATTTTGAATTCGCAGAGGGATTTGGTGCGGTTATCAGACTTATTGCACGGGCTGAAAAAAAGATAATAGAAGATGCTTCTTCTATCTCGTCTTCTGCCGGTGAGATCGTGCAAGCGGTAGAGCCGTGTCTGGTGCGTAAATCATCAGTTCTCTCAGGTATTAGTGGTGTGACCAATGCAGTGCAGTTTGAAACCGATATGGTCGATGTCATGCTTCAAGGCCCGGGCGCGGGTGGTGAAGCAACTGCCTCAGCTGTGCTGGCAGATATTGCCGACCTCAATCAGTTTATAAAATCAGGCATGCAGATATCACCTTATGTTTTTGGATGCTCTGTATCGGAACTTGTTGCATCTCAAGGCGAGACCGAGGTCATGCCGTCACAATGGTATATCAGGCTTAATCTCAAAGACGCTCCCGGAAGCATGGCGAAGGTCACCTCAATACTTGCTGAACATAATGTATCAATTGAAGAAGCGGTGCAAAGAGGCCCTCAAAATGGTGAAGACCGCCGGCCGGTTGTGTTTATCACCCATAAATGTGAAAAATCGGCTATTAAAAATGCTTTGGAAGCCCTCGAGGCTATTGATGTTATCGCCAAAGACGTAAATTATATGCCTGTAATTTAAGTACGTGGTTCAAGCAGACTCGTCTGGGCCCTTCAGGATAAAGGATTAAGAATGACCTCTGGAATTAATCGTAGTCTCACGCTTGAACTTGTCAGAGTAACTGAAGCTGCTGCAGTTGCATGCGCTCCACTTATTGGGCGAGGTGATGAAAAAGCTGCTGATCAGGCTGCCGTTAACGCAACACGAACAGAATTAAACCGTCTGGATATAGACGGCAAAATTGTTATCGGCGAGGGCGAACGTGACGAAGCGCCCATGTTATATATTGGTGAAGAAGTCGGCACAGGGCAGGGGCCAAAAATTGATATTGCCCTTGATCCACTTGAGGGAACAACGCTGACTGCCAAAGGCATGCCTAATGCGCTCGCAGTGATTGCACTTGCGGAGCATAATAATCTTCTCAACGCGCCGGACACCTATATGCAGAAAATTGCAGTAGGGGGAGGGTTGCCGAATGAAGTGATTGACCTCGATGCCACGCCTCAAGAAAATATTATTGAACTTGCCAAGGCCAAAGGCGTTGGCCCGGAACATATAACTGTTTGTGTGTTAGATCGTCCGCGTCATCAGGATATCTTAGAAGGCATCCGGAGTGCAGGAGCTAAAGTAAGTTTAATCTCTGATGGTGATGTTGCGGGTATCATCCACACCACAGACCCTACAACCGGAATAGATCTCTATATGGGAACAGGCGGCGCCCCAGAGGGGGTTTTGGCAGCCGCTGCCTTGGCTTGCACAGGTGGGCAAATGCAAGGCCGGCTTGTGACAGACAGTGAGCATCAAAAAGAACGCGCCGCGCAAATGGGTGTTTCTGATTTCAATAGAAAATACACTGTTGATGACATGGCCAAGGGGGATATCATACTTTCCCTAACGGGTGTCACGAGTGGATCTCTGGTACAAGGTGTTTCCTATGAACGGAATGCAATCATCACAGATAGCCTTGTCATGCGGCGCTCAATCGGGGAAACCCCGACATCAACAACAAGATGGATTCGTGCTCGTCATCACATCACAAACAAATTTACGCAGGACGAAAAATGATATCTGCGCCGGTGGTTGAAACCCTGTTAGGGGTTGAGCAATCTGCTGCCGGAAGACGATGGGTCATGCGCCCTTATGATGAGCGTCTAGCCCTGACGATTGCTCAAAGGCATGGATTGCCGGATGCTGTTAGTCGGATACTTTCACAACGGGGTATTACAACAGAAATTGTGAGTGATTATCTTAACCCAAATCTTGTCGAAATCATGCCTGACCCTTTTGTTCTGGCTGATCTTGAGAAAGCTGCCGGACGACTTGCAGATGCGATTATCCATGATGAAAAAATTGCCGTGTTTGGAGATTATGACGTTGATGGCGCGACATCGGCAGCGTGTCTTATCAGGTTCTTGCGTCAGCTAGGCATTACCCCTGAGCTTTATGTGCCGAACCGTATGACCGAAGGTTATGGCCCGAGTGTGCCTGCTTTCAAAACTCTCATAGATGAGGGGACCGGTGTGATTGTCACCGTGGATTGTGGAACAATGGCACATGATGCACTTGCCTTTGCTAAAGAGCAGTCTGTCGATGTGATTGTCGCCGACCACCATCAGACGGGAACATCTCTGCCGGATTGCTTTGCATTGGTTAATCCGAGGCGTGGCGATGATTTGAGCGGGCTGGGCAATTTGGCTGCGGTTGGCGTAACATTTATGTTGTTGGTCGGATTGCGGCGTGAGCTTCGTAATCGAGGCTATTTTTCTTTGAAAGAAGAGCCGAATTTAATGGCCTTAACCGACCTCGTCGCACTGGGGACGGTTTGCGACGTTGTGCCATTGGAAGGTCTCAATAGGGCTTTGGTAAGTCAGGGATTACGGGTTATGGCTCGGCGGGAAAATACCGGCATAAAGGCCATGATTGATTTGTGTAAACTGGAAAGTGCACCTGAAGCGTCGGATTGCGGTTTTAAACTGGGGCCGCGAATTAATGCAGGTGGACGGGTTGGTGAAAGTGACCTTGGCACACGTTTACTGATTGCGGATAATCCTGATGAAGCTGCGGGTTTGGCTTTGCGCATGGATGAGTTAAATACGCATCGTCGCAGTTTAGGAGACGAAAATCTGTCTTTGGCTGAAAGGATGATTGAAGACATTATCAGTCACCGAAATGGACTGCCGCCTTACATTCTTTTATCTCATCGTGAATTTCATGCCGGGGTCATTGGTATTGTTGCAGGAAGATTGAAAGATAAATATAACCGCCCAACATTTGTAATAGCCCTCGACGCAGATGGGACAGGAAAGGGTTCGGCGCGCTCCATTAAGTCGGTTGATATTGGACGGATGGTATCAGGGGCTGTTCAGGCAGATGTGCTTCAAGCCGGTGGTGGTCATGCGATGGCAGCTGGGGTGACCACACACATTGATCAATTGGCAGATTTTGAAAACTATCTTTCAAAACAGCTTGGCGACATGAGCTTTTCGGGTCCGCGAGAGATGATGTTTGACTGTGCGGTTAGCCCCTCAGGTGCAGTCAGGGAATTTCATGATCTTTTATCGCGCATAGGACCGTTTGGTGCCGGAAACCCTGAGCCGCGCATGGTGTTGCCGGCCGTTCATGTGCTTCATGCTGAAATTGTCGGTGCAGGGCATGTTCGTTGTCGATTTGGGGATGACCAAGGCGGTAAATTATCGGCAATGGCATTTGCCTCGGTGGATGAACCTGTAAGAAATATGATTTTATCAGGGGCGCGTGTGCTTCATGTAGCGGGTACGCTGAAAGCCGATAATTGGCGTGGAAGAAATGGCGTGCAGTTCATGGTTCAAGACGTCGCATCAATTTAGAAATTCATGCCTTGAAATCATGCAATGACTGAGTTATATCCCTCTCACTCAGTGTAATGCGCCCTTCGTCTATCGGTTAGGACGCCAGGTTTTCAACCTGGAAAGAGGGGTTCGATTCCCCTAGGGCGTGCCATCACTTTTAGCAGCTTATCAAGCAGACAGTTAAACTTTGGTAAGTTCAAACCATCCCCATTAATTTATCTATAAACCTTTGTATCACCCTTCCAGTATTGGTTTATAAAATCGTCCCGACCACATCTTGAGCGGTAAAATTTATACCGAATGGGATTCTTTTTAGAGTAGTTCTGATGATACTCTTCAGCAGGATAAAAAGTCTCAGCGGCTATAATTTTTGTTGCAACAGGTTTTAAAAATTTCCCTGACGCATTTAAGGATGCGCGTGATTTCTCAGACTCTGTTTTTTGATAATCAGAATTATAAAAAATGACACTGCTATATTGTTGACCTCTGTCACAGAATGAGCCGTCAGCGTCAGTAGGGTCAATCATACGCCAAAAAGCTTGGGTGAGACTTTGAAAATCAACTTTTTTGTCGTCAAAAACAACTTTTACGATTTCATAGTGTCCGGTTGTTCCTTTGCTGACATCTTTGTAGTCAGGGTTAGCCACATGCCCGCCCATGTAGCCTGAAACGACATCGCGCACACCTTCAATTTTTGCAAAATCAGCTTCGGTGCACCAAAAGCAACCACCACCAAAATAGGCGGTTCTCTCTGTTGCAAATGTTATTTGGGGAAGCATTAAAAAAACGGCACACAACAGTGTGTAAAAAAAAGAATTTTTCATTATTTTCTCGAGATTGTTTAAAGGAGATATTTTTGATTGTTTAAATTTAAGACCAAATACTTAAAATCATTGTTTGTTATAAACTGGAATCCAGTTTCTTGCCAATTCTTTTCCTAATAACCATTGATTTTTTGTCATGTTATTTTCAAGCTTTTTTAGTTTTTTTTCTTCAATTATTGGTGCGCCAATTTGCAGTCTCAATGGGTTGGTAAGATATAAATGTGCCCACATGGCGCCTTCTACATAACTGTCATGTGTTTTATCAATTGATTGGTCTGTAGATTTTACGTTGGGATTATCAGCAGGCGCAAGGTCATCTGCATATAGAGATACCATGGTCGCTTGTGCCCTAAAGTGCCCGGCATTTGCAGCTCTTAAAATCCATTGAAAGCCTTGCTTAAATTTAACATCCTTCATCAAGTCTTGTGTTTTTTTATGAGCAGGCGTTGAGGATGTTAAGCCGGCGAGACGAAGCATACAAAGACCTGTAGCAAGTTGAGCTTCTTCAAAACCATAACCTTGGTGAGCAATAGGAATTAATTTTTTCAATGCTTCTTCACATTTATCTGCATGTTTTAATTTAAAGCCGTCCCAATAAGGGGCGCTGTAATAACCGTTTTTTTTTGGGCTGCCAGTAGGTTGTTGCATTTGAGCCGTCGCCGAATGAATGTTCGCGACGCAAACCAGGCAAAATAATAATGCGACGCGTAGCCAAAAAACAGGCACTGTAATTTTTTTATGTTTTTGCATGCAATTTCAACAAATAATAATGAACTGAACTGGACTTATACTCCCATTTTATTAGTTCATTTTAAAGTAGAGCATCATAACAAATATTAAGCGGGCTTAAGGGACGTTCATGGAAGAACTGAAGCAACTGATAAACAACTCGGCCTACACGGTCGTATTCACGGGAGCCGGGATCAGCACTGACTCAGGTATTCCGGACTTTCGAAGCCCCGGAGGCTTATGGAGCAGACTTGCACCGATAGATTTTCGGGATTTTATGGCTTCTGATGAGATGCGTGTGGAAACTTGGCGACGAAAGGTTCTGCTTGATCAGGAAATAGGAAAACCCCAGCCTAATACAGCTCATTATGCCATCTCCCAGTTGGTGAATATTGGAAAGGTGAATAAGGTCATAACTCAAAATATTGATAATCTTCACCAAAATTCAGGCCTTTCAGAAGACCAAATTATTGAACTACATGGTAATGGCACTTTTGCTAAATGCTTGAGTTGCGATAAAAAATACCAAATCGACCTCGTTAAAGAGCAATTTAAAAAAGATAATCTTGCGCCTGTATGCACCTGTGGAGGGTATATCAAATCTGCGACGGTCTCTTTTGGTCAATCCATGCCCCCTGAGGCTATGCAGGCCGCTGAAGAGGTGAGCCTCGCCTGTGAGCTGTTTATTGCTGTCGGGTCTTCTTTAAAGGTATTTCCGGCCGCAGGGTTTCCTCTTCTTGCGAGGGAAAATGGCGCAAAATTTGTTATAATTAACCGCGAACCGACCGATTTGGACGGATATGCTGATTTAATCCTGAATGATGAAATTAGTGAGGTTTTTGGTTCTCTTACTGAAAAGAATTAGCATTTTTTAAACCCGATTTTGCTGTATTTGTAGTTCCGGTATTGTTAAGATTGAATCACTAAAATTTTCATCCAATTATCTGAGGGTATGATGCCTAAATTCTTCTATGGACTTCCGGCCATTGTTCTTATGGCTTTTATGTCGTTTCCAGCTATGGCAGCTGAAAACGGGATTCTTAATCTTGAAATGACTACTTCCGCCTATGCGATTTCAGCCATTTTCGTATTTGTTGCTGCTTATGTGCTTGTGATGGTGGAGGAGGTTACCCACCTGAGAAAATCAAAACCTGTTTTGCTGGCAGCCGGTATAATCTGGTTTCTTGTAGGACTTGCGGTCGGTCAAAGTGGATACGATACCCATGTAACACAGGGTGCTTTTAGGCATGTGTTCCTAGAGTTTGCAGAACTCTTTATGTTCCTTTTGGTGGCTATGACCTTCATCAACACAATGACTGAACGGAATGTGTTCGAATATCTTCGAGCTTGGCTTGTTGCGCGTAATTTCAGTTTCCGAAAGGTTTTCTGGATTACCGGCGTTCTATCCTTCTTCATCTCGCCAATCGCGGACAATTTGACTACAGCGTTGCTGATGTGTGCGGTAGTTATGGCTGTGGGCGTTGGACATAAAAAGTTTGTTGCACTTGCGTGTATCAACATTGTTGTTGCGGCTAATGCTGGTGGAGCATTCAGTCCATTTGGTGATATTACGACTCTTATGGTCTGGCAAAAAGGCGTTATTGATTTCTTTGGCTTCTTCCAGATTTTCATACCTTCAGTCGTTAACTATATTGTCCCAGCGGCCATAATGCATTTCGCTATCCCCGATGAGCAACCCGAGGCAATGTCAGACACCGTAACGATTAAAATGGGTGGTATACCTGTCATATTCCTATTTTTGGGAACGATTGCATTTACAGTTTCCGGTCACCAGTTTTTCCACATTCCGCCTACCTTTGGTATGATGACGGGCCTTGGTGTTCTTGGTTTTTATAGTTTTTATCTGAAATATTCAGGTGAGACTTTTACCAACGGCAAGAAATTCGATATTTTTGAAATGGTCGGTGGCGCAGAATGGGATACGCTTCTCTTCTTCTATGGTGTTTTGTTGTGCGTCGGTGGCTTGGCTACATTTGGATATCTGACACTTGCTTCAGAGTTCATGTACGGCGATTTGGGGGCGACGACGGCTAATGTGCTTGTTGGTATACTTTCGGCAATTGTCGATAATATTCCGGTCATGTTCGCTGTTTTGACAATGTTCCCGTCTATGGATGAGGGGCAATGGTTACTTGCAACCCTTACAGCGGGTGTAGGTGGCTCAATGCTTTCAATTGGCTCTGCTGCAGGTGTTGCACTAATGGGACAGGCGCGTGGAATATATACATTTTTCTCGCATCTGAAGTGGACATGGGCTATCGCCCTTGGATACGCAGCAAGTATTGTTGTGCATCTATATGTAAACAAACACCTTTTTGACAATGTAGCCCTAACATTGAAGTAAAAATAATCCTTTAATATTACTGGTTTTATTTACTTATTTTAACCGCTGAAGTGAATTAACTATTCCTTCAGCGGTTTTTATTATGCTATACCCAAGAAAGTTGCACGTAGCATAATTCTTGGTACCGCCTCATGGCTTATATAGTGGCCTAATAATAATAAAGTGAAGAAAGTTACATGCCAGATAACGATACATCAGAAAATAATGAAAGTAATAATGTGAAGGAAAGTCAGGACAGCCTGGTGACCGGTCATACGGAAACAGGTGTTTACCCTCACGCAAGCCACATAGGAATTGCGGAGGCGCCCATGGCTGCTTCACTCACACCTGTTAAAACTTAAGGGTTTATTGTTGAGGGAACCGTCAAATGGTTCGACCCCAAAAAAGGTTTTGGGTTTGTCGTACCGGATGATGGGAGTGCTGATGTTCTTGTGCATCAGACAGCTCTGAAATTTGCAGGACATGACATAATATATCCTGGGGCAACCTTGAAATGTTTGGTTGTTAAGCGCAATCAGGGGCTACAAGCAGAGCAAATTATCGCAGTTGATAATTCGCTGGCTCAAATCCCTAAGCCACCGCCTCGTCCGACATCAATCTTGCCGGACATTGAGGAAATCAGTGAATTACAGCCAGCTCAGGTGAAATGGTTTAACCGCATTAGAGGATATGGTTTTGTGAATGTCGACTCGGGAGAGCCGGATATTTTCATGCATATGGAAACACTCAGAGATGCGGGAATTTTTGAAATCCAGCCGGGTGACAGACTGCTTGTTGCTTATGGCCAAGGGCCTAAAGGTCTAATGGTCACACGGGTTCAAATGATCGAACCAAATCTCTTTGCAGGTCAAAACGAGATTATTTCTGAATGACACTCTAAATTCGCTTGATAATTTTCCGGCGAAAAGGTATGTGAACCAGATGTTGGCGGGGCTTGGCGCAGTCTGGTAGCGCACCTGGTTTGGGACCAGGGGGTCGCAGGTTCGAATCCTGCAGCCCCGACCATTCTTCTCGATATTTCATTCTTTAAAGAACATGCCAAATCATAGGTTTTTGATGGGCTGACGCGTGGTCGCTTGATTTTGGGTAATCAGGGCAATGTGTTAATTCTGATTAGGCTTTTGAGCACTCTGCATCTCCCAATTTTGGTCTACAAACTTTTCACCCACATTTTTCTATAAATAAAGTTGTCAAAGACCTTTTTTATGACAAGGCAACAAAGATGCCTGAGAATTACTGATTTAAGAACAGAATTAGAAAATAGTTTTAAGCCGTAAGTTTGTTTAAGATGTTTCCATGCAAAATAAGATTCGGATCAAACTGGTTTCGAAATATCCAAGAGCCTTCAAGCTTTTGGAATACCCTGAATTCAGCCATGATGATATTGAATGGGTTCTGGACTGGGATGCGACAGATTACGACTGGTTTGTAGTTTGCGATGATTTACCCGGACATGACGGGGAGCGTTTAAGTTTAAGAGTAGAGGATTTGGCCTGCCCCCAGAGCCGGACAATTTTACTGACTTATGAGCCGTCATCAGTGAAGTTTTACGGCAGGGATTACGTTAAACAGTTTGGAACAGTGCTAACGAGTCACGAGCTTGAAATCCTTAAACATCCGAACAGATATTTTGTCCCGCCTGTGGGGGTCTGGTATTACGGCACAATGGATCATGTCAGGGCACATCCGACCCCACCTGATAAAACTTCTGACATTTCTATGTTTATGTCCTTCAAGGCCCAAAAACATACCATGCATCATCTTCGAGCCGGTTTCATGCAAGCGCTGGCTGATAAGCTTGGTAATCAAGTGGACTTATTCGGGCGTGATTTGAAGTTTGTTGAACATAAAGCTGAAGGAACGGATAGCTATCGCTATCAAATCGCGATTGAAAATCACGTCGCGCCGCACCATTGGACAGAAAAGTTATCGGATGCCTATTTAGGATATTGCCTGCCATTTTATTTTGGGTGCCCAAATGCATCAGATTACTTTCCTTCGGAAAGTTTTATTGAACTGGATATCAATGATGTTGAAGCATCGGTTGATATTATTCGGCATGCCATTGCTAATAATGCATACGAAAAAAGATTGGATGCCATTATAGAGGCGAGACGGCGTGTCATAGAGGATTATAATATTCACTCGCTATTAGCATCACATATTCTCGAAAAGCCTGAGGGGAAGGCGCATGGAGGAGATGGAAGGATCTTAAGTCGCCATGCTATGATGCGGCGCGATATTCCGACTTTTCTTAGATATGCATTTGACAAAACAAACCATCGGCGACGAAACAAAAAACGGTTTAAAAAAAACTTTTGATACATTTCTTGAAAATGAAATAGCTCTCGGCATATTTTTTTAACTTGCTATGATATTTACCTAGGTTAAACTTAAAAAAAATTAAGAAGTGAGAGAAATTATGGGATTAATTATTGCCTTGTTTTTCGGCGTTTTGTTTGTAGCCACACAAGTTTGGATGATTGTTAAGATTTCTGATTTAAGTAATCGCGTGAAAAATCTTGAGAAAAACCTAGAGGGGGATAAGTCATGATTATGCCTAGATTATTTGTTGTCATTACCTTTGTTTTTATCGTATTTGGATCAACAGTAGATACATTCGCCAATGAAACGCTTGGAGGTGTCTTAATGTCACCTGATGGGAAACCAAGAGGGGTATTTAAGCTGACACCCACACCCAGCGGGGTGCTTTTAAAAGCCAAGCTTAAAAACATGCCAGCAGGACGGCATGCGTTTCATTTTCATACTAATCCAAGTTGTGCAGACAGTTTTAATGCTGCAGGTGGGCATTTCAATCCAAAGGGAGATCCTCATGGGTATCTCAGCGGAAAAGACTACCATCTCGGCGACATGCCAAATATCTATGTTGGTAAAACTGGCAAGTTAAAAATAGAAAACTTTATTCACGGATTGATTTTGTCATCAAATACGCCACGCCCGGGTACGCTTATTATTCATGCGGATGGCGATGATTATATCAGCCAACCTACAGGTGCTGCGGGTACACGTATTGCGTGCGGTATTGTTGAATGATAATGTTTTCTTATGTCGAAGCCGATTAAAACCTATTCTGAGTTCTGGCCTTATTACCTTCAGGAGCATGCCCAACCTGCTACGCGAGGGTATCATTATCTTGGGGTCATCGCTCTGATAGGTGTAATTCTGGTAGCACTTACAACCGGTAAATTATCCTACCTCTGGTTCATGCCAGTGGTAGGGTATGGTTTTGCTTGGTTCAGTCATCTTACAATTGAGAAAAATAAACCTGCTACTTTCGATTATCCATTCTGGTCGCTAATTAGTGATTTCCGTATGTTCTATTGCTGGTTGACCGGTCAGATGGATAATGAGCTAAAAAAAGCTGGCGTGATTGAAGAAAGCGTTTTTGAATAAACCTTCTTCAGTCTCCGTGTTGGTCATTGATTATCATCATTCTGTAACAAGAATCGTGCTCTGTATATTTCGCGATTATATGAAGGGCAACACAATGATACGTCATGTTTTTATACTTTTAATATTGGTTATGCCTCTGGCGTCTTGTGGTGTGCCATTTGTTGATGTGCCGATTGTTCCCGGTATTTAAAATTTCAGTTGAAAATCTTTGTGACTTTGGCGATATATTGCCAAAGAGGTAATTATGTCTGCAAAAATTTATCAACCCGGCAAAACTGCAATGCAGTCCGGCATGGCGAAAACCAAAAACTGGATACTTGAATTTGATGCCGAAACGGCGCGTTCCAAAGATCCATTAATGGGTTGGAACAGTGTGTCTGAAACAAAAACTCAAGTTAAACTTCGTTTTGAAACACTTGATGAAGCCAAAGCATATGCTGAGACCAACGGCATTGCTTATCGTGTCTTGAAGCCGCACTCACGCAAAAAAGTAAGTAAATCATATGCTGCGAACTTCAGCTATGACCGACAGATTTCCTGGACACATTGACGATTAAATTTTTGGCCCCGTAGCTCAACTGGATAGAGCGACGGACTTCTAATCCGTAGGTTGCAGGTTCAAGTCCTGCCGGGGTCACCATTATCGCGCGAAGACAGCTTCTGCAAACGCCTCATAAAAACACTTGGAAAATTTATTGGTAGCGGGTTCATATTCCGGGTGCCATTGAACCGCGGCGGTAAAGCCTTTGGCGTTTTTAACTATGAAGCCTTCTATTGTGCCGTCTTCAGCGACCGCCTCAACTTCTAATCCATCTCCAAGTTTATCGACACCCTGAAAGTGAAGGCTGTTCACCATAATTTCATTTGTTCCCACCCAGCTTTCAAACAGACCGCCCTCGGTGAGTTTGACACTATGGCGCGGTGCATAACGTATGGCTGCATCATCTGTTTTTATCCGCCTATGATCGAGCCGCCCATCAATTTCGTGAATGGCAGGGTGAAGTGTCCCGCCATAAGCAACATTCAATTCTTGAAACCCACGACATATAGCAATCAATGGAATCTCATGAGCGATGATTTTATCAAGATAAGGGATAGCGGTGCCATCGCGACTTTCATCATAGGGTGGATGTTTTTCCGTTTCATCCTGCCCGTATCGTGAAGGGTGTACATTGGACACATTACCGGTAAGCATTACCCCGTCTAGCCTGTCGAGGAGGGACATAATATTCCCCCCTAATGGAGGAATAAGTATCGGTTGTAGATCAGTTAAATCGGTTATGGCTTGTAGATATCGTTCGCCAGAAAAGAAAACTCGATTTCCGTAAAGGTTTCCTGTATCTGCGATTATGCCGATAATCTTTGTCATGTTTGCATATCCGATTTATTAATCAAAGGCTGGCTTCATCAAATCTTTTAAAACCTTCAGTCAAATCTTCAAGTAAATCTTCAACATCCTCCAGGCCAATATGAAGGCGTAGGAGTGGCCCTCTCTCAGGTCCTAATTGACGTAATAAAATGACCGGTATCATGAGGCTTTCATAGCCGCCCCAACTATACCCCATGCCAAATAAAGACATATCATCCAGCATGGCGGCGATTTGTGTTTCGCTACAGGGGTGAAGTTCTATTGCAAATAATCCACCGGCCCCTGAAAAATCCCGCTTCCAAAAATCATGTTGTGGATGGCTTTCGAGTGCGGGGTGATGCACGTGTTTAACTTGCTCTTGTTTTTCAAGCCATTTGGCAATTTTAAGAGCGCTTTCCTGATGCCTCTTCAATCTGACATCTAAAGTTCTTACGCCGCGCAGCGTCATAGCGACATCATCCGGCCCGACGCAAAGTCCCAAAAGGCCATACATTTTTTTTAAGCGGTTATAGATTTTTTTTCGTGCAGACACATAGCCAAGCAAGCAATCTGCATGACCGGACACATATTTAGTTGCGGATTGGACAGAAACATCAATACCCATATCCAGCGGTTTGCAAAAAAGCGGCGACGCCCAAGTGTTGTCCATTGCTGTCAGAATATTATTCTCCTGCGCAATTTTGATAATCATCTGTAGATCCATAAGTTCAAATGTTTGCGAGCCTGGGCTTTCCAGAAAAATAAGTGCTGTGTTATCGCGAATAAGGGGAGAGATGTCTTTAACAGTTGGATCATAAATTTCTGTTTCAATACCAAAGTCAGGTAGAATTTTCTGGCTAAAAGACCTGGTAGACTCATAGGCATTATCCGGCACAAGCACATGGTCACCTTGTTTGCATAAAGCAAGGAGCGTCAGCGTGCATGCCGCAAGTCCGCTGGGAAGTAGAAGTGTCCCGTCAGCATTTTCAAGACTTGAGATAACTTCCTCAAGTGCTCTGGAGGTTGGGGTACCTCGCCTGCCATAGGTATAGTCGCCCCGATTGTTTATAATATCTGCATAGCTGTCGAACAAAATTGTAGATGCATGATAGACAGGTGGGTTCACAGCACCAAAATGGGCGGCGCCGGCGCGCCCGGTATGGGTCAAAAGGGTAGACGGTTTCTTTTTGTTTTCGTCTTTCAATTTAAAATCCTCTTAAAA